>Ga0181598_1000032_pt1 | contig 100593 bp, 88 predicted proteins | sample 041ome_4_FD_153295 | JGI IMG/M metagenome (GOLD analysis project Ga0181598, IMG submission 153295) | Coastal salt marsh microbial communities from the Groves Creek Marsh, Skidaway Island, Georgia - 041404US metaG (spades assembly) | ecosystem: Environmental > Aquatic > Marine > Intertidal zone... | reverse complement strand
ATTACAGAAATATGCTAAAACTCCAAACGTGGCTGTGTTGATCAAAGCAGAACATCACTGTATGACACACAGAGGAGTTAAAGAACATCAATCAGATATGACAACTGCTATTATGTTGGGTGCGTTTGATAAACACCCACCACTTAAGAAAGAGTTTTATGATATCTGTATGAGTATGAAAGGTCATGACTAAAAAACTTAGATATTCAGAAGCATTTTACTCTGTACAAGGAGAAGGAAGATTTGTAGGAGTACCCAGTGTATTCTTACGAACTTTTGGTTGTAATTTTAGATGCATGAACTTTGGATTGGATAGACATCCAGACAGAGAAGAAAAATTAAAACAAGGCATCAAATACAATCCAGAAGTAAAAAAACTTTTAGATGATGGAGTATTGGACAAAGTTAAACAATTTGAAGACTTGCCAATCATACACACAGGTTGTGATACTTACGCCAGCATATATCCAGAGTTTAAAAAGTATATGAAAGATAGAACTATCGATGAAGTTGTGGAACACATACTATCTTTAACGCCAGAAGGAAAATGGACAATGTCTAATGGACAAGACGTACACTTTATCTTAACAGGCGGAGAACCTTTGCTAGGTTGGCAAAGATTTTATATTGATCTATTTGAACATCCAAAAATGGGAGACTTGAAAAATGTTACATTCGAAACAAATACAACGCAGATTTTACACAAGGATTTTGAAGATTATCTTAGAAAACAAAACAGATTCGAAGTCACTTGGAGTTGCTCTCCAAAACTTTCCGTATCAGGTGAACCTTGGCACACTGCTATCAAGCCTGAGATTGCTAGGTCTTATTATGGGATTCCTCGCAGTCAAATGTATTTTAAATTTGTGGTTGCTGATGCAACCGATGTGGATGAAGTTACGAAGGCAGTTGCCGAGTTTCGTGACGCTGGAATCAACGTTCCCGTATATATTATGCCACTGGGTGGAAGATCCGAAACATACACACTCAACACAAGAAAGGTCGCCGAGCTCGCAATGGAAAGAGGATGGAGATACACTCCAAGACTCCATGTCGACATATTCGGAAATGCCTGGGGTACCTAAGGAGATGATGAAGGATAGAGAAGAACAAAGATTAAAAGAAATATCGGAGATAAGAAAATGGATATAATAAAAAAAGTAAAAGACATATTTGTTAAAAAGAAAGAAACAACAACTGAAGAATCTAATCCAAGATTAGAAGCACTGTTGAAAGAAAAAGAACAAGCCACAGCAAAAGGAGAACCTTGGGTGGCTGTGTTGGACACAAAAATAAATGAAGACAATATCAAAAATGGTTTCTTTGAACTGGATTGGAATAATGAATTCATTGAAAAACTGTTGGATGCTGGTTATAAAGGTGAAAGCAATGAACAGATTGTGGATGCTTGGTTTAAAACCATAGCAAGAAACATTCTTCAAGAAGAAGGCATGGATCCCACAAGAGGTGCTGGATATATCAATACAAAAAATTTAAGTGAGGATAAATCGGAGATCAGTTAATGATATCAATTTTACAAGAAATCGCCGCAATAATAATGATACTGGGATCAGGTGGAGCTCTAATTGTTTTGTGGTATTACTTGTTTATAAAATTATAAAATATGAATTATATATTAGTAGACACAGCCAATACATTTTTTAGAGCCAAACACGCCATACAGAGCGATTTGGATTCTAAAGTAGGTATGGCTCTACATATCACATTCAACAGTATTAGAAAAGTATGGCAAGACTTCAAAGGAGATCACGTGGTATTCTGTTTGGAAGGAAGAAGTTGGCGTAAAGACTTCTATACTCCATACAAAAGAAACAGAAGTGAGGCTAGAGAGGCTAGAACAGAAAAAGAAGTGGAAGAAGATACAATATTTTGGGAAACTTTTGACAACTTTAAAGAATTTATAGACACAAAAACAAATTGTACAACACTGCAACACTCTCAATTAGAAGCAGACGATTTAATTGCTGGTTGGGTACAAGCACATCCTAATGATAATCACATCATTATTAGCACAGATGGCGATTTTGCTCAATTGATTGCTCCTAATGTGTGTCAATACAATGGTATTACAGAAACTACCATAACACATGAAGGCTATTTTGACGCAAAAGGTAACAGAGTCAAAGATAAGAAAACTGGCGAAGATAAGCCAGCACCAAATCCAGAATGGTTGTTGTTTGAAAAATGTATGAGAGGTGATACTGCTGACAATGTATTTTCTGCATATCCTGGTGTTAGGACCAAAGGTACCAAAAAGAAAGTTGGATTAACTGAAGCATTTGAAGATAGAAATTCCAAAGGATATAACTGGAACAATATGATGTTACAACGTTGGTTGGACCATAATGGTGAAGAACATAGAGTTGTGGATGACTATCAAAGAAATGTAACACTGTGTGATTTAACAGCACAACCAGAAGAAATTAAAAGTATTATTAAAGAAACAATCAATTCCGTTAAGCCTAAAACAATAGAACAGGTTGGATTAAAATTAATTAAATTTTGTGCTAAATGGGATATGCAAAAAATTGCTGAATACCCGCAAACTTATGCTGAACCATTAAATGCGAAATACAAACAGAAAGAAGAGGTAATGGCATGACAACTAAATTTTTTGCGAAGCCTATACTAGCAAATAGATTCTGGATACTGGAATCTGATGGTCAAAAAGTAGGCACAATTTGTAGACAAGAAGACAGAAGATATATGTTCAGTTGTTCTGACGGTACTAGAATCTTCGATAATCAACAGCAACTTCAAAAGAATTTCAACGGAGATTGGATGTGGGGATCCACAGTTAGTGCGCCTAAAGAAGAAAAAGAAAATGAAGATAATTCTGTGTATGATTATCCGAGCAAGTTTAAACCTTACAATATGGTATTTGATGTAAAAAAGAAACTGCCATTGTTTAACAAGAGTAAAAAATCCAAAAGTTTATATTGTGCTGGATACTATATAATTAAGTTTGAAAAAGGATGGGTACGAAGTTATTGTCCCAAATTGTTAACATTGGAAAGTTATCCTTTTAAAGGTCCATTTAGAACATCATTAGAAATGAAAACGGAGTTGAGCAATGCCAATAAAAGACCCTATTAATACAGCCAGTTTACAGCAATTTATTCAACAAGTGAAAGGTGCTGACCTCAGCAATCAAAAAGAAGTGCGGTTAGACATCAATACAGCCAAACAAGTCACATATGCACTAGCCACAGTGCTGGCCCGTTTAGCGGGCGACTATGAGGGTCTAATAGCACAAAAAGACAGCACAGAGGCTCAAACAATAGAAGTCAAAGTAGACGGCGGTAATCTATAATACCGATTCATTTTAGATAAATACTCATATTATATGAGTAGACCTAAACCGACTATACTACTAGAAAACACCGATCGCAAAACTTATAAGAGCGAACAAGTTCTGGCGGCTGAAGGCATATGGGCAGTGTTTTACCAGAACAAACCATTCAACCTAAAATCAGCAAATCAGTTAAACAATTACCCGGGTCCAAAATACAAAAAAGTAAGTTTTTCAAATCCTGGACACGCATTCAATCTAGCCAAGAAATTGAACACCATGTTCAACACTGAAGAATTCACTGTGGTCAAATTGACTCAGGGTGAAACTGTCAGTGAAAAATGAATTGGAAAGAAACCTACACCAAAATATTCTTAAAGCAGGCTAATATCAGCATAGGTGAAAATACTATGAGGGAGTATATGCCTACATGGTGGAAGAACAGTAGAAACAAAGGTTCAGGTGGACTGCGTCTTACAGATGAAGGATTGTCATTTATTAAAGATAAACTGCAACTTCAAACATACGATGTACCATTTCCGAACGATTTCAATTTAACCACACAAACCATAATATTTTTAGACAAATATATAGACTGTCCATACTACCTAGCAGATGATGGTGTGATTGTGACCAATGAAAAGAAAGCAATGGAATTGATGTTGTTTTCTGGTGATATACGAAAATACGGTTTGAATAAAGCACTTTCTAGACTAGAATCTCCCGAATAAGTTATCCACAGACCCTAAAAATCCGCATAAACCTTGACTTCTTTAGGTATTGACTTTTTGATTGCCAGAATGTATTATTAAAACATAACAACAATTTATTAAGGAGTACAAAATGGTAAAACAAAAAAGCACACAAGATACTGGCATTACAACCAGACAATTGTCGCCTAACAAAGCAAAGGCGAGCATATTACACGCATTAAAAATTAAGAGACCAATATTTTTATGGGGCGGCCCTGGTATTGGTAAATCAGATGTTATACATCAAATTGCCAAAACTATCGATGCCAAAGTGATCGATATCAGATTAAGTTTATGGGAGCCTACAGATATTAAAGGTATTCCATACTACAATTCAAAAGAAAACAATATGGTTTGGGCATCTCCATCAGAATTGCCTACAGAACAGATGGCAAAGAAACACAAGAACATTGTGTTGTTTTTGGATGAAATGAATTCTGCGGCACCTTCAGTACAGGCGGCGGCATATCAATTGATCCTAAACAGAAAAGTTGGTCAATATGAATTACCAGACAATGTATTAATTGTTGCGGCTGGTAACAGAGAGGCTGACAAAGGAGTTGTGTACAGAATGCCTGCTCCGTTGGCAAACAGATTCGTCCATTTAGAAATGAAACCAGAATTTGATGATTGGTTTGAATGGGCAGTGGCTAACAACATCAGTAAAGACGTTGTTGGATATCTAACTTTTAGCAAGAAGGACTTGTATGACTTTGATCCTAGATCACCAAGTCGTTCTTTTGCTACTCCAAGATCTTGGTCATTCGTAAGTGAGTTGTTATCGGATGATTTAGATGAAAACACTGTGACCGACTTGGTCAGTGGTGCAGTGGGCGAAGGACTTGCAGTCAAGTTCATGGCTCATAGAAAGGTGGCTTCACAGTTACCTAATCCTTCAGAAATACTTGAAGGCAAAATAACAGAACTGAAATCGAAAGAAATATCAGCAATGTACTCCCTTACGGTTTCGTTATGTTATGAACTCAAAGAAGCAAATGACAAAAAAGATAAGAAATTTAATGACAAAGTTAATAAGTTTCTTAGATTTATGATGGACAACTTCGATACAGAACTTGTTGTTATGGGTATCAAGATGGCATTAACTCAGTATCAATTACCGATTGATCCTGATGCAGTCAAATGTTTTGATGAATTCCATGAAAAATACGGCAAATATATTACTGCCGCTCAAAGCATCAAATAAAAGTGTTGAATATAGGGCACTCTTTACCGGTGCCCTATACCAAAAAACGGTTGACTAATTTACCAAAAGAAAGTATTATAATAATATGAGCACAGAGATTTTAGAAAAGAAAGAATTAAGTCCAGAAGAATTAAAGCAATTAAGAGCAGAAGTTATCGATAAAATTGTGGTTGCAAGAGTTGGACTGTTGTTGAGACATCCTTTTTTCGGTAACATGGCAACAAGACTTCAAATTAAAGAATGTGATGACTGGTGTCCAACTGCCGCAACTGATGGCAGAAATTTATTTTTTAATACAGAATTTTTTAGTAAAATGTCTAGCAAAGAAATTGAATTTGTTATTGCACACGAAATACTTCATTGTGTGTTTGATCACATGACAAGACGTGAAGATAGAGATCCTCAATTACATAACATCGCTTGTGATTACATTGTTAACAACACATTGGTAAGAGACAACATTGGTGAGAAACCTAAGGATGTGCAGATATTCCAAGATTGGAAATATGATGGTTGGGCAAGTGAGGCAGTGTATGATGACATCTATAAAAAAGGTAAGAAGGCAATGGAACAGTTAGGTAAATTGCTTGATGAACATATTGATTGGGAAAAAGGTGAAAGCACAGGTGGAACAAAACAAGACCCTAACAGCAAACAAAAAGGTAAAGGTCCTGCTTACTCTAAAGAAGAATTAGAACAAATTAAAAATGAAATAAAAGAGTCTATGATGGCGGCGGCACAGGCGGCTGGTGCAGGTAATCTGCCTAAAGAGATTGAAAGAATTATTCAACAGTTTACAGAACCTAAAATGAACTGGAGAGAATTATTACAACAACAGATTCAGAGTGTTATTAAAAATGATTACACATTTGCAAGACCCAGCAGAAAAGGTTGGCACTCAGGTGTGATATTACCAGGCACAAACTATGATGAAACTATTGATGTCTGTATTGCTATTGATACTTCAGGTTCAATACACAATGAACAAGTGCAAGATTTCCTAGGTGAAGTGCAAGGTATTATGGAACAATACAAAGATTATAACATTAAAATATGGTGTTTTGATACAGAAGTACACAATGAACAAGACTTTGGTGCATCAGGAGAATCTATGGATTCGTACAAAATAGAAGGTGGCGGTGGTACAGATTTTATGGCTAACTGGAATTATATGAAAGAAAATGACATAGTACCTAAGAAGTTTATTATGTTCACAGATGGTTATCCTTGGGACACTTGGGGCGACGAAAACTATTGTGACACACTGTTTGTGATAAATGGTCATCATGATAAGAACATGGAAGCACCTTTTGGTACTACGGTACATTACGAATAATGTTTGCCAAAACTAATCAAGTAAATCCATTAAACTACTTCGATTGTAGAAAATTTTCCAAAAAACCAAAAGGTTTAGAATTTCTAAAATTAAATTACGACTGGAACGACAATGAAGAATTGTTGGAGAAATGGATTTTGGAAAACCTAAAAGGAAGATTCTATATTGGTAAACATCTTGATGTGGATAGAGATGGAAAAATACAAAATTATATTTTGGTAGGATTCGAAAACTCAAAAGAACTTTCTTTATTCAATCTTAGTTGCCCATTTATCAAACGTCATTAAATACTTTTGTATATACAAATATAAAAGGAGCTCATGAAAATGACAGATACAAATCAAACCAAAACAGCAACGACTCCTACACAGGATCAAGTTGTTGGACAAGACGGAGCAAGTCAGGCACCTAAAACTCAAGCAGGTGCTGGAGCAGAGTTAACTGTTCAAGACTTAAACGTTTTAAAAACAATCATCGACGTTGCTAGTCAAAGAGGCGCATTCAAAGCCAATGAAATGGCAATGGTAGGTGCAACTTATAACAAACTAGAAACTTTCTTAAAGATTGTAGAACAATCTCAAAAAGAAGCAAACAAATCATCAGCACCAGCAGGTGATAAACCAGCGGAGACAAAATAATGCCTGATATCAAACACGTAGGCAGAATGAAAAAATCTAGAGCGAAAGTGGCTGTGGCTTACAGAACACTTCCTGGAGATTCATCATCTGCACTAGTAATCGAAACAACAAAGTTAGATGCTCCAGATCATGACGCTTTAATCAGTGTGATCGAAAGCAATCGTGGACAAACGTCTTTTGAACTGCACGAAGCACTTCAAAGAAGCAATACACCAGACGGTCAGAATATGTTGGTTAAATTTCACCAGAGTGGATCTTTTAGAAAAGTTGCAACTTCTGAAGTTGAAATGATTCCAAACACTGACACAGTGATTTCATTGGATGAACTTAATGAAATGATTGCAAAACAAAAAGGTGTAACTGTGGATCAATTAGCAGTTCAGCCAACAGCTCAAGCAACACCTGTGGCAACATCACAAGTGGCTAACATACCATCTGCAGAGAAACCTCTATCAGATGAGGACTTGGCGGCTCGTATGAGAAGTGATGCTGATCGTTTGTACAAAGAAGCGGCTAGATTACGCACAGAAGCGGAAGAATTGTCGCCAACTAAAACAAAGAAATCTAAGTAAAGCATCAAGTGTCTGTTGTGGTCAAGTTTACTAAAAAGAAACTGCCTAAGGAAGTTGTAGCTCATTGGCCTGAAGTGTTCAATGACTTACGCATTGACTCTATCCCTGTACAATATTTGCTGGCACTTAAAGTGCAATTTAAGGATGGCAAACAATGGGAAATCAAAGTAAAACCTAACCGTCAAAAATTAACCAATAAACAACTGGAGACCAACATCAAAGAATTGTTTGAACACTACGGAAATGACATCAAAAACGTGGATTTTAGGATAGATACCAACAAGGTCAAAGCAGATATACAGAAACGTACTAAATCCTTCCTTAAAAAGCGAAAATAGTAACTCAGCAATTCATCAAGCGGAATAAATACACTATATTAGATGTTAGGAGCATAGCACAAAATGGCACTACAAATTAGACGTGGAACAGACGCAGAAAGACAAGGAATTACACCTTTAGCGGGTGAATTAATCTATACTACAGACACAAAAAAACTATATGTTGGAGATGGTGTAACTGCTGGTGGAAATCAAGTAGACACAACATTATCAGCACAATATCTAGCCGTTCCAAGCAATATAACTCCAGACGCATCTAATTCAAGAGACATTGGTTCTACATCAGCAAAATGGAGAACAGGTTATTTTCAAGGTTTACAAGTAGACGAAGAAATCACAGCAGTATCAATCAATGGTAATGTGGTAGGTAATGATTCATCAGTATTAGTTAATGTTAGTAACGGTAGAGTTACAGCAACATCTAAAGGTGACTTACTTGCTTCTGATGATACAACTATCGTTGATCACACAGCAAAAACAGTTACAGCAACCACAGTTGGTGTACACAAAGGCACAGTGAATGCTGACGATAACTCATTAAGAATAGACGGCGCTTCAGACAGAATCACAAACAGTGTGTTAGACTTTGATGGCAATGTAATTACACTGCAATCAGGCAACGGAATTCAAATAGGAACAAACAGTTCTGCACAAGGTGTTGGTTTAGAAATTTACAACACAGATCACACAGCCAGAAATGCACTAAGAATTTATTCAGATGATGGTAATGCTAACACATTCAACTCAATTGAAACATACACATCTAAAGGTTCAATTGTAACTCCAACAGCCAATGCCGCAGACGATTCGCTATTTGGTTATATTAATTACGGACATGACGGTTCACAATATGTTCAATCAAGTTTTATTGTGGCAGGTGTTGATTCACAAGCAAGTGTAGGAGCAGGTGCTGTTCCAGGAAACATTGTGATGGGAACAACTCCAGACAATGGTGTAACAAATAAGTTTGTTGTAATAAACAAAGATGGTAATTTAGGTGTTAATATTTTAACTCCAGCAGAAAAATTAGATGTTGTTGGTAATATTAAAACATCAGGCTTTGTACAGTTTGGCTCACTCACAACTGCTGAAAGAAATGCTTTAACTCCTGCAAATGGAATGATCATTTACAACTCAGACGATAATAAATTTCAAGGTTACGAAAACGGCGGTTGGGCTAACCTAATATAATCCAATGATAGTCCGAATAACTGGACACTCCAAAGGCATAGGCAAGTGTTTATATAACGATCTTATTCAATCGGGTCATGATGTACAAGGTTTCTCCCGAAGTAATGGATTTGATATCAGCATTGCCGAATCAAGACAGAGTATTTTAGAACAATCCAAACACGCAGACATATTCATCAATTGTGCTTGGCCCGACGGTGATCTTCCTATGACAGAGATAGATCAATTTAATGGACAAACAGAAATGTTAAAATTAATGATCAATGTTTGGGAAGGCGATAAAGATAAAAAAATATTAAATTTAAGTTCTAAGTCTTGTTACAATAATTCAGATACAAATGATTTTATGGAAAATTATGGCAATGCTAAAAAAGAACAAAATAGAATTATAGAAAACCGTATCAATGTGTATGGACCACACATATTAAATGTTATATTAGGATGCACTGACACACAGATTAGTGAGTACCTACAAGGAAATAAAATAGATCCTAAAGAACTTTCCAAATGGATCATTAAAATGTTACTGTGTGAAACTATGTATTTTCAGAGTGTAACTGTTGATGCTACACAATTAGATTACAAACCTAAATAGTTTTTTTCTGCTTTTGTTTGGAATCGTCCCAACTCTTAAATGTCCACTCTGTAACTTCGTAGTCAACATTTTCAGGTTGAAACAAGTATTTGTTTGGCACAGTGTCATGCAAAGTCTGGCCTTCATTGACCACAGCATCACGCAACATGATTTGATGTAAGAAATTTGTAACAGGTTTGCCGGGTACAAAATCACACCAAGGACCACATTGTAATTGTTCCATATCAATTGTTTTAGGATCACTCCATTGTATAATTCTATGAGTGATACCATTTATGTTTACCATGAAGTGATATAAATTATCATCAGCAGGTTTCTTTTCCCAAGTCCAACCTTTGCGATCACAAATTTCTTTTATCTTAGCAACGTGTCTGCTCAAAAAGAATTGAGGTTCATCTGGTGCTCTGCCAATATCTGAACCTGCTCTAATTCTATATTGCCAAGCACGATTACCTAATGCTTGTATTTCTTCCAGTACTTCTTCCATATGGTCAATGTGTTCCAACGTATATCCAACATAGTAGACAAATATTCCTTCTGCAATACAATTGTCAATTCCTTTTAATTGTTTCTCATGTACTTTCTTACCTTGATAAGAGTGATGATTCATACCTATCATAACCATGTTTGTGCCTGCTTCAGCAATTTTTTTAACCCATGCTCTATCGGAGAGTTTTACACCATTTGTAAGAATACACACATCTTCAGGTCTTCCTAATTTTTTAAGTAATTTTTTAATTTGTACAATTAATTCAGGTAAATCTTTTCTCACAGTTGGTTCAGCACCTGCTAATATCACAGCACCTGCGTCAGCATTAAATCTATGTTCTATTTGGTAAAGTATTTGTTCTACAGGTTTATCTTGTGTTTTGTTGTCTGGTTTATGATAACAGTGTGGGCAATTCAAATTACATTTATCTGTAACTTCAATCATTATGCCTTGAGGTATTGAATATCCTGATTTATCATAAATCAATGAATTATAGAAATCTATGTCTTGTTCTACCAAATAACTTGAAGTTCCGTGCTCTGGACAAGTCTTTATCAAATATACTCCATCAGTTTTGGTCACTCGTTCTGCTTCACAGTGACGATAACATATGTGGCATAGGCTTGTGGTTTTTGTATCCTGCATACTATTACTTATAGAGTGAAATTGCCTTGTCAATAAAACTGTCTGGGTATACATTTCTAAAACTTTCCAGACACAGTATCTGTAGTTGATCAAATGGATATGTATTGTCCATTTCTATACCCATCTGTTTCATTTTAGGCAACAGTTCTTTTTGTCTTTCTTTGGAAATATGACTCATGTGTTCTTGTACTGTGATGGGTGTTTCGTCCTTTCTGTAAGCAAAGAAGTAATTGATTGTTCTTAATTCTCCATCAATAACAAAATAACTGCTAGGATGTAGACTGTATTTGTATATGCCCAACTGTTTGTGTGTTTCCATTATGTACAGCATCTGCTCTTGCCAATTAGGCAATACGTCAGCATATGTTTTGCCATGGCTTTGTTCCCAAAAATCTACACCTTGTATTTCAAAATATATCTTTTGATCATCTGGATCAAAACGTGTGGTGCGAGGGATCAACTGTTTGTGATCAATATCCAACCACAGTAAGAAATCTTTTTCTCTATGGTACTTCATTTCCATCAGTGCAGGATCCACCACTTCATTGTGACCTTTATGATATTCTGAATCATTGTGAAACCACATACAAAACTCTGTGGCATCTTCGTTGATTAGACTGGTATAAATTAAATTGTTTCTACACAGTCCTTTGCCTGGCACATTGTTGTAATAGTATTTGAAATCACTCATAAGTGGGCCATTGTTTTACTTGTTCAAGTTGTTTAAAATACACATCAGCGTTCACACGCCACACAGTTTGAAGTGTACCTCTGTAATCCATATCTTTCACTCTGGTATAAACACCCACACTTTCCAGAGTAGGAGCCACAATAGAATGTACCAGTCGTTGTGTGCCTTCTGCGTTTTCATTTGTGGTCACATAGTAATTTTTATTTTCACCTGCCCAACGTATGCCTGCTGGTTGAAAAAATTGTTGCGTGGTAGTTTGATGATTTCTTATGGTGTCTCTAGTACGCACCACTTGATACTCTTTCGGCAGTTCATCAGTGAATGTGCAGATACGACAAGCAATACGATAACTGTCAGGACCCATTTCAGGAAATGAATGTGCCGCTGTGGATCCAATCACTCTGTCATTCCACAACAGCATCCAAACCTGATATCTGTCTTCTCGGGACAGAGAATCTACCAACATTTTTTTGGTTGAGTTGTTGACAAATCCTTTTTGTTTGGCTGTTTGATAAAATGTTTCAAGATTCAAGTCGTCAGAATATGGTACCAATTTAAAAGCCATGATAATTTATTTGTACTGTATTTAAAAGTAAATACTTTGATGATTAGAGGAATTGGCGGTAAACCATACATCAGTCTAGATGACCACATAGACATAGACAGTTTCAAACAACTACATCCAGAAATATGTAGAGGTTTTGCTCTCGCACGAGAATATGCCAAAGAAGGCACCTGGATGTCACCAGGATTTGATCCTAAAGACATGAGTTACACTCTGAATTGGAAACCAATTTATATGGCTTTGGAAGAATACAAAGCACTGCCTCAGGATCATCCTATTAGAAAAAATGGTGACGACTTGTACAACAATATTAAAGATTACAAAACCAGAAATCAATTCACAAGATATTTGAAGTCTGTGTTAGGAGCCAATGATCCTTACATATATTATTTCCTTTGGGAAGAAGGAGATTGGGATCATAGAAATGCTGAACGAAACATCACAGAAGAAGCAAAATATTTTCCAGGTGTGGTTGCTTGGATCAAAGAATTAGTAAACACGGGCATCATTGAAAGCATAGGTAGAGTGATATTTTTCCACTGCGAACATGATGGTAAACCATTTGAACACAGAGACCTTGATGGCAAACACGGTGATGATCAAGGTTATACTGATCATCGCAATGAATTCATACACATTAGGCACAGCACAAAAAGAGGATTCTATATTTGGAATCCTGAAGCAAAAAACAAAACCTACATCAATGCCAACGCGGCATTTTGGAATGATCAAGATTGGCATGGTGGTGATGTCAGCAATGAACAAGAATACGGACTACGTATTGATTGTGTATTCACAGACAAGTTCAGAAAGCAGATAGGCATAGATCATTTATCCAATTATTAAAATGTATCATAGATATGTAAAAATACCTAAGGAACACAAAAAGCCATCTTGTTTTTCCTATGAACCTTCTCAATCGGAAGTGATATTTGTTCCCAAAACGGATCTAGATCAATCAGTAATAGATTGGATTGAATCCTTTGAAGTAATTGTTTCTAATGTTACAGAAGGTATCTATACTCCTCCTAATCAAGGAAAGGTGCACATACACAATGATACCAGCACAATAACCAATGCTACAAAAATTAATTTTACTTGGGGTCCGGATACCAGCACCACAAGATGGTGGAATGTTAAAGATGAATCATATTTAAAAACGGATATCACAGATAGTTCACACATAACAGAAACAGTTAAACCAGACATTGTGGATCATTTTGATAGCAACGGTGTACACAAAGAATTAATTTGCGAAAGTGAAGATCAATGTGAATTAGTATGTGAAAAAGTCATAAATCAACCCAGTTTGATTAATGTTGGACAACTGCACTCTACATACAATCCAGACCCCGTACAAGGGCGTTGGTCGTTGTGTTATTTTTTACTTGATAAAGATTATAAACATTTACAGTTTGAAAAAGCATTAAATATATTCAAGGAAGTTACATATGAATAAAAACATATATCACCGTTATGTAAAATTGCCATTTGAGCATAAGTTTCCAGACTGTTTCAAATCAAAGCCAGAAAATATGCGTGGTGAAAATTGGCATGAATGGTGTGCTACAAGAGAACATTGGGACGAAAGATTTGTTGATTGGTTAAAGGGGTTTGGATTAAAACCTTCAAATGTGTGTGAAGCATTTTATAATGGTCCTAATGGTGGCGGGTTACCAATGCACAATGACGCTCCTACGTTGAACAATTCATCAAACATTAATTTTACATGGGGACCACAAGACAGTATTGTAAGATGGTACAAAGTTAAAGACGAATCACTAATACAAACAGAGCGAGATAACACAGATTATCACAAAGAGGTTTATTTTAAAGACATAGATGTCGATATTCCTGTAGATAAATTTTATCATGCGGAAGTGGAAGACTGTGATGTGGTACATGAAGCGGTGATTAATCATCCTAGTTTGCTTAATGTAGGACAATTACATTCGACACATAATTTTAATACCAGTGAACCGCGTTGGACGTTAAGTTATCATTTACTAACAATAGAAGACAATACTCATATACAATTTGAGGACGCACTTGTTCTATTTAAAGATGTTGTATTTTAAAAACGTCGAACGTCTAGAGTAGAAATATACATAGGTTCATTAATCAAATAATCAGTGGTACGTACAATATCTTTAACTGTACAAGTGGGTTCACCAGATCGTTCTCCAGTTTTTTCTCCGTAGTTGAGTACTCTTACAAGACTGAATTGTAATTGAGAACCAAAAGGCATTTCATTGGCTAACGAATTGTGTACGGCATCTATGTGATGTTTGTCTCTGAGATATTGTTTATCAATACCCACCTGATCTAATAATTTCTTGGGTACTTTGGTTGCCAGTGATCCTATTGTGATAACTTTTTTCAGCGGTGCTTCTGGAGACCACCGTTGTTTTAATTTCAATAACAACGTAGACTGAGCAGTGCCAATGTGGGCTATATTCAAAAATACATCACGTGCCAATGTCTCCGATACCAATCTGTTTTGATCTTCTGCGTTAGTTAAATCATACCCTGTGCTTCTGCTGACTCCTAAGCATTCATGTTCTTTTGAATAATGTTCGTACACTGCTTTACCCATTGGTGATGTACTGCCTGTTATTACTATTTTCATATAATTGTAAATCTCACTATTTGAATAAATCTACTGTCTCTATCTATCCCTGTGCCATATTCTTCTAGTTCGAACAATATAGGATTTTTCCCTCTCCAATAGAAATCTTTTTGTGCTGTCATATTTTTACCGCCTCTAATTTCTTCATTGTATATCAAGGCTTCTCCGTTAAGTTTGAAATGAAATAGTTCATCATTAATGCCAAACTTTTTGTTAAAATTTTCATAATCTTGATCAGCACAGGTTGTTAAGTTATACACAAACTTTAAGTTCCATATATCATTTCCTTTTGATGTTAAATCAATTTCAGCCTTAAGTTCTATACTGTCTTCATTCCAAACTTGTTTGTTTTGTAACAACATTTTATTGCTATCTTTAACTTCTATATCTATAGTTCTATTGATGGAACCTTTTTCGGCAGTTTCTTTGCTGGACTGAATGTCTTTAAAAATGTTGTTGTCATTCCAATGCACGTTCAATTGATCCACTAATAAACCGTCTGTGACCAATTCGTTGGCATCATAATTTGATCTCAATAAAGGAAAGTAATCAAACTTTAATGTTTTGTTCATCTTTTAGTTCCAAAGAAATTAAAAATGTATTTGGGTCTTTGACCACAATTAGATCCGGCGTGCCAAGCATTTCTGTCTGGCCATTTGTACACATCACCTGCTTTGGCATTATAGTATAATTCATCTTCCACAATTAATATGTGTCCTGGATGTGTGTCTTCCATGTGTACATGAAATCTTTCAATGTTATTCAATTTTCGTAATTCTTCTTCATTATCTTGTGTGTCCCAGTGCCACGGAGCATGATAACCTTGATGTATCACACTTACCCAACAACTTAATGAATCAACACCAACATAATCAGCAAATTTGTCCACAACACTCTTATCAAAGTTTGTTTCAGGTATACACATATCCCAACCCACAGTTCCGCCTTCTGATGCTAACTTATACCCTGCTTTATTCCACGCTTCACTTATTTCTTTAATGCCTGGTAGATCATCATCCTTGGTGTGTCTTGGTCCTTGATATGCTGGTTTAGAACTTTTTATAGATTCTACAACCGATGTCCAGTCTATCACGTCACTGCAATTGCCTATGTATTGTTTCATTCTGCGTATGCCAAGTAATTAAAATTAAATTTAGGTTCAAGTCCACAATTGGTTCCGCCATGATATGATTTAAAGTCTGGCCACTTATGAACATCTCCTTGTTTTTCATTGTAAAGTGCTTGATCACCTACTATAAAAACCTGACCTGGTGCAGGCTTATTAATCATTGCTGTGAATCTAACAGGATTTCCTTGTGCTACATACTTTTCCCAATCCACGTCCCAATCCCAATGCCATGGAGCAGTTTTACCTGGATAAACTTTAGATATCCAACATTTAATCATTTTTGGTGCTCCAACAAACTCGCCAAACTTCTCTGCTACTTCCATTGAAAACTCTTTGCCAGGATAATAATTGATCCATTCTATAGATGTTTCACAATAATTTCCCAGTGCATCATTAATTTCTTTTAATTCTGGAACTTCTGAAACCGGAAGATATTTGCAGGCACATTTACCTTCTTGATCTTTCACTTCATTTATAATTTCATTCCAGTTAAGGATATGATTACAGTTTCCTACAAACTCAAGCATTTAAAAAGTCTCCTGGCCATTCAGCATAGTTTGTACGGATTGTTTCATTGTATAATTCATGTGTGTTTAATTGATTGTTATGTATAAATTTATCAAATCTATCATTGCGTATCAGAGGTTTAAGAAACTCTATATCTAAAAATTTTGTATCAACATCTGTGCAACCGTATAGATCCATGATATAGGCATTATCTTCATCATCAAAATAAAAGGTGTGCGGATACATATTGATTTTGTATATGTTGTCCTTTTCTAAATCATCTTTTATGGCTTTTATTTTATCTTGCCAATTTGGTACAATGTCGATTTGTCTTGTTTCTAACAACCAATGTAGACTTTTGTCGTACCAACGGAAAGTAATTGTTCTTTTTGTATAATCTATATTAATAATTTCAGGAATATATTTTTTGTTTTTTAATTTAAACAGATATTTCACTTCTTGATTAAACCAATAGTTGTAAAGTTCATCAGTCATTTCCTTGTTCTCAAAATATTTGTTGGCGTTCCAGTTCATACAAAAGATTTTTTTATTGTTACTCACAAGAGGTTCGTACAGCATATTTGTAACAGCAAGTCCTCCTTTAAATTTATAAAAATTATTCCAATTAGCCATACACAATATCAATTTCAAATCCACATATCTGTTGCATTTTTAATATTTCATTTATACTGTCGTTTTCGCAAAGATATTTTACTGTGGTTTCATTTATTCTAGCAAAATTATTCACTTTTCCTTCTTTTACAAATCTGTTTAACATTCTCGAAAATGAACTATCGAAAAGATATCTCATATTGTACACAGGATTTTTTACAGTCATTAACACCTGTCTTGGATCTTTCATCATTGAGTTATTTTTTAATCTTTTACGTATCACTAATTGATATCTATTCTTGTATCCATAATTAGATGCTGAATGTAGTAATCCTGTATTCATTAGATACACACAATCGTCTGCTTGGTTTGGAAACATGACTTCATTTTCTATATCGTGTAGGTAACTGTGTTCGGCATCTAGGGTCACATGATATCTATCATCTATATCAGCGTGAGCAGAATAACTTTCGCCTGGCTTCATCACAATCAGTCTGGCTTCTCCGTGATCTGGCAACTGCTGTAACAATTCATCCAACACAGTGTCTTTATATTCTGGTACTATCTCCCAAGGGTCATAGAAAAAATTTCCAGTTGGTTTGTTTAGTACATTCTTACCTTCTGGTAAATGTTTTAACAATTCGTATAACTTTTTGGAATCAGTTTTGGTATCTAATTTTTCTAACATATTACTATACTTATCGTAAATTATAATGTGCGTACTTAATAACGATAAATATCTTTGTCCATAAAATGTCTAATTTAGAAACAATAAAGTCGATTTATCAATCCAGCACCTATAAGGATATTCTCCACGACATAAATGGAGTTATATTTCCGTTTTCTCCTAAATGGAAAAATATTGGTATCAGTGTAAGCGGAGGAGCCGACAGTGCCTTGATGAGTGTGCTGTTGTGTAGTATTGTATCACAACTTAAAACAGATACCAAAGTACACATCATTACCAATGTGAGATGTTGGAAAACCAGACCTTGGCAACATCAAAACAGTTTAGATGTTTACAATTGGTTGTCCTCAGCATTTCCAAATATACAGTTTAAAAGACATGAGAATTTTATTGCACCTGATTTAGAATGGGGTTCGGTAGGACCCAATATCACAGATGAATATGGAAAATTAAAAAGTGGAAATCAAATAGAATTAAGAGCACACGCAGAGTATGTGGCTCATAAAGAAAAGTTAGATGCTTGGTACTGCGGAGTAACCAAGAATCCAGACAAACAGTTTGATGAACGTTTAGTGGACAGAGATGTTGTCGCAGACAGTCTTTCAGATGCTACACTAGACAAACTAATCAAAGCACACATGGGCGGCTACGCTTGTCACCCATTCGCATATGTTCAAAAAGATTGGATAGTTGCTCAATATAAAAAATTAGGCATAATGGACCTATTCAATCTTACACGCAGTTGCGAAGGTGACCGAGAAACATATCCTGAAATCTTTGGAGACTTAGATTACAAGACATATGTTCCAGGGTCGCCCGTGCCAGTGTGTGGTAAATGTTTTTGGTGTAAAGAACGAGAATGGGGAGTAAGCAAATGTCAAGATTAATCACTTTCGGATGTTCTTACACTTATGGCACAGGATTACCTGACTGTCGTAATTGGCTGTTTGACAAATTACACAGTTTACAACCAAGTAAAATGGGTTGGGCGGCATTGTTGGCAGAAAAATTAAATTGCGAACTGGTGAATGAATCTTTTCCTGGATCCAGCAATACAGAAATTATGTACAATATATTAAAATACGATTATAAATGGGGCGACACTGTGGTTGTGATGTGGACTCATTACGTTAGAGATATGTTGTTTACAGTATCATACAAATATCCATTCTTTAGAGATAGATTGGGTCCTTGGGCAAAAACACATCAAGAAAGAAAATGGGCAGAATATTTGAGTGAAAAAGATTATGCTATGAAAAGTTGGCTACATATTCATCACGCAGATTTGCATCTACAAAAACAAGGTGTAAAATATATTCATTATCCTGCAACGCCTAAAGAATTAGACACACACAAATTGGATTTTATAGATATTCAAAATTATTACAACAGCGGAATAGAATATGTGGACAAAGCCACAGACGATTTACACCCTGGTATTGAAAGTAATCAATTATTAAGTGACAAAATGTATAGGATACTAAATGACAGATCATAATGAATACTGGATGAATCCAGAAGACACAGAACTGGGCAAATGGCAGAGAGAATTAGAATCTGTTGCAGGCAGTTCCACATTTTGTATATTGCCTTGGATACATTTTGCTACTAGACCCAATGGTGATATGAGACTGTGCTGTTCAGCGAACGCCAGCGGCGCTGGTTCCGACCACGAAGTGGGCCTCGTCAAAAAAGAGGACGGCAAGCCTGCTAACTTTGGCAAGGATACACCTATGACTGCTTGGAACAACAACTATATGAAAAGTGTGCGTACCACAATGTTGGATGGTAAAATACCTAACAGTTGTCGTAAATGTTTTCAAGAAGAAAAGGTTGGAGTAGTTTCAAAACGCATATGGGAAACAGGCACATGGTACAAGGACGGTGTGGACATTCCTGAACTGATACGTCAAACCAAAGAAGATGGCACAGTGCCTGAACAGTTGATGTACTTGGATTTAAGATTGGGACACACTTGTAATATCAAATGTGTGATGTGTTCACCGCACGACAGTTCAAAATGGGTTAAGGATTGGCAACAGTTGATGCCACAATTACAGAATAAAGATGTTAAACAACAACTGCAATGGGACAAAAAAGAATTCAACAACTTCTGGCATGAGAAGCCTGAGTTTTGGGAAGAGATGTACAAGCAGATTCCCAACTTGAAACAGGTTTACTTTGCCGGTGGCGAACCTTTGATGATTCGTGAACACAAACAGTTCATAGAAGAGATCATACGTCAAGGCTATCAAGACAAGATATTATTGCGATACAATTCAAATGGTATATTGGTAGATGAAGATTTGATTGAACTGTGGAGTAAATTTAAAAAAGTTAAGTTTGCTGTGAGTATGGACGCCATGGGCAAACGTGATGAGTACATACGTTTTCCTACCAACTGGGACACAGTGGAAAAGAATTTACATATGTTGGACAACACACCAGACAATATACAAACCAGTTTGGCAACAGCCATACAGATATTCAATGTGAAACACTTGCCAGACTTTATGAAGTGGAAGGTGCAGAGCGGTTTTAAAAAATTAAATGCAGGCACAGTGCCTGGCGGAGTACAGATGGGTGGCGGATTGGTCAATATGCACCTACTGTACATTCCTACATTCTTAAGCATACAGATATTGCCCAAGGAAGACAAACAAGAAGTTGAACAGCGTTTTATGGAATTTAAGGATTGGCTGTGGCAAAACTACAGACAGGATGACAATTTCTGGAAAACAAATCCTTATGGATGGAGACGTTGGGAGGCTGTGTTAAAACACATGAACGAAAATGATCACTCATTCTTATTGCCAGGGTTCAAGGAATATGTAACAAAATTAGATGCTATTAGAGGAGTTGATGCTAAATCAGTTTTTCCTGAGTTGGCTCATTTGTTATGAACATAGTACAAGTATTCAATCCACAGCCCAAAGATATATTGCGTGTAGAGTTTATGATAGGTAATACCTGTAACTATTCTTGTTGGTATTGCTTTAAAGGATCACACGAAGGCACACATCGTTGGACTGATGACATGGAACAATTGGTGTTAAATTTTAAACATCTATTTGAACAGTACAAGAAGATAGGCAAAAAGAAATTAGAATTGCACATAGTGGGAGGCGAACCCACGCTGTGGCCCAAGTTGGGAGAGTTTGTTACTGAGATACGAAAAACAATTCCTTCATACATCACAATCAGTTCCAACGGCAGTAGAACTGTGCGTTGGTGGGAAAAGTTTGGCACAGTGTTTGACAAAATATTGTTGAGTGCTCATTGGAAACAGATAGATGTGCCACACTTTATTGAAGTGGCAGACACACTGCATCGCATAGGTAGAAGTCCCAATGTGATGGTGTTGATGGATCCCACTGCTTGGAATACCTGTTTGGATCTAATTGAACAGTTCAAAAAAAGCAAACACAGTTGGTTTATCAGTGCCATGGAAGTGATGCACGAAACTATCAATTACACAGAAGAACAAAGAGCATATGTTGCCAAGCCAACAAAAAGAAGACCCAGTTTGTGGCACATATGGAAAAATAGAATGCATCTAAAAGATAATCCTAAAGTTAAATTTGCAGATGGCAAAATTAAAACTGTGAATCGTAATTGGCTAGTGCTAAACAAACAGAATGATTTTTTTGGTTGGCAGTGTAATATTGGCGTGGACAGTATGATGATTGATCCTGCTGGTACAATCACAGGTGCTTGTAGAACAAGACTGTTTGAAAACTACAACATATATGATAAAGATTTTGTGAACAAATTCAATCCTGATATTAAACCTAAAATCTGTGACAAACGCAACACCTGTATGTGTCAGCCTGAAAGTTTGTTGGATAAATTTAAACTTTAATTTTTGTTATGTTGATATCTGCGGCGCAGGTACACCATTGTCTAGTGCAAGTAATTGCTTCTTTAGGTTGAACAAAAGTGCCTTCATAAATGTTGCCGATAGGTCCGCCCACTCTACAAGTGGCTCTGTGAACCTCACCGTCCCAATTAATCATTAAACTTTCTAATCCGGCATTGCATTTCCAATCCTTGAATTGATTTGTTTTCTCAATCAGTAGATCATTGGTGTTGCAGGATTCAGTTTCATCTATCAATGTGTTGTGTGGTGGTGTGTGATTTTCTGTTACCAAAAACTGTTTTTCTTCTTCAGAATAACGTTCCATATCCTCAAAAATATCGTGTGTTTCAGTCCAGCGAATTGGACGCAGTGCATAGTTAATACCTGCTTCTTTTAGGCGTCTACAAGCGTCAGAGACGTCGTTTAAATGCCCTGGCAACATCATTACGTGTGCAAGTATATTTTTATTTTTTGTTTGCTGTGAGACGTTTAAAACGGTTTCTATCACCTTTTGATGATCATATTCAAAGTGTATAGAGAACACAATATGGTTGATCAATCTGTCCAAAATGTCTGTGTAAAATTCTGCTGTTCTGGTACCATTGGTGGTAACATTCAGCCAAGTCACTTTTGGTTTAGCATACTCCAGCAGTTCTAAAATTTTTGGATGTACACAAGGTTCTCCACCTGTGAAACTTATTCTTGTGTTTTTAATTTTGGCCAATTCATCCACAGCACGTTTCAATATTTCAATGTCGGTGTGCGGACTGGTATTGTCATGAATCACCGCAGGACAATATGAGCAATCATAGTTGCATCGTTTGCCAAGATTCCATTCCACTTTGACACTTTGTTGTATGTGTGGATATAAATGTTCTACTTTAAACATAATCTTGAAACTCCGGATTAATCTTTTCAAATGGTCCTTGGTTTCGTGTAAGATCAAGTTTTCTATTGAAGTCTATACAATCTTGCCAATACTGATGTAGGTCTTTGGCTTGTAAAAAGTTTATATTGTCTTGTATTTGTTGTTGTGTGATCTTTTCTAAAACAGGGTGCTCTTTGACTATGTCGTAATCTTTTATGCGAGGTTTCATTGCTTCCAGTTTAGCAATCACTTGATCTTTTAATACTTTGGGCAGTACCTGTGCCGACAGTGCTCTTGGGTAGTTTACTCTGTGACTATAAAACACAATCTTCATTTCACGTAAGAAATAGTCTATCACTTTGTCTATTTGTAATATGTTGTTGGCTTGTACTGTGAATGCTCCTACTATTCTACTTACTGTGGGTATTTTTTTCATTTCTTTAATGTTATATTCTACATCTGAAAATTTACCGTTACCTCTAATATATTCATAAACATCGTGTAACCCGTCTATGCTAACATTCACAGCCACACTTTTAAACTTGGGCCAATAATCGTGTACAGTTCTACCACCTTTGATGCCCAGTGTTGTACCATTAGTAGCATATTTTATTTCGATGTTTTTTCCATTCTTAGACAGTAAGTCTAATATTTTATAATGCACAGGATCCATTAGAGGTTCTCCGCCTGCAAATTCAACACGTTTAAAGTGTGGTAATAGTTTTTCCAAATTATCCCAAAAATGATCCTTGTCTTCAAATATTCCCACATACGGTGCTCGTGTAAGTCCTAAACTTTCCACAGCATCCACAAGATAGTTGCCTTCTTTTTTGTAATGATCCACAATGGCATTCCAATCTTTCCATTGTGTAGAATCCAAAGGATTACACATACGACATTTTAAATTACAAAGATTATTAATTTTAATTTCTATTGTGGGTAACTCAAACGGCATTGAATAATCATCTGCCAATTTATCCAATACATCTGGATATAAATTAATTCTGCTTTCTGGAGAAGCATCTGTGATGTGTCGCTGACGTAAACTTTGCACACCTTGATCTTCTAAATAAAAACAAGGTTCGCACACATCTGGACGTTCATCATTTAATACTTGACGTCTTACTTCTTTCATTTTGTCTGAGTTCCATGCTTCTTCTAAACTCATATCTTTTATATTGCCAATAGGAAGACTACGACAGCAAACTTTTATAGCGCCATCTTCTCTAGTAGCCAAACCCGTAAAAGGGTGCATACAAAATGTACAACTATTCTTCGTCATGTTCCTCCATTGAATCTTTTGGTGTTTTCCATTCTGTTCCAAATCTCCACATAGGTGCTTTTAAACTTTCTAAATCAACTTCATAAAATTTTTCAATTGGTCCTGCATCTATATCATATTCAACAAATCCTGCCCATGCGTGTTGTGAAACTATTAACTGAATTTTATTATATTTTTCTTTAAGATGTTTTATAAGTTGATTTTGTTGCATTATTCTCTGTTTAGTAGGCACAAAAGGTACAGTAGGTTCATAACCAAATATGTTACTGATGTGTAAAATCACGTTGCTATGATTTTTAGGTTTTATTGTGAATTCATTTAATAAATCACATTCGATAAAATTAAATTTTATTTTTGATTTTATGTGCCATAGATGACTGATTGTTTGAAAATGTTCAGCAATTTCTAATTTAGAGTTTAACCAGTCAGGCGTTTTGTGTCTATTTTTAGACTTTAAAAATTTATGATAGTCTCCTCCATCAAAATTTTTTATAGTTTCTTCCATATAGAATAAAGCATTTGGATTATAATCATAAAATATCACTTCTGTATCTTCATCATATCCATATTTTTCTAAATATTTTAACCAGTTAAATCCGCTGGCAGGAATTATTAATTGTTTTATATTACCTGCTATGCTTATTGTTTGAAGTTCTTCTGTATTGATAGGATAAAACAATCTGTTGGCACTTTGATTATATTTTTTATATATTTGTTTGCTGTGTTCTATAAAATCTGTTTCGTGTTTAGCATAGTAACATCGTTTACTTAGACGAATATCTTCATCAAACACAATAATATTTTCTTTATTGTCCAAAGCGACTGTGATAATGTTCCAACCGTGCCACTTATGAGTATAGTTTTTTAACTCTGTTCCTGGCTTGATCCATAAAGGAGTATAATCATCGTGAAAGTTTTCTTCACTTCTTATTGGCTCTGATGTGAAATGTTTGGCATCTCGCTTCATTTCTCCTATAGGAGGACATTCAAATTCTTTGTGTTTTTTTAAATTAATAACATAACATTGTTCATGCAGTTCGTAATAGCCTTCTTTACGATCTAAAATATGTCCTGCTATATAAAAATCCTGTTCAATAAGTTTGTGTAAATGTTTAAAAAAAGCACCACCTTGAAACTCTGTGTCGGCACTGTACACCACAGCATAATCATATTTGTCAACTGCTTTAGCAAGTGTAGAATCTTCTGCCAAGGATATCATAACATCATAACCCATAGTATTAAGTTTGCCTATTTGATATTCAGCAATATTTTGTATCAGTTCTTTAGCAGAAGCATTCTTTATCTGATGGAAATTAGTTTCCAAAATAAAAATTATATCGTGCTTCTTGTTTTGTGCGTCAAATTGAAATGCCATTTTTCTCTAAACTCCTTTCAAGTAACTCATTAAATTGTTTTCTATGATTGCCTATATGTGCTTGAGCAATCATGTGTATTCTTTCCACATTAGCATTGTTAACCACTGTATGATTTTTTAAAATATTAATCAAAAATACTTTGCCGTGTTTCCAAGGTACTATGCCATGATCTTCTATTTCCATATAACACATTCCTGGATTAATCACTGCTACATTAATGGGAATAAGATGTTCGCATAAATCTTCTGGCAACGGTGTTCCAGGATCGTCATTGTGCCAATCTATTTTTCCTCCTGGATTTAATTTCATAAATCTTATTCTGCTGTATTTTTCTGCTGGAAACTTGTCCCAAAACTGTTTAGCATTTGGAGTCAACTCCGAAAGTTCTGTCCATTTGTATGGAGCATTTAATTCATCATCATAGCCGTATTCCTTTGCCACTCTGGTTTTGTCTATGTCTAATCCATGAAGACAACAACTTTCCCATCCTTTGTGCGTTTCATCTTCTCTGTGCGGCACATAGTAAGGTTCAATTTTTGCAAACTCTGTATGATTTGTGTACGCACCAAAATCTAAGTCTAGTTCAAGCCAAGGCAATGTGCCATCTTTAAATCTGTTAAAAACTTTTGTTGCTGTGTCTAATCCGATATTATGATATTCTTCAATGTCTTTGTTAGTCATTATCATTTTTTGCTCCTATTATCATAAATCGTTTGTATTTTTCTGTTGGTAATTCAGCAGAAAATTTTACAGTTAATCCGCAATCTTTTTCAAATTCTTCTAAACTTGCTTTACAATTCACGTGTTCTTTGTGATCAAAATAGTTATTGCTCTGTATTATAATTTTTGTGTTGTTTGGCAGTAATGAAATCCATTCGGCATATTCTTCTTTTGACATATGCTCACAAGCAGTGTTGATGATCAAATTGTGTTTGTGATAGTTTCTATACTCTAACATATCCATAGTGATTGCTTTAAATTGACTGCGTATTTCATACTCTTTGTTCATTGTATTTGCTATGGACTCACAAGTAGGATCTTTATCCATTGATGTTACTCTTGCTATATCCAATTCACTATTAAACAATAATGTTGACATTACTCCATTCCAACCCCCACATATCAATATCTCGTACGGTACTCTTTGAAAATAATTCTTTAAGTTGTCAATCAGCCATACTTTGCTGTTGATCTGCCCTTTCCAGAAACTTTCTAATGTACGATATCTGTCATCAGATTGTCTGATGGCATCCATCCAATACAGTACATCTCTTATATTAATTCTCAAATTGAGCTCCTAGTTTGTCAAATGATCCACACTGTTTGCCACATTCTTGTAGCGGTGAGTGACTCCATGTTTGTTCAATCTTGTCAAAATAACCGTTTTCAAATATCTCTTTTAGACTACTTGTATTTAAATTCGGAAACTCGCCAATTCTAGTCATATAGTCTATTCTGCTCTCCTGCATGGGTGGTATCCACTCCATATCCAACCAACAACAAGGTGACACATTACCACAAGCACTCACATAAATCTGTTTGTTCTTAACTGCTTTGCACACAATGGTAGGTGTTGTTTCTTGCTGTGATTGTTCTACCAATGGAATCATATCTCGACTTTTTTGCGTGGGTTCCAATCTGTGTGTGGGACGACCTTGCTCATCTATCACTTGTAGGTAATCTCCTTTAAATCTTGAAGTGTGTTTTGTGGTGAACATTTTAAATCCTAAATCTTTTGACATCTGTTCTGCTGTTTCCACCTGATGTTCATTGTGTTTGAAAACCAACATATGCCATTTGGCAAACCCGCCTGCTTGTATAAATGCTTTGGCATTATCGATAATTTTTTCAAAGTCTGTGGATACACGATATAAATGATTAGTGTCTGCAAGTCCGTCTATACCAAAAGTTACTTTTACCTGTAATTTTGCTAGTTTAGTCCACCAGTCTGTGTCTCTAGCACTGCCGTTGGTGTGCATCGCCAATCTTATTTTAGGGTTTACAGTTCTTAGGTGTTGATATATTTCCAGTGTGTCTTTGCTCACAATAGGATCTCCCAAGTTACCACACATAAACATACTGTCCAATTGCTGTATAAAATTATCAGGAAACCATTGTTTGAATCTATCCAATGTGATTTCATCCAAATGTATAAAAGGATTTAACGGTCCACCTTGTATTCTACGAGGACACATAGGACACTTGGCTTGACACTTGCTGGTTATTTCCAAGTGTACATCTCTTATGTCTGTTAACTTATACATTTGCTCTTTCCTTTTTATTTCTTACAGATTGTTGCCTACTAATTTCCAACATTTCTTGTTCTTGTAAAGCATTTTCTAAAAAGTCCATTTTTCTAAACTTAGGAATTTTACTGTCTGCAGAACTAACACAAGATGGCGTGATACAAGCATTCGGTTTAGAAAACAATTTAAAACCTTTGTCTATAGTTCCTAACGGTTCATCATGACAACTGTATGCTCTTTTTATTTCTCCACCTGGTTCTCTTATGATACAACTTTGATATCCAGCATGACAATTCCAGCCTTTAAACTTATTGAATCCAAAAGCATTAAAACGTTCTGCTTGATCTATATTATAACTTGTACCTTTGTGGTCAGTCAACTGAATTTGTTGTGCCGAAACTCCATTATATTTCAAAGGAAATCCTGTTCTCATCAATTTGATTTGTTCATCATTGTATCCATCTACTATTTCACTGGCTGATTCATTGCTTTGTGGTTTTAAAGTTACGTTTATACCACGTTTATGCAACCTATCACATCGTTCATACAGTTCATCAAATAAGTGTGGTACCATCACTTGATTAATTGTGACGTATACTGCTGAGTCCTGTAACATTAGTAATTTGTCTCCAAATACATCTTCGTCAGCAAACTCATGATGGAAACTGGCTGTGATGCTTCTACGTGCAAGACGTTCTGTGGCTTTGAGCCAAATGTTCCACCATTTGAATCCTGGTGAAGCATTTGTAGTCATGTGTAAACTTTGATATGTTGCAATAGAGTCGTTGGCATAATGCTCAATAACAGATAAAAATCTTTTGTATGCTGTGGGCTCTCCTCCTGAAAAACTGAAATGAAAACTATCAAACCCGTTTGCTCTTGCTTGGGATTTTATTTCATCAATAGTATTTTTGTAAACCTGTAATGGTCTGTGATCAACATTTTTACTGTGAGCATATGGCCAACAATACGAACAATTATAATTACAGAATCTGCCCAATATCCAACTCACATTGAACAATTTTCTATCAAGCATAGTTTGTTGTCCAAAACGCACAATGTTATCAAAAGGTATATTAGTAATATTCACTGACACTGCACGTCTCCTTGAAATATTTCTGCAACCAATCGAAGTCGTTGATCAACTTTAATTGTGCAGGATTGTTTTTGTTCTGTTCACCATATTTTTTACCTTGCTGAGCACCGTCCATAGCAAAATCTCCGTATGGTCTATTTGCTCCAAGAGTACACCAAGCATCCAATCTTTTTTCTGTTTCTTGATCTTCTTGTCTATCAATCACTCGACTGCTCAACTTAACACATTCTCTGAATGCTGATTTCCAAGCACTAAAAGGATCTGAATTGAATGCTGTGATGTTTGAAACTTGTTCCATTGCTCTAAATCTATTTGATATGCTGGTTGTCATGTCTGTGGTATCTGTGTTCATTTCTAGTGTCATACGTCTTGGTAATAATTTAACACCACCATATCCATACTGTAAATCGTTGATTGGATTGCGACTGCGCCACACATGAACTGCTGTTAAATCTTTTTCTGGCACTGCATAATTAAACATAAAATCTTTTTCTATCACAGCATCTCCATCCACCACCCAAAACATTTTTGTTAATGCTAACTTGGCGGCTTCTATATGTGCTTGATGAATTCCTTTAACGTTATTAACTCTTTGGGCAATAGGAAAACGTTCGCACAATGTTTTGTAATTGTGATCAGCCAATGGCTCATTATAACTTATGAACACAATATCATACATTACAGCGTTCTCCTTTTCCATATTCTTGGTGTATTAAGATATACTTGTTTAAAAAATTTACTTTGTTCAGCACTCAATGGTTCAATAGACAATTCAATTTCATGCTCGGCAGTAATTTTCCTACCTAGTTCAATACTATCTTTATAAAAATCTGTGGTTTTATCATCATGCAGTTCAAATCTCCAATATTTTTCAAAATATCTATATTCATTTGCTTGAGTAAAATCCCAATCTGTACAAGTTGTTAGATAACAGCCTGTTCTCGCTCCGTGAATAGCATATACTCCTAATGGATTATCCATGCCCACTGACATCCAAACTAATAGTCTTTGGTAATTTTGCCACCATAACTGTTTTAATGGCAGTCTTACATTTTTGTCTAAACTCATTTTAACACCTTCACGGAATCCTGCTCTCCAAGCCTGATAAGGTGATCCGTCAATATAACTGATAGAATAGTTTTCATTAAATTGATAGTAATTAGGAAAATGACAAAATTCAATCACGTTTTTATTTTTACCGTCATGGTTTTCGTGTGTTTTCATATCTTTTACAAATGATTTTGTCCAGCATTTTAAACTGCCATTTCCATACTTTAAACCATTAAGATCAATTCTACCACACCAACTAAATTGATAAGTGTCATCAACTCCCAACGAATTAAGGTCTACTAACACATTTAAAAACTCTTCATCTATCTGCGTATCAGCATCGACAGTTATAAATCTTTCTGATTCAGATATTTCAGCCGCACGTTTATGAGCAGTATCAAATCCTTTTACTCCGTGTACACGTTTTGCCCATGGAACTTTGCGTTTTAGATCAGCAAAGTTTTTATCTGCATTAGGTTCATCTAAACTTAAAAATATAAAATCCATATCTGATGTTTTTAATATCATTGGTGTACCTCATATGAATAGTTGTAAACTTTTCTACAAAACAATCTTGGTATACTGTCTGATTGATGTGGCATAGTTAATGTTTCTTTAGACATTAATTCTTTGATATCTATTAGAAATTCATAGTCTAACAATGCTGAATTGTCTGTTGATGTTGTAAAAAATTTATATACAGTATCTAGAGACTTTAACGTATTTTTTAGACTGTTTTTTAGTTCTGTATCTATGCTTACATTCCAAACTTTTTGTTTGAGATCTAATACAAATCTTATACAAGAATCTTTATTATTCTTTTTAATTTCATATACTGTTCTATTTTCTATCAAATTACTGTGCGTTTGATTATGAGTAACATTTTGTAAAGCATTTTTTGTTTCAACTACAAACTCGTTGTTTACTAATTTCACTCTATAATCTAATAAATTTTTGTATCCTTTTTTAATTTGTATGGCAAGTTCTTCAGATATTTTAACACTGTGTCCTTTTTGTTCAACACTACACCCAGTCGGTATACCCGTTTCAGGGTTAAAATGTATGTAATGTGTTACATCAGGTTTAATTACATCAAATGTTAAAGGTGGTCTGATGTTCATTTTAAACACTCCATAATTTCTTCTGTTAAAAAACTGTCTTCAACATAATGAAAAATTCCTTGTTGTTTAATATTACCTACAAATAGTTCACAATTTTTATTCATCATATAATCTAATTGTTCGTTCCAATGATTTACAGAACTTTTCCAATTTAAACATTTAGGCTTCATATGTGTAAATGTTAAAAATTTGTGATTTGAAAATACTTGGTGTTCCTTGTTTAACATTTTCACTACAATAGCAGTTGCCACATCCATACTGCACCATTTTTGTGTGTGATGTATTGTAAATTTATTAGCAAACTGTTTGTAGTTTGTGACAACTTCTTTAAGAGTATCATAAAACTTTTTATTGTTTTCATTCTTGATAAAGTAATGAAAACCACAATATACGTTTGGCAACTGATTCTCTTCAAAAACTTTTCTATAATAATTGCTGGTTACCCATTCATTTCTATATGTTCTAACTTTGTTTGTGTAATATAATTCATAGTTTTCTAATGCTGTCCACCAATGTTCTATATTTTCTAACACCAACATATCAACATCAAGCACAATATTTTTTTGAAATGGAGCAATATCATAAATTTTACATCTATTTTCCACTTTCCAATCACTTGCTTTAGCGAAATCCTCTCCTGGAATATCTTTTATAACATCAAACACAGATTGATATTTGCTAGGTACTTCTATATCTGTAATCAAACAAACTTTTTCTGTTGGATTAAATTTTTTAATACTCAAAGCACACGCCACAGCCTGTTTTAAATAATCAGTCTTACTGTTTTGTTGGACAAATAATACAATTCCTTTATTCATGTGCTTCTATTATTTTGTTTAAACCTATTTTATTCATGATATGAATATTCATATCTTGTAATTTACATTTTAAACCGCTTTGCAATGTGAAATGCCATTGATTATTACTGTATGATTCTACAACATCTTTATCAGTAACATAAAATAACTTACAAGGCAGTTGTTTGGGCCATTGGGATTCGGCAAAACCATTCATCATGTGTAAAGCAATCGCAAAAGCAAAATCGTTTCTATAATTTGTGTTTGTGATTTGATATTTGAATCTATAAAATTCCCATTCGTTCCTTATGTGATCTATTAATTCAAATAGTATTCGTGTTCTTTCAGTTTTTTTAAAATAAAAAACTGTTGCCCAGCACATTTCAATACCTGTGTCACTCACGTATTTCATCTCGTCTGTGTATTTAGAATTAAAATCTACGTGTTGTGCTTTGTAATTAATTAAAAAATCTTCTTTACTGTCAAACACTTTGTTCAAACTGTCGTTGGATACAATATAATCAGTATCCATCACAATAGTTTCTTCATATGGGGTTAACTTATAAGCATCTGGTCTCGACTGGTTATTCCAGAAGTCTTTGTGATGCTCGTTGCCATCATAGTATGAACGTTTTTGTATTTGATCTGGAGACTTTACAAAAATAACATGATTAAAATTATTTTGTTCACACACTTCATTGGAAGTGATCAGACACACTGGTAGTTTTAAATGTTTTTGAATCTGTTTAGCACAAAAGTCAGCCTGCTTAACATAGTCCACAGTGCTGTTGTTGTGAGCAAACAGTAGTACACCTTTTGACATTGTTATATTTCACCTTTGTCTTTCACCAATTGATTGTATTCGACAAAATACGAGTTGAGATTATTTTGATATTGATCAATAATGTTGTCATAAAAATTTTGAACATCTGTAATTTTGACAGGCAGATTATAATCATCTAAAAATATTGCTTCGTTTGTTTTTTTCACATTAATGAATGTTAAACAATAGTTTATTAAGGCAAGATCGATTGTGAACTGATGTCCTTGAGTGTAATAGACATTGTTCTCAAGACATTTTTCTTTTAACAACCGTAATTGGTTATTGTACTGTTTCATTCGATTTGCGAATTCGAGCGATTCGGTTAAGGAATTATTCATAATATATTAGATATTATAACTGATTTTTGAGTAGAAGTCAAATTTTTGATTAGAAATTATCACCAGAACCACGCACTACACCGGGTGTTGTACCAATTACGTCTGTGATAGCAGTAGCAGTATAGATATCGCAATTCAAATTCGAAACATTTTCATCCGGATTTCCGCCTGCTTCATCTCGCCAAGTCATTGTGAATTGAATTTGGTTTGCCGCAGTTTGCTGTACATCTACATAGTAATCATTGGCAGAATATGCTCCTCCGCCAGCATCTAGGTTTGAATAAATTCTTTGAACAGTGCCATCCAACTCATAATTTCCTACGGCACTTGCCACTGTTCCACCGCCTGTTGACGTTGTACTGTGAGCACCAAAATCAAGATTACCACCCATTACTGTATTCCATGAATTTCCTTTTGAACTAGTATCAGTTGTGTTTGAGGATATTCTAATAAATCCTCCAGCATTAAAATAATGACGTCTAGCATCAGCATCTGTAAAATTAACATTAACAATCATTGTGATTGTGCTGTTCCAAGAACTTCTATTATTTGGAAGAGTTGCTTGTATGTCTTGTTGAGCAGAGTCAACCGTCAATCTGTTTGTGCTGACTAAACTGGCTAGTGCTTCATACTGATCCCAACCTGTGTAACTTACACCGTCATTTTCTTTGATCAGATCACCTTGATTTACTGCTTGAATAACTGAATTGGCAGGATTACCTCCTGTTTGATGTTTGTATGCTTTTCTTAAATCTTCGTAAGCATTGTTGATGTTTGTTGCATCAATCAAATCTCCCACCTGTACAGATTGAGTAACAAGTGTTTGTCCATAGCCAGAATCACCTGAACCATTTCCTAGTACGTTGTCTATCTGTTGTCTTAATGTGTTAAATCTATTTGCAGTTACTAAAGCCATTGAATTCTATTCCTACAATTTATTTATTAACCTTAGTGCCACCTCGACTAACTTTATGGATTCATCTAGATTTGTTTCAAGAGCGAAACCAATCAATTCACCTTTTTTGGTAGTTGTTCCTATACCGTAATCTGCCGCCCAAACTCTATTTCCTTTTTCAACAGGACCTTTTACTTTTACTGGTACACGTCCTACAAAAGCAATCGCTTGTCCGTCAGCCTCTTTGTTCATTAAAAATCCTGGATTTTCTGAAATAACTCCAAACACTGACCCACCATCAAAGTATGCTGTTGTTTCAGCATCTCCGCCTATTGCCATCACTGTTCCAACTTCATAAGTTTTATCTGTTGTATAAACTTCTGCCAAGTCAGCATATTGTGAACTTGTTGCAACACCATCAAATGTATTTGCTGTAATTTTACCAGTGGCGTCTCTTAATGCTACTGTGTTGTTAACGGCTGTGGTTGCACCTAAATAACTTTGATTACCAAAATATATACCTGATGCATTATCTGCCAAACCTTTGAAATAATTTGCGTGTACTTCATACCATTTGTCAGTGGTAATACCTAAATTTTTATTACCTAATCCTGGAATGATTCCATCTGTACCAACATACGCTATTTCAGTTATTGCGCCGCCGTCATTTACTTTTAAAGAAATTTTGTTTCCGATTTCATTTGATATTGAACCATCGCTACCATTCTCGATTGAAACTTTTAAATCGTTCGAATCACCTACTGTGAATCCTACATCTCCAAATCTAACAATGCTTGAAAATGCACTTGAGCCTGCTCTAATAAAATCTGATGCTAGATATCCGCCCAATCTATCTGAGTTTGATGCTGTACCCCAAAATCTATGATCATCTGATGTTACACCGTTGGTCGAAGCCTGTGTGTTTATTAGTGTGATACCTTTTTTGACAACGTCAAATCCTGTGATTGTGTTGCTAGGATCTGATGTACCAATAGTGAATGCTGTTGAACTGAACACCATCACTGTTGTGTTGTTAACTTTACCTTCGATGATTACTTGGTTAGCATTTAAAGTATCCTTAATCTGTCTTGAAACAAATTGAGTAACTGTTGCACCTACACCTTGTGGACCTACAAGAATAAAACTTGTGCCGTCCCAAGCATACAATTGATTGTTTGCGTTGTCCCACCAAAAGTCCCCTGTTGTTAAACCTGCCGGAGCAGTTCCGCTTACTTCAGCGCCACCTGTTGTTCTAAATTTTGTACCATCATAAAACTTTAATTTGCTGTTGGATGTATCAAACCATATCTGTCCACTGATGGGTCTTGAAGGCTGACTGCCACTAGCAAAGTTTTCTAATAAATGTAAGAAGTTTTCGTTTTGAATTTCACCGTATCCAGCGTAATTTTTACCTATAAAACGTAGGTTTGTTGTACTATCAATAGTACCGTCTTCCACGGTTGCTATCAGTGTTCCATCAAATTTGTTAACAATATATGCCATAATACCCTTTGTTTGTTATATTTATCGTTCCTATGGTGTTAGTGATAATGTAATTTCTCTATCAAATGCCCAAGCACCGTTGTTCACCACAAATTGTAATAATTGTCTTGTAGGAGCAAAATTAATTGTACCTGTTATGTTGGTCGCATTTGATAAATCTTCTATTACCTGTCTGTTTGACGCACCCACTATCGGTGTTCTTTCCACTGTACCTACAGTACAAGTAGCACTTAACCATCCTGCCGCTGATGTGTCTAAATTTATTGTGAAACTCACATAGTTTGGTTGTTCTGCTGGAAACTCTGCCGCCTGTATTATGTAGTTTCCGTCAATGTTTGCTGTTACACCATTAACCACAGTAGTACCTGTGATTACAATCTGTTGTAAACCTTCATAGAAATGAGAGGCGGTTGTAGTAATTTTTGTTGTAGCACCAAGACTTGGATCTTGTGCACCAAATGTTACTGAAGAAATTGTTCTCTGTTGTACAGTGATTGTTTGATCCACCTGAGTAAAATTTTTCAATGTTGAGAAATCTAAAGTAGGAATAGTAAATCCACCGCCTGCACCGTAATTAACTGTGAGTACTCTTGCTAATGCTCCTTGATTTCTTGCTGGTATCACACTGCCTGGAACTAATAATGGTGGTTCTGCAGAACCTGAATTGTATCCTGCCACAGGATATAATTTTTCTAGCACTTCTCTTGTGTTCAAATAGTTATTGCCCACTGCGTTTTGTGTAAAGTTAGAAACATCTAATTGTAAACTGATGATTGTAGAACCATCTGTGTATTCTTTTGTGGCAACATCTGAAGCATTTACCGGAGTAGCAACTCCTGTGATTCTTTTATTGCCTGTGACTTCGATAACATTTGTTGCTGATGTTATTTTTAAAGATTGTCCATTTTGACTGGTTATTGTTGATCCATTTACATTTACATCATCAACATCTAAATTGCCTAATGTACCTACTGACGTTAATGATGATTGAACTACTGTGCCACCTAACGCTGTTTCAGTCAATACTGTGTTTGTATTAATTTTAACACCTCTGCCCACAGCAAAGTCTAACCATTCTGAACTTGTCCAAGCATCAGTACCATTGTACCAAGAAAAAGTTTTATCACCATCTGCAGATTTTAAAGTGATTCCTCCGCCATTTGCTCCAGCATCATCTGTGGTTACACCAGAGCTGGTGATGTTTAATTCTATATTTTTATCTTCTACTCTTAAATTAACAGTATCAATAGAAGTGGTTGTTCCGCCGACAACTAAATTTCCATCAATATTAACATTTCCACCAACATCTAATGTTGCTGTTGGATTTGCTTTGTAAATTCCTACTGCGTTAGCAGAAGCATCAATCTTAAATGCTGAAACTTCAGCCGGTGTTCTCACTTTGATTTCTACATCTTGATTTGATAATTGATTTGCTATTGTGAATGCGTTGTTAGTAAATTGTAATTTTGTGTTATTGTTTAATCCTATTGTCAAACCAGCATTGTTTTGAATTGTAAGAGCACCTACAGTTGTATCGTCAGTGTTGGAAACCAAATATTGATCTGCTGTTCTTACAACACCATTTCCATCAATTAAAGATTGAGCAATAGTCGATGTGCCAACGTATTTGTAATCTACACCTACAGTGTTGAAACCTTTTTGTAATGTTCCTAATGGATTAGCATTTGTTACTAATTCATTGATTCTTTCTGTAGCAATTGGTGTGAACTGAGCATTAGAGTGAACTCCGACAAGATTGCCTCCCACATACATTTTAACCACAGTCTGCGTGATGTTTTGTGTATCGATAATGCTGTCAACTTGAAAACCTGATGTTCCTTGTGCTGTTGAATAATCCGGACCAACTAACTGAAGTCTAATACCGTCAAAGAAATACATTTGACTTTTTGTACTGTCAATCCAAAGGTCTCCTGATACCATGTTTGGTTGTTGCGAAGCAACTGTTGTTCCGCCTGATGATGTAAATGCTGAACCGTTATAAACTTTTAATCTATTTTCTGATGTATCATACCATAACTGTCCTCTGATAGGATTAATAGGAGCAGATGTGTTGGCAAAATTTTCTAGTAATTGAATAAAGTTTTCATTTAATACTTCTCCAAATCCAGAATAATTTCTGCCGATCAGTGTTAAGTCGCTGGAAGAAGTATCCAGTTGACCATCAACTAAATCTACAAGTAAACTACCATCTGTTTTGTTTAACTTATAACTCATTACGCTCCTCCAGTGTAAATTATGTAATTCAATGTTAAGTATGGATTCATCACATCCATTGCTTGTCCTATTGTGCCGTCAATTCCACCTGAATTAGGCAATTGTTGAGCACCATTAGTGTTTGCTAAATCTGGACCACTTGTTGTGGTAACTTCTGGATCTGTAGAAGCACCTGCAATATTTCTTGCGGCAAAGAATTGATCACCATTGTTTGCTTTTAATGTGTGTTCGTGATTAGGTAAATTTTCTTTCGTAATAGTTTTCTTCTCATTGCCTGCACCTAGACCTAAACCATCTGCTGTTGGTGATGTAACTCTATCTGCTGAACCTTGTCCTAAACCTGGGTTAGACATATTGTCTTTACCTAATGGGAATCTTCCTCTTAAATCAGGCAGTTTGAATACTGACGAATTTGAAGGAGTACCATACTGTGTTCCAATCACTTGGAATAAAGTATTGTAAACTGCTCTTTGCACTTCAGCACCATCACAGAATAACCAATCTGTAGGAGCAGTTGCTCCAGCAAACGCCATCATTGATCCTACTGGTGGTGTTGGAATTGAATTTGTAATTGCACCAACTGTTGTTTTGTAAATTCCTGTGATACCAGCAGTCCTGTTAATAATTATTTCATCACTTACTTCGCTGGTTGTTGTCAGTGTTTGATTGCCAATGAATGTGTTGCTAATACTGGTTGTAAAAGTTCTTGGTGTTATATCGTCACCTCTGAAAGACACATCTGTTGCTGTAACATCGCCCGTCATTCTAAATGTTGTTGCCTGAGCAAGTCTATTAGCCTGTGTGGCTGTTGAAGCATTTCCTGTAATACTGTCTGTTATAACACTGCTGGCTTGAATTTGATTTGCCCACACAGTTGCGTATCTATTTGAAGATGATCCTAAATTATAAGTTAAATTTTGTGACGGAGTTATTGTGTTTGCTGTTATGTTGCCTCCAAACGTACCCGATCCACCAATGTTGGCATCTAATGCTACACCTAATCCACCTTTAGAAACAACTGCACCTGAACCTACATTGATCGACGGAGTAGTGCTGTTGGAAGTAATTGTGCCTGATGATAAAATATTTCCAGATACATCTAATGCTTCTGTAGGATTTGTTTTGTTTATTCCTACTTGTCTCTGAGAACTGATTCTCATCACTGTGGTTGTTGAACCTTGATTGTTTAATCTAAAATCTATTTCTTCATCTAAAGTTCCTAATTGAATAATACCTGCTTGATTTTCCACAAACATTTTGAAAGAGCCAGCGGCTCCAACTTCGATACCATCATCTGTTTTTACTTTAATTGGAAAGTCAGTGAGTGATGTAGTGTCTGATCTTAAAAAGTTACCTGCGGCTACTGTTGTGTTTCCAACAAGTAGTGCTTCTGCTTTTTCTGAAATACCGTAAACTTTATTAATGGCTGATCCAAAATTTGTAGAACTAATATTAACACCTGGTTTTAATTGTGAAAATCCTGGAATATTAATTTTTGGAGTGAATGAATCTTTAGCAATGATCGCCACCACTTTAGCATCAACTTCTAATTGAACAATGCTGTATGTTAAATCATCTGTTCCTGTTGCTGTAACAGGAGTTGCTCCAGTGGTTAATCCTTTACTGTATTGTGGACCAATCAGTGTCCATCCTGATCCTGTAAACAAATAAAGTTGTTGAGCATTTGTATCGACCCAAAGGTCACCTGATATACTTTCAGAAGCACTTGGTTGATTCAATGCTTTCTTTAAACCACCCGATGCTACCCAGTTGGCACCATCATAAACTTTTAATTGATTAACGCCTGCTGTGGTATCAAACCAAAGTTGTCCTTCGATTGGTCTTAAAGGTGCTGAACTGTTAGCAAAATTTTCTAATATTTGTAAAAAGTTTTCTGCAATAACTGTGCCATAAGAAGTTGTGTTCTTACCTGGAAAATTAATGCTGGTTTCGTTGTTTACTGTGTTGTCTTCAATGGTGATTGTACCTTTGTTAACAGCATCAGAAAAACTTATTGTATATGCCATTTACTACCCTTCGTTAAAACCTGTCAAACTTTGTACTCTTACTGTGTAATCAATCTGTATTAATCTATTCAAACTTTTTTGTACAGGGTGGAAAATTACATGAGTTAGTAATTTGCCTGTGCCTGATGGTGAATAACTCACAAGTCCTAGTTCATCAAAAACATATAAACTGTTTGAAGCACTTGCGGCATCAACAGCATCTTGTCCATTTGGTTCACCGTAATCTAACAAACAAGTTACCAGTACATCTGTGTAGTTTGTTCCATTCACGTGTCTTGTTTCAATTTTATTTCTTTGTGGATCCAAATTAGAAACTGATCTGTCATCAACAATTTTGCTGTAGGTTTGATTGTACAGTGTAGCATTTGTACCTGTACTGTTCGGAGTTAGATATGTGATAATTCCTGTTGGATCAACTGATGTACCACCATTACCAAATGCCATTGAATTAATAAATCCTTGACCTTGGTTGGCTACACTTTCTGCTAATGCTACACTCATGTTTTCATAATGAATAGCATTGCGTTTGTTTACAAAAATCGTCTTAGATTCTGGATCGTGTATCTTAATGTGTCCTTGTATTAGTACACCGCTGTTTTCGTTAATTTTACTCATTTTTGCTCCGTTCTACCATTGTATTTATTGCGGCAAAGCCACTTCTTTTTGACGTATGAATCTTGCTATATCATTTTCCGTCTGACTGAGTGGATTTGTGCCTGATTGCCATATTCTTCCTTGTTTTCGTACCAGCACTATTTTGGCATTTTCGGCTGGTGTAACTGTGAATGTTATTGCGGCTGTGGTACCGTTCACACTGAATTCAGCAGGTGCAGTTGCATCTGCTTCAGGACTATCTTGTCCCAATGTAGGATTGTACACACTGATTGCGTTTTTACGCAATCTCTTACCACCAACAAACAGTTCAAATTCATTCACATTGTTAGGCACAAAGCCTATGTTCAGTACATTGTTTACCACATCTGCGCCAGTGTATGTCTCAGATATGAACTGATCTTGATAAGGCACATTTTGGAAAGCACTTTGATCGTAAACATCTGTATTAGCAAGATGTACTTCTGCAATACCTGTTCCAAATGTTCCTCTTCTTAATTGTTGTAAACTGTTGCCATCCTTTTGATAGTATTCTATTCTTTCGCCATCTATAAAAATTATACCTGGCAGTTGCGAAGCAACACTCGGTACTGTGATACCTGTGGCATCGGACAACACAATTTCCTTGTCATACCAGTTTAAATTTTGTGCTAAAGAGTATTGTCTGTCATCACCAATACGCTTAAAGTGTGTTCTGTTCATAACATCTTTAAATTGTCGGTAAGCAAATTTTCCTACAAACGATGGTGCTGTGAAGTGAATCACATCAATTGTATCATTTTGTGAAAGTGTTCTATTAATTTTTAAATACATCTGATTGTTTGAAACTGTGTAATCAATACTAGGGGCTAACCAATCACCATTCACACTTACCCAAACATATTGGGCATCAACTGCCGGCTTGTTCAATTGAACCACACCATTTGTTAATTGATTGTACTGATAATAATCATCAGTGTTCACTGTGATTGATAATTTAGCCACCACATCATATTGTGTTCTATCTATATCTTGAACATCGTGTTTGCTGAATTGATATGATGTGATTGTTGAACCTTGAACAGGAGCAACACTTAAACTTAATACACCAGCATCAGTTACTGAATATTCTCCATTCGCAATATAAACATCTAACACATCTCCAACAACTCCTATACCGCCTGTTAATGTTACACTTGAATTGCCTGGGTTCCAAGTGTATTCAGCAGATGTCAATTCAATTTTGTTTAGATATGCTCTTACATCTGTGGTATTAACTGTGCCTGGTAATACTTGCCAATTTTCAAATTCGTATTCTCTCAAAACACTTACAGTAAATTTTTTATGAAAACCACTTCTTAAAACTGAATCGTTAACTTTAACAATCACATTGTTTGTGAAAGGTGTTTGTGTAAAAGGTGTCGGGTTCAATTGATATTGTGTTGTACTACCGTCACCTGTGTAAGTGTTTTGTGTAACTTCACTGAACGACTGTGACGTACTTTCATAAACCACAATATTGATCACACTGTCTTGAGCAGGTGCTGAATCAAATCTTACTGCTACTCTATTAGCAACTGCATACGCTGAATCAGTCTCAACCACTGTGTAGTCTTGATTTACACCATTTACTTTTACAAATGTTTGAATGTTTCCTTGTGTATATTTTGCTCTAGTAACATATTCAATTGTGCTACCGTCACCTGTAAATGTATCAACATCTAAAATAGATTCACCATTGTTGCCCATTGTGATAAAGTTTATTTTTTCACCTACTAATGGTGCTTGATTGAATATTATTTTTTTGTTTTGATAATCAACCTGGAATGTATTACTGTCTTTTAAAATGTTATTAACACTTAAAAATATTGCTGTGTTGCTTTGCGGATTATCAACAAAAGAGTATTCAACAGTGTTTCCATCACCTATGTAATTGTAACTGTTAATTTTCGATCCTGTGTTAGGACCTCTATCGTAAACTTGAATGTCTAATGTGTCTAATACTTGTCCTGGCACAAACTCCTCCGGTCCTTTAGCAGACGTAGGTGTTACAAATCCATCGCCATCTATGTTGATGTCTTCTGCGTTAAGTCCTTGTGCTGTTGAGTATGCTAAATCTCCACCTTTAATCAATGTATCAACAGCATTTGGATCAGGTAAAAATGATCCATCGCTTGTGGATTTTCTTACAATAATAACGTCACCGTCTTCTGTTTCAAGATTACTGATATCAACAATTTTTGTAGAACCGTCTCCAGCAATTGAATTCATTTGTGCTAACGCATTGGTAGGATTTCCTACATCAAAAGCAGGATCATCAACTCTTATACCATTTTGATACACATGGTATTCCACACCTTGTGTTAATGTTTTAGCAAGATTTAACGTGAGTGTGCTTCCGTCTAAATAGAAAACTTCATCTTCGTAACTTTCATCATAGGTATCCCATTCACCTTGCATGAAAGGTTCGTTACCCCAGCCTGATGTATCTTCAAATCCTATGCTTCTTACTTCTACTCCACCGTAATCAATTCCGTCTATCACTTGAGCAAGTTCTTTACCTGGCATACCAGCAGTAGGTTTGTATAAATCAAATCTATCAGCAGTGTTTAATGTATCTTCATTAATTTTGTATGTGATTGAAATGTTAGATAAATTTGCTGGCGGTAATACAAATTGAACATATCCTGTCTGTCTTTCATATGTTTTAGATATATCTTTCTCATTGCCATACGTGAATGTGCTTTTTAATTGTTGAGTACTATTAATTAAAATTGATATTGTATTAGTACGCAAGTCCATCGGCCATTTTAATTTGAACTTTAACTGACTGTTATTGCCAACAAATGTTTCTGTTCTTTGTAAATTACTAATTAATGTTGTTCCAGTGTTTCTATCAAACTTAATTCCAATGTGAGTAGTACGAGGTAAACTTTCACCCAATACAGCACTTGCCTTGGCTGTAACGCCTGTTGTTGATCCACTCAATGTAATTGTAGGAGCCGATATATAACCAGATCCTGTGTTGATCACAACTATTCTGTTCACTGAACCATTTTTGATGTATGCTCTAGCAGTTGCACCTGTTCCACCGCCACCTGTAATATTAACAGTAGGTGGGTTAGTATATAATGTACCAGGATTGGCTATATTAATTGCTGTAATTTTAAAACCAACATTGTCTTTCCAGTTTTTATCTGGATAAGTCTTAACATTCTCAGCACCAACCAATGTGTCATTTACAACTGTAACTTTTGACGGTGTGATTATACCATTTACATATTTAGGTGGATAATCAAAGTCTGTGATTACAGAATTGGTAGGTTCTGTTTTTTGATATGAACTTACATATTCTCTAATTTTAGTTTTATAAGGTTTTACTTCTTGAACATAATCTTCATAGTTAGATAGATTATCATTTTTAAATGTTATTTTCTGTTCCAGTTCGCCCACATTGTGTTGTGCTTTTACAAAACTTGTTTTAAAAACAAAATCATTTAATTTGTTTTCTGATAGTGCGTAATGAATGCCAGCAAAATATAATTTATTGTATTCAACTGCCAGTTCTTCAACAAATATTTTGTCTCTTACAGTTTCTAATATTGTTCTAGTTTCTTGAATCGGTTGTCTATCGTACAATTGAATATCGAAACTATTAGAATCAAATCCAACATTTCCACTGTAAACATAAAGTTTATCTGTGAACTGAATTGTTCCGTTTTGTCTTCCAACAGTTTCATAATTAACTGTGTAATCGACATCTGCTTGATTACCGATTTTTTTCAGTAGTAACCAACCACCTGCTCCAATGTTTTGAATCTTAACTATTTGTCCTATTGTATCATCTATTGCGGTTATTTCATAACTTTGAGATATCACATGGTCTATTGCTGTGAATTGATTGTATCCTGTTGCATACCAATCAGCATAGTTCCAATATAAATTTACATTGTAGGCTTGTATTTTTGATTTTTGCCAACCATCAGTTGCACTGTAACTATAAATTGCCCATTTGCCATCAACTGTGCTGTCTGCTTGTACAAGAGCACTGTAATTTCTAATTTCAACTGTTGTAGTATCTGCATAATTTTTACCTTGCGACAATATTCTAGCACTGTTGATTGAACCATTTATATCTATAGTCAAACCAATTACAGCACCTTCTCCTGTGATACTTTTTATTTTGTACGTTGGAATAGATTTGTATCCTTTGCCAGGATCTGCGATTGTTACATTAATTATTTTTCCGTTTTCAACTGTAATATTAATTGAAGCAGTTTTTACTGATCCAACACCTACAAAATCTAAATCTTTTTCTGTGTCAATTGCAACATCAAATAATCCTGTGTTTATTTTTGGTGCAGGATCTGATTGTGTAAGCGATGAAAGATCAACCTCATCTACAATTAGATTTTGTAGTAAAACAGAATTAATTCTTTCCACTGTTTGTTTTAGTGCTTCTTGTTTGTTTATAAACCAACTCTGTCTTGGATATTGCAGTGTTCCGTATCTTAATTTTTCACTCAATGTTGGATCAGGCACTGGATTGTATTGAGCATCATATCCTATTAGACTGTTAAACCAAACTGTTTCAATTTCTTTAGGTAGTGTACTTGTTCCTAAACCTTCAGTTAATAAAGCATATTCTTTATGAACATTATTTTTACTATCAATTCTTTTGATTCTAAAACTGATAACTGTATCTTTGTCCTGTATAAATTCATCACAGTTAACAATAGCAAATTTGTTTTTGCCAAAAATAGTTACATATTTGTATCCTTGACCTTTTGGATCTTTTATTAAATTTTCAACAGCGTTGGCACTTAATGTTCGTGATTCCATTTCAGGCACAGTGGTTTTGCCTTTAACCCAGAAATAATATTTGTTTGATAAAACTTTAGCAACATCATCATAAACTTTTGTGGTTACATAATCAGTTGGATTAACAACTGTTCCTGTAATACCTAATGCTTCACCTTCTTCTGACTGACTGATAATGTTGTATTGAGATGGTGTGTAGACCGATTCAACCCATTCATGCACATCAATACTAGCACCTACAAAAAGTTTGTTCCAGTATGAATTATTAAAGATTATATTACTTTGATAAGGATAATAATATTGTGCTGTGCTGATGTTCCACCACAGTCTTCCTATTTGATTGCTGTTCCAATGATTTGTTGTATCAATATTTCCAACTGCTGAATTTGAATTGTATACTGCTGGATCATAATTAGTTTTGTAATAAATTTCTGATTCTGCTGGTCCAGGTATTTTACCAAATACAGGATCAACATAATCTAATCTTGTTAACAGTGTATTTGTTCGTTTGTTGTATAAGAAAATTCCTTGTATTTTTGATAAATCTGGTTGATCTATTCCGTCACTGCTTTCATGCACACTGTTCCAATTATTCTCTAATGGAGATTTTCTAAAATCAACCACAGTACCCATTTGTTTTCCATTTATTTGTAATTTAGGTAAACCTATGTATACATGGTTTTTATTGACTAATAAATTTGTACCAAATTGAGTAAAAGAATTGTCATAACTGAATTTTTCAGCATATAGTAAAGTGCTTTCAAATTTTTCAAATAAATGTACAGAACCAACATCATATCTTTCATCTAAAACTGTAGATCCATCATCTACCTGTTGATCACCTTTTAACGAACAAACAGCAAGTACATTGCCACTGAATGACAGTGTATTTCCAAATTGTTCTGATGTTTCTTTGTCTGGGCTGACTAGTGTTTGATTTAGATTGTATAGACCTGTATCGTTGCTGGCTTTTTTGTAAACATAAACCACACCCATATCAATATTTGTTAAATCTTTCAATGGAGATCCTACAGCAATTAATTCGCCGTCTTCTGATATACTGATATCTGCACCAAAATCAATTACAGGAGTAGAGTCTTGCGGTGGTAAAATAGTTTGTTTGTATGTGTAATGATTGTTATCTAATCTGTAAACAATAACATCTTGTTTCGAGTCATTGTATTGATTTGTTACAACTAAATTAACTCCATTTGTATCAACATCAAATGTGTTTGCAAATTTTATTAATTTACTTTGATCTAATGTTGAATCTCCTTGTAATTCTATTCCGCTATCGTTAGGCACATAACCTAAATAATCTGCATGACTATCTTGTAACTCCCAAACGTCGCTGGTCCATGCACCTGAACTAATATTTGTTTTTGCCTTGTACAGTTGATTATTATAAATTACTAATTCGTCTTTTAAATAATCAGCATCTTGATCAAACTGCCCCATGTAGTTTTCATCTACACCTAACCACCAATTTTTAGTAGAACTGTATTTGATAAAATAAACTTTACCTGGTAAAGCGTTTGAACCATTTCCTTCAGCACTGATAAATGCAACTGTTGTGTCCCCAACATCGCGTATTTGAATTTTTGAACCTAAACGTAATCCAGATTGTGTGTCCGGTACTGTGAATGCTGAATTGTATGCATATTGTCCTGCTGTGTTCTTTTTATAAACTAAAAATGCACCTTGGTTTGTTAATCCGCTGGCTGTTCCTTCACCAATAGGAATATTGTGTACCTGTAACCAATCTCTATTTTGACTGCTAGGAATATTTGCAAGTTGCTGAATACCTGCAACATTTTCAAACTCGTCCCATATCCAGTACTCTATATCATTCACAGTGTATGCGGCAGGATCACCTGATGCTGTGATTGGTGTTGTGTGTTCAAATACTAAAATATCTCCATCATTGGGTCCTGATTGAACTGCTTGTTCAATAGATCCTATTAATCTATCAACTCCGCCTCCCAGTCTTTGAATGGTTGCAGATTGTCCTGCATTCGATCCTAGACTGAACAACGTTGAACCATTTGGATCCACTGTGTTTCTAGCATTTCTAAAATAAACTCTTATTTTTTCTAAAGCAATAAACTGTACAAATGTAACATCTGCTTGAACAAATTTTATAGGATCATATATAGTGTGTACACCTGCTTCCGGATAATAATAATTTGCATTATTGTCTGGTTGGGAATCTATATCAATATAACCTTCCCAAATGTCTACAACTTCTTTTATACCGTTAGTGTCATCGCTGTCAATGTTTAACCCAGAAAAATCAAATGCATTTTGATCCACGTTATTGAACCAAACACTTACATTGTTGGCTGAATTACTAGAATTTAGTCCACCATCATGAGCAATATCATATCCTGTTCTAACAAACCATTTGTTACTTAATATTCCTTGTGGAGTTGAATTACTTTGCCAAGAATTATTTGCTGGATTAATGTAATATCTTTGATAGTATGTTCCTAACCCAAACTGTGCTTTTACTAAAGGAGTTTGTGGTGTTATAGGAACAATTGGTTGTTCAAAAGAACTGAAAAACAAATTGCTATCTCTAGTTTCATTTAATAATTTAATATCTTGAATTACAACGTTCGTTGATATATCAGCACCTGCACCAGTGGATACACTAGCACCTATGCCAACTTTCCACCATCCACCAAGATGATCATAATCTTCTGTGTTTACTCTAGTGTAATCTCCTATCGGTAAAGTATCCAATAACAAACTACCACTGGCAGAAAATACACCTCTAACATCTTTCAAATACAATAAAGTCTTTCCTGCTATTTTTCTCGAGTACACAACAGTACCTTGTGCTGTGCTTGTACTTACAACACTGGACACTGGAGCATCTCTGAGTGTCAATGATACTTGAAGTATTTCATCTACTTTTGCTTGAATTGAAATTTCAGCACCACTAAACACATTGTTTTTAATAGTAGGAGCACCTATTCCATTGAATGGTTGATTAGCAGATTTGTTGTAATTGTTTCTATCAATAGGATATTCTGTACTGAAATCAAGATATTTTAATATTAATTTGTCACCAATTTTTGTTGCTGAATACTGATCTGCTGATCCTCTAATTAGTAAGTGATCTGTGGTTTCGTTTGAAAATACACTGTCACCTATTAACAGCGAGGTTGTTGAGAAACCAATATTTTCTTTGTAAAATGCTGAAGCGTCAAAAGTTGAAAATAAATCAGATGCCACTGCACCTTCTATTTGATTAGTTGCTCTCCAAAGTTGTTGTTTGTATTGAACAATATTACCTACATTGTAATTTGAAGCAGGATTGTATACTCCTTTGTATTCCGTTTTCAAATCTCCGGCATTAGGAGCACCAATAATTACAAAATTTCCATCTGGTGAAATATCCACTGCTTTTCCAAAACTACTGTTTGAACTAAACAAGTCTGAATTTAGTAATAAATCTGATGTTGGTGCTTCAATAGTCTGTAATAATTTTAATGAACCGCTTTCCGATCCTCTAGAAAAAACATAAATTTTTCCATCACCATCTGATGGTTGACTTACTAATACTATAGAATTTTGTTTATTAGCGGCTATAACTGTGCCAAAACTTTCATCGCCTGATGTACTTGTTGAACTTATTTCATTGTGTGTTTTATAAACAAATTTATTGTTCACTATTTTCCATTTGCCATCATTACTTTCATCAATCCAGAATTTTTCATTATCTGTTAATCCTTGATTGTTTATTACTGTGTTGATGTCATCAATAGAACCTAATCTATATTCTATAAATCGTGTAATGTAACCAACTCCTGGATCTATTGAAACAAATCCTTCTTTATCTTCACATTGAATTGTTGTTGAATTTGCTGTTGTACATTTTAATACATAATCTTCACCGTCAATACTTACTACAAAAATTTCGCCTACATTCATAACAGCAGTGTTCAATGTGTTAACTGTGATTGTTGATCCAGTTTTTACTACTGAAACTGTTTGCTGTTCTGTTTTGGTATATTTTAAAACAGTCCAACTTTTATTGTAATTTCCAATCCAAACATATTGTCCTTCAAGTAAATTTTTAACATTAGAATTTGTTAATATATCTTCATACTGAGATAATGTGAGAGAAATATCTATTGGATTAACTGGTCCTGCTGTCTTAATGTAAGTATTCTTGTCATACTTAATGGCAAAAGGCGTGTGTGTATAATCCTTGGGTGCTAGATATGTTTGTCCAGACTGTATTCTATAAACCAAATCAGATGCTGTGTTTGCCGAGTCATCTGTTAACAAAATAGGTTGTGGGTTCAATCTAAACTTAGATTCATCAAGATTGTATTCTATTTCGTCAAATGTATCTACAGCACCATATTGCCCTTTTCGTATTGCCCATTCTTCATAGAAATCTAAACTCTCTTTATCAGCACTTGCTAAAGCATCAAATAATTTATTAAGAGCATTTGATGTTCCTTTTTCTCTAATAAAACCTTGATAAAATTTGTATTGACTCACATCATCGTTAATGATATTACGTAAATATTCTCTTGGTTGATACCCAATTAAATGTTGTGCTAGTTTTTGTTGTTGACTATCAAAGTTGTCTGTGTCAAGATCATAAAAATCAGCAAACTGATTAGTTTTGTAATCAAAATTTGACAATAAACTACTTCGTGGTTTATCATCCAATCTTCGCCAGTCATTGTCATTAAATTCTTGTGTGCCTTTAAGTTTTGTATTGGCTGTGTAATAAAATTCTTTGTGTTTAACCACATCGCTCATAGCATAATCTGTGTATGGTTGCCATTCAACTACTTTGGCTTCGTCATAGATAAATCCTGGAATATTTAAACTGCCGTCCCACTCTGTGATGTAACCAAGCATTTTAATTCTATCTTGCTTGTAACCACTTGCTGGATCGTAGATTAAATCATTAAAGTCCGTTGAGTTATCCACTAAACACACGTGTTCTTTTTGTACTAAAGGAATTTTAGCAAAGTAAATTCCATTAACAGTGTTTTTTGTAAACAATTCAAATGTGTTTGATTCTCTAGTAATTCTTAAATTTTCTTTGTCTAAATTTTTTCCATCTTCTTTTAATACACCATATGAATAGAAATTATCCACAACATTGTCAGTTGTAGAGTATTTCGATTCTAATACAAGTTTTTTACTGGCTGGACTTAAACTGATTACTGCACCTTCATCCCAATTTTGTGTAGTCCAGAATAAAAATTCTTTCATACTTAATTGCCAGTTGGATACTAATTCCGTCTGACTATCAAACTGATCAAATTTAAATCCTTTTGATTTTAGATATGATTCATATCCAAGAATTACATCAACAACTGATTGAATTGTATCAAACACAGTACCGTATGGAATTTCTACCACAGCATCAGTTAAGAATTTTTTTCTAAGGATTGCAGTTCTGCCACCTTCTGTTGGCAGATCAATTAATTTTAAAAATTTAGAAAGATCAAATGTTGATCCTGAAACGTGTGTTTCGTCTACAGCATAAAACTCATCAGAATATTTTACATAAGCACCTCTATCGTAACGTTTATTTTCGCTCCAATTTACAAATGATGCACTTATGCCTCCCACTGTAATTGCAGGATCACTGGTTTGTTCATACACTGCGTGATATCTTACATAAGGGTCATCTCTATCATAACCTTTTATACTGTAACCGCTGGCTAATTTTTCTATGATCAGTCCACTATAAGTTAAAATTTCGATAGGTGCCGAAACGTTGTAAATTAATTGATAATTTTCATCTGGTACAAACAACGACGTACTGTTTAGCGGAGTCTTACTATCAATTAATAATTTGAAATTATTTTTGTTGCTATAACCTCTAATTTTAAATCCAATCTGTACTGTTAATTCAGTAAGTTGTTTTTTGTAAGAAGCATAGTTGGTGGTTAGTGAGTTTTCTACCACTTCAAAAATATAGTTTATTAATCCTGCTGTTAAGTTTATTGTTTTATCTGCAATACTGCTTGGAAATACAATGTCTTTAGGTCTAATTGCTGTTAAAGAATTATAAACAATTTGACCACTTGCATTTCTTTTTGTTCTACTGATGTCTAATCCAATACCAACTGCTTGATTAGGTCTATGTAAAATATAACTTTTTAATAGAGCAAATGGATAATGAGCACTTCTTCTCCAAGCATTTTCAATTGGAGCGTGATCGCCAAATTTAAAGTTTCCTTTAGTTAATTGTAATACAGCACCTCTGGCATAAGCACTATCAAATGGACTTTTTATATTTCCATTACTGTCCACTGGAATATGCGATGTCAATCCTGGTCTTTTATATTTGTCTTTGATTATAATTTTTTTATTAGGTTCTCTTACAATTCCTTTTTCTAAATCCTGCCATAACACAAGATTGTCTCCGGTGTATGGTGCTGGTCCGTACACTGTTGACCACCAAGATGGTTCTTCTGTGTACCCCAACATTTCCCAAGGAGTAATATTTGGTCTGTCTGTGTCATAAGCATATTTGTACACACCTCTCCAGTATCCTGATAATTTAGTCCCTTGCGGTGACACCATGTTAGAATAATTCCAAGTTAAACTGTTTTCATCAGACTGGTAAGTGTTGGCTGTGTAATCTTCGTTTCCAATAAATGTTAACCAATCATTAAAATCGCCCAATAATGTTTTATTGATAGATGCTTCAGTAAATTCGTTGATTGAATTTGCTCTAGGTATAAAAGTTTTTATTTCAAATAAATTTTCATCAAAAACAACTTTTATATTATTGTAAATTCTTTTTTCTAGTTCTAAAATAACATCATCTCTAAAATCATTGTATGCAACAACGATACTACCGTCATGTCCTTGAATAACATTAACTGGCTCTAAAGCGGTTGTGTCTGAATATTTTTTAGGAACATATTTTGGATATAATCCTAATTTAGTCGGTGTAGGTGGTACATATGTTCCGTTAGTTGTTTCAAATTCATTAATAACAATAGTGTCATCTAAAGTTAAAGTTTTAGTTACTTGAACAAAACCATCAGTAAAAATATAGTCATGTGCGTGAAGTAATTGATCACCGTTCAGATACACATACACTGCTTTATTTGATAGAGTAGAAAGATTATGACTGTTTTTTAAAGCAAAAAATTTACTGTCTACATCTAATACTTCGTGTGTTGTGCTAATATATGCACCTACTCCAAACATATCTGTTTGAAAATAAGGAAGATTATCGTTGGAGTCTTTATTAAGTTTTTCTAAAATTTTATCAACTATTTGTACTGATGTACCGTCAAATCCCAAATCGTCCATAGCACTCACAAATGATCTTTTAAATTTGTAGTAGTCTGTTTGACTTTGTGATATTGCCGAAATTAAATTGACTTCTTTGTTATTCAACAAATATGAAGACAACACCATTGGTCCACTGTGTTGTAAAAATTTTCTTCCATACAATGTAGCATTTGGAAAATCTCTTAAATTGCTTACTCCTGGTGTGACACCTTGTATATCTGTCAACTCATTAGTGATTGATTTTACGTGATCAGTCACTTGTCCAACTGTGAATGTAACTACTTTGTCATTTAATGGATTAGACTGTAAATTTGTTGGAAATTCATAATGTCCATTAGCATTTTTGTCAGTGGCACTGGTTGTTCTAATTAAAACAACATCATTGGCTTTTAGATTTGTGTAAAATTTTACATAAGCAACTGAATCTACTCTTAAAATATACCAATCAACGTTTTGTGTTTTCTTTTTGTTGTTAACAAAAACTTTTACTCCTAAATCATTTAAATCACCACTTTTGTCATACACGTCTACAGCAAAATCGTTCAATTGATTAGTGCTGGCTACATATTGTCTGTTTACTTTTTGAAAACTTTTTGTTGGTGCCTTAGACCAACCATTCACTGTGGCAAATTGTCCTTGAGCATTGTATTTTTTTAAAAATGCTGTTTCTGAAGCAAGTGTTCCACTTAATGTTTGTGATTCATACACATATGATTGATTTAATAAATCAAAGTTGAAAACAATATCGCCAACATTTTCAACGTTTTGATAAGTTAATGGAAATCCTAATTCAGTATCGTTAGTGCCTGTTCCGACTGCATATGAAAATATTTTATTTCCCCGAAACGAACTGTTTGGGTATAATATATCATCTGTGTAACTGTTGCCATTGCTATCAAAAAGATCAAACAATGGTGCTTGATTAGTTTTTGTTTTCGCTTGTGATGTTTTCCAACCATTGTTATAATGATACCATTTGCCTTGGTTTTTTACACCATTAGTAACTAAAACTGTTTCACCTTCTTTCGGTGAAGCATTTGCAACTTCTACTAAACTTACTTGGTTGGTTTTTATTCCATTTAGTTCAAGGTCTATAAATTTTACTTGATAAATTTTATCTTTCACCAACGGATCTGTATCTGCTGTAAACAATATTTTTAAACCATTTGTAACAGCAATACCATCAACGTAGAATCCTTCAGATCCTTCTATGTCGCTCATTACATCTTTAGTCACTGTGTCTATTAAATCTACATTGCCTTTGCTCGATGTTCCAAAGTTGTATAGTTTAATACCTGCTTCAAATTCTATAATAGGTCTACGTGCTCTTGAAGTTTGATCTATGTCTGCAACTTGACCATTTGCACTGGCACTGGCTTCAATAACTGAACGATGTATCCATCTATTGTGTCTTGTCCATGGACTTCCTTCTGGTGATGATCTATTAATGACCACATAGTCTTTATTGACAGCATATGATGTTGCTGTTCCAAAACCCACTGTATCAAAATTTTGGGAATCAAATGGAATGGGCACACTGTTTGTAAAACTACTGACCACTTCTAAATTCTGAGAATTAATAAGTTGAATTGCTTCGCCTACACCCTCTACATAGTAATCTCCTTCGGCATATTGTGCTGGAGTAACTGTGCCTTTGAAATTAACTTTCATTCCATTAGAAAGAGCAACTCCGTCAGCAGTGGTATAATTTTTCTTACCTAATACTTCATTGGTAACATCGATGGCTGAATTCTCTTCAATGTCAAACACTTGGATTAATCCCCAAGCATTGATATCATTTGATGAACCATAATATAATTTTTCAGGTGTTGAATCTTTTACCTGAAAAGTTATTATGCCTTTTTCAACTGCTTGAACATCTATACCATCATTGAAATTATAACTTTCGTCTAATATTCTTTGTGTTCTAAAAACCAAAGGTAATCCTTCAGCATCAATTTCAAATTTGTATGTTTGTCCTTTGTATAATTTTAATGTAGGATTCGCCGTTAAACCATCTGGAGTAAAAATGTAAGCATAGTTGTCACCTTGATCACTTTTTGTAACTGTGTATGTGCTGACAACATTTCGTTGTTGTCCGTTTATAGATACTGTAGATGCACCATATGGCATCCAAAAATATTCTCTGTAATTTACAAACTTGTCCCAGTCTATTTTAGGAGACCAAGCATAATATTCTTGAGCATTCAAAACACTGTGATTAGATGTGTCGCCATTATAGTTGGCAATTTGATTTACAAAATCGATATAATCTGAATAAAAATTTACATTTCCTAGATCATCTTTTTGAACAACAGATGGTTCAAATTTATAGTTTTCTCTATCAGCACTTATTTCAGGCACATATAAATCACCTGAAGTGTAAGCACTTGTAACTTTTCTTCCGTAATAAGCATTTAACTTTTCAAGAGTTCCTTGAGAAATTAATTGATCAAGTGTGCTGTGTAAAAATTTTTGATTTACTGGAGTTCTAAAATATTTAGGTAAGAATTCAGCAGACTTTCTTTTACCATTGTCTTTGCCTGCGGGCAATTCGAAATCTTTTTGATCATTATCGTATGCCATTAATATTCATTTCCTCTATTCTATCTACTCGCTCAATGTGTTAGTGCTGGTTGAACTTGTGGTAATAGTACCGTCGGCTTTTAATTTAGAGGCAGTCACCGCATCAATAATTTCAACATCAGATACTTTGGCTCCACTAATAAAAATTTCATCATTTTCTGATTTAACTTCAAAAAGACTGCCAAATGCTTTTGTGCCTTCTTTCGGAACAACCACAAAAGTAGTGATATCAGGTGCTAGTTCATTCATCACGTATGTGCTTAATTCTGTGAAATAAAATGTATCACCGAAATCCCAATTTTCTAAAGCAAAAAATTCGTTGATTGCTTGAATCACCCTACTTTTAATATCACTATCGTTCGTAACTTGATCAGAATTTTTTACAATTTTGAATGTTGCTTGTACATCAGTGGTTGCCTGTGTACCAAATAATATTTTGTATTTGACAGGATGATATATTATTGTATCACTGATGGATTTAATTTTTGCTAATGGTGTGTTATAATTTGTGTATAACGAATCATTACTAGGCAATAAAGGTTTAGTAGTTGTTACACCTGCTAACCATAATCTAAAATTGATATCATATGTTCTTGTTAAAACATACATATCTATTATGTTAGATGAACTTGGATCCAATCTTGTGTTACCATCCACAGTGTGAACATATTGGAATTTGATATTATCTCTACCCACGTGAGCCACATAATTTGTAATGTTTGATGTTGTATTAGTTGTGGAGTTTATTTGTTTGAAACTGTCACTGTCAATCAGGTAAACAATCGATCCGTTTGTGTAATCTCCAATAGCACCTACTGAAGTTTGTCTAATATAAATTTTTTCATCTGTAGCATTAACATATTGATATCTTTGTGTTCCATCTGATTCACTCACAAGTTTTTGGAAAACATATTTTGTGCTAGAATTAGTTGCTGGATCTACAACAAGGTTAAATGCATCTGGATTATCAACAATACCATCTTGATCAGAATCAAACTGTGTTAATTCTAATTTAGAACTGTCTACATATCCACTCAAAGTTCTGTATTCTGTTGATACAGCAAAGTTGATATCATTTGTAAATGATGCTACAACATCAGGTTTTGTGTTGATCGATAACACAGAAACTTTATCTTGTAATGTAACTCCTGTTTGAGCATTAAAGTTTCTGTCAGCACTATCATAGAAAAATCTTACTTCTCTTTTACTTTCAAACACATATCTTAATCCTCTGTATGTGATGGTGTATGTTGCACCATTTGTAATACATTTGATTAACCAACTGCTGTCCAACTGTTGGTTTGATGTGTCGCCTGTTTTACCTGTACTAAATGTACCGTAAACATCTAAATTATTTTCATCAATCACTTGCCATGATCTACTAGCAACATCATACCTTATTCCAAAATTATTATAAGCAAATGCTTGATCTATTATGATTGTTTTGATATCGTTAGTGAACTGTTTTGCAAATTTTGGTAATATCTGTATAGCAATAGCACCTGTTGGAATAACATCGTTAAATTTTATAGCACCTTCTCCTGTGCTTGAATTAGCAACACCATCATTCAACACACTAACAACTGATGTCCAAATATAATCTTTAGCGCCTGGATGATCCGCTACACCTGTCATCAATGAATTATCAGCCATAAAATGTTGTCCTGCGGGAGCCACAAACTTAATCATAGCACCTGGTTCAACATATTTCAATTGACTGGCTGTGAATGTTCCCACTTGATAATCTAAAACGTTTACAGCATCGATTAATTTTCCTGTTGATTCATTGGTTGATTTAGTAACCTGTTGCCATACAGGATTCAAATCATTTAAAAATATTTTAGGGAATTTTTCAATGTAATAATTTCTTGTTTGATTTTTTGATAACAAAGGTTCCAATTGATTAATAATAACACCTTCTATATCTGTTTGTGTAGAAAAACTAAATGTATCTAAGTTTTCTGTTTCTTCTTTGTAAATTGATCCATCAGCACCAAAAATATTTGTGTTGCTGTACTTGCCTGTTGAATCTATCAAATCATAATATCTTGAAATTCCGCTAGAAGTTCTATTAACTGCTTTTACTTTTATAATTTCTTGATTAGTTCCCAACGGAGCAACATTATAATCTTCTCCTGTTATCATTCTATTTTGTGTGTAATAAGTTGCTGGAGCGTTTAATCTAATGTTGTTGTTTGTTTCAGAAGTTGTAGCATTGTCCACTGTGTACTGAAGACCCATTGTTAAAGTTAAAACTTCAATTTGATTGTTAGCAGAAACATATTGAACATCAATTTGAACATTCTGCATATCTGCAGGCACAATTCTAACATTTTGATTTTTACTTCTTCTGTAGTAAGTTCTAAAATTTCCTTGTGGAAGATTTCCAAATATACCGTCAGCAAATTTTAAACTGATTGAATCGTCTGTGTCACTCAATACTGTGTAAATATTTTTAACACTTTTTGCTGTTGAATTATAGATTACATTATTACCTGTAACAGAATCAACTTTTGTCCAAAGTGTATCTTCTAATCCTGTGTCCACATCTAATTGATATAACCAAACATCTGTATTGTTAATATTGCTAGCCTCAATAGATACTGATTGATTATTGCTTGGAACATCAACTGAAAAATTACCTTGATCTAATACACCTTGTCTAAAATGAACAAAAAATCCTGTATTGTTTGAAGCATTGCCTTTACCATCGTCTCTATGAAGTAAACTGAAACGTCTACCTACTAACGGAGCCTCTTCCATGATAGCACCGTTGTCAAACGATGTTGAAACAATTTCAAAAGGTAAACTTTGTCCGTTTACAGATTTTGTAAAAGAGTAAACAGGAACATCTGTGTTGTTAGCATTGACTCTGTATTGACTGGTTGGTATAGCATCTATGTTTGATGACTTAACTGGGCTACCAAATTTTTCATTTTCGGCAAGTGAAGCATTTAAAACTTTTACAAATTGTTCGTACCAATTTGGGTTACTTGCATCGTTCCAACTGATTGTTTGATTGCTTAAATTTAAATTATTGCTATCTACAATATCTTCCGTTGTGCTTATTCCTACGATTTTCATCAAACCATTTGCACATTGATTTCTAGTAGGATTGTAACTGATAAGTCTTGCTAATCTTAAAATTGAATCACGTCTATCAGCAGTTTCTAAAAAATTTTCTCTAGCATTTAAATCTGTTCTGAAAGCCAAGTTTTGTCCTAGGAACGCTACCAAATCTATCAGTGCTAGATACTCTGATGATTCAATGTAATCGTTGAAATCTTCTGGATAGTTCTGTCTTATGTATTGAATCATTGTTCTACGGATAGTATCAAAGTCGTAACTTTTGAATTCCGCATTTTTATATGACTGATAAACTCTTTTCCAGTCTTCTGCTAACAATAATCTATTTTGTCTATCTGTGGATGACATTGGTTTCCTTTTTAATAGTGTTATTTATTTGTTTGTATAATGTGAGCATTTAATTCAGTAATCCATTATTCTCGTCAAATGTTAGTCTTAATTTTTCAGACACATTATATTTGACATATGTTAATTCAACTTCAATCTGTATGCCTGCTTCAAATGGAGTAATAATCACAGAATCAGCTCTAATTCTTGGATCATTTTCTATAATTTTCACCACATCTTGTTTAATTGCTTCTTGTAGGTCTGGTGTCATAGGATCATGTATCAAATCCCAAATGATTGTGCCAAACTCTGGATTCTCCAACTTTTCGCCTTGACTGATATGAAAATGATTTAATAAGTCTTGTTTGATTAAACCAATATCGTTAAGAGCAAAATTTGTGTTGTCTGGATTAACTGTGCTGATCCCTCTATAAATTCTTTGGCTAGGTGGTTGTTTGGGACTAATACTCGGTCCTACTGTGATCTCTTTGTATAATTTTTTATGTGCCATATTGATATTTAACCTTGTGGAAATGTCTTATTGCTTGCCGTGACAATTTTGGCTTTGTAGGGAGCGCCATCGTCAATCTGATCTCCCAGCCTTGCCACAAATTGAGCCTTGTGTCCTATCAACACTTTGGCTGTTGCTGTAATAATATAAGCAATGTGACCACAATCTGTTTCCACTTCATCTCCCAGTGTTGCCGCCAATCTATTGCCATCACACACCACTTTGCTGGATCCTGTGATGATGGTGCCTCCTGTGGCTAGCGGCACAAGATGACTGGGATGATAACAAGTACCATCTGTTCTGTCACCAATTCTTGCTATTCCCCTTGCCATGTTATGGTAATTGTACTCCTTGTAATGCTGAAGTGATTGATGCCTTCATTGCATCTGCGGCTTCTGTGATTGCTCCTTGATTGGCTTCAAATGCCGCGCCTGCCTGAGCGGCTGTATCCTTGGCTTGATCTAATAGTGCATTCACTTGTGGTTCTAGACTGGGAATTGTTTTTGTCTCCAATTGAGTTTTAATTGCGTCCAGTTGTGGAGCCACTCCTTCTGCTATGCCTGACAATTGATTTTCTACACCTTTACATCCTCCTGCTGAGATTGTCTGCACAGCAACGTTGAGTTGAGGTTTAAGTGCTTCCACAGAAGCCGACATATCAGTTACTGATGATGCCATCGAACTTGAAATGTTTGCTCCCACACTGCCAAACTGTGCCATGGCATCATTTATGGCTTGAGCATTCGCAGATATTATCTGTCTCTGATCATCGTCTATGTTCTGAGGTGATAGTGCATTACCGCCAAAGTCTGTTGGAATTAAAGAATCTGCTTGTTCTAACAATGGTCCTAAATCAGCAATCGCTGTCTGCATCAGTCCTGCGTTGGCAGTGAGTTTTGGAATGTTGGCTTGTATTTGAAGTTCTGCTTCTCTGGCTTTGGCTATGGCGTCTCCACCAACGCTGGCTCCCAGTGTGCCCATCACATCACAGGCTTCGCCTCCCACTTTGGTAAGATCACCTGCAGATGCCTGCATACCGGATAAACTATCTGTGACAGATGATGGAATACTAAATGACATATCAATCTCCTCTATGTTCTCGCATTTTTAAATGTGTCAGGAATATTGTTTGGTTCTTTCACAGACACTTGTTCAATTGTGGTTCTATCTGTTTTTGCCGTAGAAACTGCTTGTGGATCATAATTTTCATGATGACTCCATGGTTCGTGCTGAGGCACCCTCTTCATGATATTACCGTAACTCTCACCTGGATTTTCATGAGTACTCAAAGGTGTAGGAGGAGTTTCAACAGCAAAGCCATTGTTTAGATTTATCACTCCACCAGTATCCTGATTGATATTTCCTGTGGCATAATGATTGGTTGTTCCCACCGACACAGTTTGTAAATTAGCAACTGTGATTGTTTGATTGGTTCCCACTGTCACTGTGTGACTGCCTAGAGATTCTTCTGTGATACTGCTTCTTGCTTTAAGATTTATACTGCGTCCTGCCTCCACATTCACATCTCTGTCTGCTTTGAAATTAAAATCTGTTTGAGAGTGAATGCTCACACTGTCTTGGGCAAAGAAATCTATCTTGCCGTTGGCAGTCATTTCAATCCATGCTGTACCATTGGCGTTGGCAATGTACACAAGATCTTCTGAATTGTGCAACAGTATTTGATGTCCTGTACGAGTACGTATTCTAAATAATTCATTGTGTGGAATATTCTTTTCGCCTTCGGTGATTGTTTCTGTTGTTTCAACATTCACATAATCAAAAGGTCCTGTTTTTGCAGATGTTTTTCTAATAAATTTATCATCACCGTCATCCATCACAAATGATGTTCCGCCCAATCTTGCTGTGGCGACTTCTTTATTTTGTGTGAATACTTTGTCTATTGGTCCTGGTGTATTAATTCCAAACACACTGGAAGGCACTTCACGTCTAGCACTTGATGTGGTTAAACCTCTGGTTTCATCTGCTATTAAGCCTTGTGTTTCTAACACTGCTTTGAATAATCTGTTGATAGGCTTTTTGATCTGTAATGGTTTGTCCACTGGCTTGTCGGAAAATTTTAATTTGTTGTGATCTCCCACAGGCATTTTTTTGCCTCTGATATCTGCATCAGCAGGATCTTCTTGATGTGCAGAATCTGTTGTGTCAGTGTTGGTCATGGCAGGTGTAGAACCTGGAATCATCACATTCATCAGTTCCTGTGGAATACATCCTACCCAATAGGCTCTGTTGATATTGCCTTCAATAAATTGTATCAGTACTCTGTTGCCCACATCGGGTGGCACAAACCACATACCGTAACTCTGTTGGCTGTCTCTATGATCTTTGTTTTTTGTTAAGCCGCCCACATAGGTTGTGCCATAGAATGGATTTAAATATTTGGCAGTGACAAATTGTCCTGTGGTTGTGGTATTGCCAGATGACAGTGTTTTGAGTAATTCAACTTCAATTGCTCCGCTGTATTTGGGATCCAACACATTCCTCACAATGGCTTCAAAAGGTCCTTTATCTTTCTTTGGATCTACTGCAAATGATTTTCTTTTTGACGGTGTTGCCATTAGTTTGATCCTTCAGTTTCAGTGATAGTTTTTTTATTTTCATTGGATCCTTCTTTAGCATCCACTGACATATTGCCACTTCGTATCACTGTGAGTGTTTGTTCAAATTTTCCTTGTCTGAATGAATTCACAATTTTTTGTACTCTATACAAACCACTGAATTCTCCCAAACGCACAGATTCGTTCATACCGTTAACATATCCGCCCGTGGTAGGAAATATCATATGATTGCCTCCTGTTTGCACATCAATTGGCGTTTGAAAATTGACTTCTATGTAGCACATTCTGTCCACATAATTAAGTTCACCTCTACCGTTTCCATACACAGATCCTGATGCTGTAAGTGAACCGTCCGCATTGCGAAATCCTCTCCTATCCACATATGTTCTCACAGGTTCATCAGTGTTCATCATACCACTGCTGGGTAAAAAATATGGATCACCTATAATTGTCATGTCTAAATTTAATAAATCCACATTTGAATTAATAATTCTTTTGTTCATGGATCTAGCAATTTTTAATTCAATTGATTCATTTTCTGATCCTTCTTCTCCGGCAATTATATCATCTTCTGGTCTGTTTGTTAGACTGCCTCCCCCTCCTTTTAATTCATTTGGTCTGGGCTCTATTACATAATTCTTTTCTACCTCTACTGTGGCATTGTTTTCAGCAGTTTTTCCTTTACCTGCCGCAGAAGTATTTGAACTTTTATCCATTTTAGGCACAACAGAATTATAAAAAGCAAAATTATAATCCAGTCTAAAATCTAGTATGTCTTCATTCAACCCTGTGTATAGATAATTGTAACCTTTGATGATATTATTTCTAATCTGTGTGGTTCCTTCTGAATAAGTGCCTGGATCAATAAACAGTTCATCTGGTACAATATATGGTACAACACTGTAAACAGCCACTTTGGGATTTTGTTTTATTAAGGACTGTATGTATGAATCTTTTAATTCAAAGCACTTTGTTACAATTCTAAACCAAGGATGACCACCTTTGGGCTTATTTTTAATTTCATCTGGGTTTTTAGTTAAATTTAAACTGTATTCTGACAACAAGATCACTGTTTCTATTATGTCTGTGATATAAGACCCTTTGGCAAAACTTAAAGTCATTTTTTTCAAATCAAGAGTAATTTTGTCTCTAGTGAAAGTTTTTTTCCTTTTGTCATATTTTTCTTCAAATTCTGGAAACGTTTTTCCTATAATAGCCATATTACCAGGAGCGATAGCCATTTTGGCTTCTCCAATTTCGTTTCCTAAAAACGTTGTTCCTGAATCAGCATCTTCTTCTACTGTTTGAAAAACTCTTATTCCTTTACCACCTGTGCCGTTGAATTCATTAGTAACTATAACGTCGTTACCTAAAAGTGTTTCTACTGCGGTGTCTCTTTTCTCTGTTTCAAATTTCGAGCTGTACTCTGCGTTGTCGGCAACGATCACTGCTCTATCTTCTGTAATCACTTTACGTTGTTGTTCAGTGATTGTTCTAGAAAGATTGTTTGGAAAATACACAATATAATCATCAGTAGGCACTGTGGTTACTTTTGTTTTTTTCTTGGCTTTTTTATCGGTCTCTCCTTTAAAGTTTAATTGTCCCATTAAACTTTGATCACCTTGTTGTAACATTTCATAAACAGTTTTACCAGACAGTGTAATATCGTGTTTAATTGCGTTGTTAACTGTTAAAAGACCATACTCGGTTACTGGTACTGCAGAACATTCATATATCGCTCCTGATGTATCTGCTCGAAGTTGTGCTGACTTAAAATAAAAAGGTATAACTTTTCTTAATTCTTCATTATTGAAACTTTTTCCTTCAGCATCTACACCTACAAAGTCCACAATTAGACCATATGGTGCTTTAAGATAATTCACATCTGCATCGCCAGATGCTTTTACGGCTTGTATATTAAGTGTTTGGAAAAATAATCCTATACTGAAAGGTTCCTTGATGTTAAATGTCATTGTTGTAAATTGAGTGTGCTTGTTCTTTTTGGATGGTCCTACCACTGCATTTATTTCAACATCATCTACAAAATATTCAAGATTTAATCCTGCGTCTTTATAAAATGTAACTTCTGGTCCGGTTTTACCTGCTGATTGAGCCACTGGAAATAACGGAGCTCTTTTATAAAGTACATCTGGAAAATTAACTTCTTCCAAAGTTAGTGCCGCCACTGTAAAAATTACATTGTATGATTGAAAATCATGCAGAGGATTTCTTACATAATTTCTTGTGAATAAATTTGTAATTGTATGCTTTTTCTTTTTATCTGTGTCTGTTGTTTTTTTATTATCATCTACATAATATTCTGTTTCTGCACCTATAGAACCAGCAGTTCCATTACCTGATCCCCATAATGCGGAATTTTTTTGCTTTCCCCCGTCAATTACCTTTACAGCATCATTGATCTTTGTTGATTTTATTTTTTTGTCGAACTTATTTCGATAACTCATTTTATACTCCTAGTAATTCTCTAAGAGCAGGTCCTTGAGGAAGATAAATTTCTACGCCCGATACGAGATCATATACAGGATCTGAAATAGTGTCCATGTTGCGTTGAGCAAATACCCACCATAATTTTTGATTGCCGTAAAGATCATAAGCCAACAAGTCTGGTCTGTGATTGTATTGAGGTTCTACTGTATAAAGTATGTCATCTGGTTTGGCTGGAATTGGTCTGATCGTTAACAGATCAAGATATTGATCATCAACTATTTGTGTAGAAGCATACGGACTTGATGAATTATAAACTGTCATTAAATAAATCCATCTCCTTTCAATCCACCATTCTTAACATAATCTTTCAAATTGAATTGCGTTTGTTTTGTTCTACTGTACTGCGGAACAACACCAATTGTTAATAAACTTTCTGTTGGTGCCCAAGCATATTTTCCCGAAGATGTATCTGATGTTACATCACCAGTATCTACTGCCGTGGATCCGCCTACGTTTAATTTTGTACTGACGTAATCAACTTCTCTTTTCAAATCAAACTGAAAGTTTGTGATTATAACCGGCACATTGTTAAAAGTGAAATCTCCATAACCATTCAGGTAAACCACTGGTGGTGGTTGTCCTCTGTCTGGTGATTGTCCATATGCCATTTTGGTCATCGTTCTTAAGTAATGAACTGCCGCCACCCAATATTGTGCTTCTTGTTGATTTTGTACATAAAAGTCTGCTGTGATGGTCATCTGATCCACACGTGAATTTTCATAAGCATAAAAAGGATAGTTGGTGTGAACTGGTTGCATCGGATTCCAGTTAGCACTGTGTCCTACCAAAACTGTTGGTGTATAAGGAAAAACTAATTTATTGCCTGTTGTTTTCAAAGGATCTAACAATGTTGATGATCCAGACATTATAGTTTTAACATTTTGAGGAATCGATAAACTCACACGCCAATCTAAATCTTCAGGACCTTGTTGTTTACCGCCAGCGTTCCAAGTTACTTGAACTGGACCTGCTTTTAGATCTATTTTAGCATCAGTAAACTTTGATAGTTGACTTTTCATTCTTTTGGCTTTGCCTGCCAATAAATTTGTAGCACTGTCCAGTGTTTTACCTAATGTGTTTGCTCCTGTGTCCAGAAATCCTTGAAGGTTTTTTGCTATGTCTTTGCCCTTTTGAGTGAACTCAGACACATTAACATTGTTAATGCTGTCCACTGCTTGTTTCAGAAAATTGTCGCCAAAAGCCATTTGTTATACTCCTACATTTATTTATTGACAAAATTAACTGAGTAGTTTATAATGAAGAGATATATAAAAAGGAATACTAATGAAAAAAGTCAATTATCTTAATAATAAAGACCTTTTGGAAGAAATTCACAAGTCTAAAACGTCATTTTGTAGTTTTACAGACGATGCTTATTCCAGTTATGATCTGATTGTTAAAAATGTAGATGCAATAAACATAAGATCTGTGGCCCAAGCCAAAAGAAACAAAGCCAAGAAATTAACACAGCAAGAGTACGAAAAACGCAAAGCCGCTAATCCCAAGACCAAACTGAGCGAATGCGAGATAGATTATCGTAAAATAGACAAGGATGATCTGGTGTTCAGAGTGATGACCTATGAGCACGTGCCAGATGAACCTGGCAGAAAAAGAAATCCTAAAACAGTGGCAGATGGCAAGATCAAAGTGAACTTTCCTCCATTTCAGCATTGGAAATATGATAGAAAAGGCAATTTGATTTGTGTGGGCAAAAGTCATTGGGAAGGTGGAATGCAGAATGGTCGTTTTAACAAAGAAGCCGGCAAAGCCACCAACGAATTGGCAAAAATGTGGATGAAACTGTGTGAACGATATGGTACCAGAGGTAACGTGAGAGGTTACACGTACAATGACGAAATGCAGGGACAAGCCATACTGCAATTGGCACAGATTGGTTTACAGTTTGATGAATCCAAATCTAACAATCCATTTGCTTATTACACAGCGGCAGTGACCAATTCATTTGTGAGAATAATCAATATCGAAAAAAGAAATCAAAACATAAGAGATGACATTTTAGAATTGAACAACATGATGCCTAGTATGACCAGACAAACTTCTGGAGACGCATCTATGCCTCACAAAGCAACCAAACCTGCACCGAAAACTAAAACGGTTAACAAACGTAAAAAATAGAGTTGACAAATACAACTTTTTCGTTTATTCTATAGGAAAGTAGGAGATTATTTTGTTCAAGAAATTAGCGGTGTTTACCGATATACACTTTGGATTGAAATCCAATTCAAAATTACACAACGACGATTGCGAAGAATTTATCGATTGGTACATTGCTCTAGCCAAGGAGCATGGTTGCGAAACAGGAATGTTTTGCGGTGACTGGCATCACAACAGAAACAGTGTGAACATAACCACTATGGATGCTTCCATTAGATGTTTAGAAAAGTTAGGCAAAGCATTTGAAAACTTTTATTTCTTTCCAGGTAATCACGATTTATACTACAAAGACAGCAGAGACATTCAGTCCACAGAGTTTGGAAGATTTATTCCAGGTATCACCATGGTGAACGAGATCACAAAGATAGATGATGTGGTGATGGTGCCTTGGTTAATAGGCAATGAATGGAAAAAAGTGGGTAAAATGAAATGCAAATATATGTTTGGGCACTTTGAATTGCCAAACTTTTTTATGAATGCCATGGTGGAAATGCCTGACACAGGCGAACTGCGAGGCAGTGATTTTGTCAATCAAGAATATGTGTTCTCTGGACACTTCCACAAAAGACAGGTCAAAAACAATATCCATTACTTGGGTAATCCTTTTCCACACAATTACGCAGATGTAGATGATGATGATCGAGGCATGATGATACTGGAACACGACAAAGAGCCTGTGTATTTCAATTGGCCAAACTGTCCCAAGTATAGAAATGTGAAATTAAGCACACTGTTAGACAAAACAAAAGAAATAATGAAAAGCAAGATGCACTTGCGAGTCACATTGGATATTGATATCAGTTTTGAAGAAGCCAGTTATATCAAAGAAACTTTTATGAAGGATTATGATTGTAGAGAAATCACATTGATTCCAAGCAAAAAAGATGAGGAAATCAATACAGAATTGGATATCACAAAGTTTGAATCTGTAGATCAGATTGTGTCCAAAGAAATTGAAACCATAGAATCAGATGCTTATGATAAAGCAGTGTTGCTAAAAATATTTAGAGATTTAAACAATGATAGTAATTAAAACACTTACAGTTAAAAACTTTATGAGTGTGGGTAATCAAACCCAAGCCATAGACTTTCAGCAAAAACTGTTAACATTGGTATTGGGTGAAAACCTAGACATGGGTGGTGATGATGCAGGATCACGTAATGGTACAGGTAAAACAACCATTGTGAATGCGTTGTCTTATGCACTGTATGGGGAAGCACTCACAAAAATACGTAAAGACAATCTTGTAAACAAAACCAACGGTAAAAATATGTTGGTCACAATCACATTTGAAAAAGACGGTAAGAATTATAAAGTAGAGCGTGGTCGAAAGCCCAACGTGATGAAATATTTTATTGACGAGGAAGAACAGGAACTTTCAGATGTAAGTCAAGGAGATTCACGTAAAACACAGGAAGATTTGAACAGAATGATTGGAATGAATCCTAAGATGTTCAAACACATTGTGGCGTTGAACACATACACACAACCATTCTTAAGTTTACACGCCAACGAACAACAGGATATTATCGAACAACTGTTAGGAATACAACTGCTGTCTGAAAAAGCAGAGATATTGAAAACTCACATCAAAAGCACAAAAGAAGATATAGCATTAGAAACCGCACGTTTAGAAGGAATAAAAATATCCAATGAAAAAGTGGAAGAAACAATACACAGTTTACAAAATAAAAGCAGTGCTTGGCAAAATCAAAACAGCACAGACATTGAAAAATTAAAAAAGAATTTAAAAGAATTAGAAGCAATTAACATTGACAATGAATTAGAAGCACATCAAAAACTGGATGACTGGACAAAATTAAATGATGCATTGAGACAATTACAAAAAGATCGTGCTGGTTTGGAAGCAACCATTGAACAAGCAGACAAAACAGCAAAAAAACTGCACACAGATTTAGAAAAATTAAATCACAAAGCCACGTGTTATGCGTGTGGACAGAATCTGCCTCAAGATAAAATTGAAGAAATGCAGAGAAAATTAGAAGAAGAATATGGTGAAGCCAACAGTTATGTGATGGAATTGGCAGATCAATTAGAAGCCACTCTTAAAGATATAAAAACTGTGGGAGATTTGACACAAAGACCGGACACATATTATGACACATTAAAAGAAGCATATGATCACAGACAGTATGTGGAATCTATCAAAACAGCATTGAACAACAAACAAGAAGAAACTAATCCATATTTGGATCAGATAGAAGAATTAAAAAATCAAGCAGTACAAGAAATCAATTGGGACACTGCCAATGCACTACAAAAATTAAAAGAACATCAAGAATTTTTGTATAAACTGCTTACAAACAAAGATTCCTTCATAAGGAAAAAGATAATTGATCAAAACTTAACCTTCTTGAACAACAGGTTGACACACTACTTGGATCAATTGGGTCTTCCACACTTGGTCACATTTAAAAATGATTTGAGTGTGGAGATCACACAACTGGGTCAAGAATTAGATTTTGATAATTTGAGCAGAGGTGAACGTAATAGATTGATATTGGGTTTAAGTTTTGCATTTAGAGATGTTTGGGAAAACTTGTATCAAAACATCAACTTGCTGTTCTTGGATGAATTGATAGATTCTGGTATGGATTCAGCAGGTGTTGAAAGTGCTCTGGCTATTCTTAAGAAAATGAGCAGAGAATCAGGCAAAAACATATTCTTAATCAGTCACAAGGATGAATTAATAGGACGTGTGAACAATGTGTTGAAGGTGATCAAAGAAAACGGCTTCACAGCATATGCTAACGACGTGGAAACTTATGACCATACAAGATGATACTCACGATAAACTCACCAAAGCATACATGGCATACTTCAAGGCAAACGAAAAGTTTGCTGAAAGGCGAAGCCTTGCTACCAAAGTAGCCGCCAGAAAGGCGCTCGCGGAAATTAGAATTTTGGCACGTCAAAGACGTAAAGAGCTGGAAGACCAATATAAAACATCACGAATTCAAAAACAGCAACAGCAAAAAAAATAATCAGTAAGTAAGTTCATGCCATGGACTTATCAAGGTAAAACACTCGACACACTGCCAGAAGACTGCGAAGGATTTGTATATCTTATTACAAATACAACCAATGGTAAAATGTATGTGGGTAAAAAACTAGCGAAATTCAAGAAGACACGTCCGCCTCTCAAGGGCAGGATAAACAAACGTAGAAGCAAGGTGGAATCGGACTGGAAGGACTATTGGGGTTCATCAGATCATCTACTTGCTGACGTGGCACAATTAGGCGAAGACAAATTCACAAGGGAAATACTGTACATCTGCAAATCAAGAGGCGTAATGAGTTATCTCGAGGCTCGAGAACAGTTCGAAAGACGAGTACTAGAATCCGACGACTACTACAATGGCATCATCAATGTCAGGGTAGGAGGTTCCCGAATCCTTAAAGAAGAATTAAAAAAGTACAACAAGGCATAACATAGCAACACAACTGATCTACGGATCCAGGAAATGCAGTCGATAAGACGTTGGGTGAATCCTGAGTTGCAAGTCAAGTGCTAACTAAGGCACAAAAGAAGATGCTCTGTGAAAAAGATACAACATCACAACTGATCACTTTGTTTGTGAAGGGTGGGTCAGTTGCCCGTGACTAATGAAGTCTGGAATAGGGAGTTGGCGGGTCACCGCTTCCGTCCGCAAGGAATTTCCTCTCACACAATGGTAGGCTCATCTCGCATGAAGCAACATACTTTACCCGTTGCTGGGTGAAGTATGGATCAACTATCTGCATGATGCACGACATAACTTCGTTATGTGATTGTTTAAATGCTTGAGCGTGAGCGAAAAGCAGAACGACGCAGTCGTTCTTAAACACTAGGATCAAATGATTCACAGTCCAACCACAAACTCTTATCAGGATCTGCTGATGTTACATGACGCAGTTTGGTATGACTCCAATTTCTAATCTCTAATTCTTTTAACACTGCATCTGAATACACGTGTATCACGTCTGGTTCTAATTTTAATATCTGTCTGATGGCATCTGGATCTGGTTTGGATTCGTATGTCTGTATCACTGTGCATTCTGGTAGGTGTGAAAAATCTCGTGCATACTTGTCTCCACGGAGCCAAGTGATTGGTCCTATTTCTTTTGAACGCAGTTTGAGTTCGTCCGCACGATGTCTCCAATGAATATTTTTTTCCGCGAAGCCCGCCTCTACGAGTCGGTCATAGGTTTTAGATCCCACTGCATACACCTTCTGGTCCAACAGTTTGGCAACACTGTGAGCATAGTGATTCACTGCTTCGATGTGTGTGATGATGAGTGGTTGTTCCGCCGCTGGCGAATGTTTTACTGGGAATGTCTTAAGACATGGAATCCACAGGTCATCTTCATCCAACTCCGATGGGCGGACAATTTGTGTGTATATCTGCATACAAGATTTATTTAAATGTATAAAAAAAATATTAAATGATGCTATTTGCTTGTAGGCACCACAGATGCAGAATATTTGATACTTTATATTATGTGGAGTACACTGTTAAAAGAACGGTTGTCCTGTTTTTTTGGCAGTGTCTAGATTGTCTTTGATCACCTTGGTCATCACTTCTCGGTCTTCTGGTGAACTGCCATACAGTTCGTCCATGGTGACTCCGCCACGCATGAACCAAGCAATTTTGGCAAGTTCTGCTTTGAAGTTTTTAACTTCGTTCTCCATGTCTGTGGTAAGTTTGATAATGTCAGAAATCGGCAGTGTTGATATCTTTAGGCGAAAAAATTTGCAGTATCGAACTGTACTGGAATTTGATATTCCTCTGGTGCTCCCTCTTTACGCTCTTCTTCACTAGACTGTACTGTGATTGTTGGCAATGCAAATGCCTGTCTTTGAATTTCTAAATGATCCAGTATGCTTTGGAAAAAATTCTTTTCAGCATTTTCTATAAAGTCTTTGATCATCGCTTTGTCTGTGACCAGTTGTCCGTCTACTTTTATCGATGCCACTGTGTCTGACACCATGCTCACATTTAAATCTGTCAGTTTGGTCAAACTTCTTTGGAATCGTTGAAGTTTTTCCTCATCAGTCATTTCATTGTTTCTGATAAGTTCTTGCACACGTGCTTCTTCAAAACTTTTGATTGCCATTTTGCTGAATTGATCGTAACTCAATGGCTGTGTGGTAACTTCCATGTTGCCCACAAACACTGTGCTTTGATATTGTGCTGATAGTAATTTGTCCAATGTGCCTTGTAAATCCAATTGATAGTCTTTTTCTATCTTTGTGCCTGGAACTGTGATGGGCACATTCATTGTGGTACCATAGGTTGCCATACGTATTGCTATCAAACAAGCATCAACATCGATGCTGGGCATCTGCCAAGCGTTTTTGATGGCTGGCACACAACTCTGTATCACAGTCACTGTGGCTTCACCGTTCAACAATGCGTCTGGTGTTTTAAAAATTAGTTCGTCTTTGGCTGTCATAGGGTACACAGCCACTTCTCCTGACTCGCCCACTTCAATAGATCCTTGTGGATAGTATTTGTATCCGCTGGGCAGTCTAATAAATTGTTTAGGTTGTCTGTAATACTTTTTTAAAGGATTACTTGGACCTGGTTGAATTTCGCTCATTTTATCTCCAATAAATACAAGAACAAAGTTTTAATAGTTCTTAATATACTCATATTTAGTGAAGTGGATTAAGTGCGTACATAATGATTGGATTTAAATACATTTTGGTAACATGGCAGAATTAGATAGAGATCAACTGGAAGCACTGGCAAAAGGCATTGGCCAATCAGGAGTTGCCACCGAAACCACATTAAGAGCACTGGTAAAAGCACTGGGCGGCGACACCGGAATGAAAGCGGTAGCACAGGCTACAGGCAAAACTGCCAAAGAAATGAAAACCATGGCATCTTATCTGCAAGATGTTAATGAAGAATTGGAAGATACCGAACAAGGATTAACTAGATTACAAAAAGTCAACAACACACTGTCTATAGGAATAGGCATAGTCACAACAAACCTAGCAGGATTGGGATCGTCGGCAAGAATGGTAGGCGAGCAATTTGGTACTGTGGGAGAAGCGTTTGGCGACACATTGGGTTATTTGATTGATAGACTTTCTGAAAACGTAGATTTTTATAGATCAATTTCTCAGATAGGCGGCACAGCAGGACAGAGCATCAGTGATCTTAGAATAGCGGCAGGAGAAACTGGATTGACTATGGGACAACTGACTGATGCTATAACTCAAGCAGGCGGTAATCTTGCTCTGTTAGGTGGAACAACAGGCGTGGGTGTAAAAAGATTTACCAACGCATTAAAAGATTTAGCACAAGGCGAAACATTTGAAAAATTTTCAGCATTAGGTTTTACAATGCAAGAGATAGCCACCGGCGCCGCAGAATATTTAGAACTGCAAACACAATTAGGTAGAACACAAACAATGACAGAACGAGAACTGTCTAGTGAAACTGCAGATTATTTGAACAACTTAGATTTACTATCAAGACTGACAGGTAAAAACAGACAAGCACTTCAACAAGAAATGCAAGAACGTGCCAAGGACGCAAGATTAAGTTTACAATTGGCAGGCATGAGTCAAAAACAACAAAGAGAAATCAACAGTGCTTTATCAATGACAGGTAATGTTTCAAAAGAAATGGAACAGAGCATTAGAAATTTAATTGCTACAGACGGTGTGGCAACCAATGCCAGAGAAGCAGGTATCATGGCAATCGATGGTATGAGAGAAGCCTTACATGGTTTGGCAAGAGGTGAATCGGGATCAGCTCAACAGTTAATGAAAGTATTCCAAGGTGCGGCAAATGAAACTGCACAGATGTCAGCAGAAGAAAGACAACGTTATGCTCAATTGAAACAATTGGGTGTGGACTTCTTTGACGTGAGATTTGAAACAATAGGATTTAAAAATGCATTGGGCGATTTAGAAGTGGCTACTGAAGAACAAGTGAAAGCACAAGAAGTTGGCGCAAAAAGTGCTCTACTATTTGACAAATCAACTCAAAGATTAAGAACTGCCTTTCAAGCATTGTTGGCTCCTATTGTTGATATGCTTAATCCTGCAATAGGATTACTAGCCTCTGCTATTGAGCAGTTGGTAAGTTTTTTCGATTTTCTAAAAAAAGAATTAGGAGCGTTTGGTACAGGCTTGAGTGCAGTTACGGCAGTGCTCGCAACCATGTACACTGGTAAATTGGCAAGTGCAGGAGTAGGCGTAGCCGCTAAAGGTGGAAAAAAATTAATGTCATACCTTCCAGGTATGGGAGGTGGAGGCGGAGGTCCAGGCATATTAGGTAAAGCAGGCGCAGGTGCAGGCGGATTGCTAGGCGGTGTAGGTGGAGGCATGAAAGGTTTAGCAGGAGGATTGAAAGCCTTTGCTAATCCTCAAACTGTGATAGGTGCCACAGCATTTTCGGCATCAATTGCCATTATAGGTGCAGGTTTAGCCGCGGCAACTTGGCTGATGGGCGGAGCATTAGAAAAATTTGCGTCGGGTCTAGGCGCAGTTGGAGAAGTAGACGGTAAAAATTTAATGGCAGTTGCCAAAGGTTCCACAGCATTGGCAGGAGCAATGGCAGTTATGAGTGTTGGAACCACAGCCAGTGCGGTCACAGGCTTCTTTGGTAAAATTTTTGGTTCAGGACCAGAAAACTTTGCCAAAAACTTGAATAAAACACTAGATGAGCTTGACAAAAACAAAATAGATATGTATGCTAACAGTTTAGAGAACTTAGGAAATGCAATGACAAGTTTAAGAAGCGGAATGACAGGCACAATCACAGCATCATCAAGTTCAACAGGTGATAAATTGGATAGGTTAAATAACACTATGGAACAGATTTTAATGACAATGAACGATAATAATCGTTACAGTAGAATCACTTCACAAGCAACACAAGACACAGCGGAGAATTTCGGATAATGAGTTGGAAAAAGTTTTTTACAGAAGTGCCAGTTGAAGGCGCAACAGGTGGAATGTTTTCACCTTTAGGTGGTGGAATAGGCGGCAAGCCAGGACCAGCAAAATCCAACTACTCATCATATCTTCCAGATGTGTACAGCGGTGCTCCAAACAGAATAGAACGTTACGGACAATACAATGTGATGGATCTTGATTCTGAAGTGAATGCGGCATTGGATATTCTAGCAGAATTCTGCACACAGAACAACACGCAGAACGGCACACCATTTAAATTTGAATACAGACAAAAAGCAACCAACACAGAAATACAGATCATTGAACAGTATCTACAACAATGGTGCAAATTAAATGACCTAAGCAAAAGAGTTTTTAAAATTATTCGTAACGTATTCAAATACGGAGATGCATTCTTTATTAGAGATCCAGAAACTAAAAAATTATTTTATGTGGATGCAACTAAAGTTTCTAAAATTATTGTGAACGAAAGCACAGGTAAAACTCCTGAGCAGTATGTGGTAAAAGACATCAACTTTAACTTTAGAAATCTAGTAGCCACAACTCCAGTTCAAACAACAGGTAATGTTACAGGCGGTGGATCAGGATACTTAACAGGCGGTGTTAGAGGCATGACAGGCACAGGAGCAATGGACTCTCCTGGCACAAGATTTGCCACAGGCATGAGAGAAATTGCCGTAGATGCTGAACACATCATGCATTTAAGTTTAAGTGAAGGCTTGGACAACAATTTTCCATTTGGTAATTCATTGCTTGAAAGTATTTTTAAAGTTTACAAACAAAAAGAATTACTAGAAGACGCAATTATTATCTATCGTGTACAAAGAGCACCTGAAAGACGTGTGTTCTACATCGACGTGGGTAATATGCCATCACACTTGGCAATGCAATTTGTAGAAAGAGTTAAAACAGAGATCCATCAAAGACGTATTCCATCAGCAACAGGCGGTGGTACCAACGTAATTGATTCAAGTTACAATCCGCTTTCAATCAATGAAGATTACTTCTTCCCACAAACAGCAGAAGGTAGAGGATCTAAAGTTGAAACATTACCAGGCGGTACTAATCTAGGTGAAATTGATGACTTGAAATACTTTACAAACAAATTATTAAGAGGTTTACGTATTCCAAGTTCGTATTTGCCAACAGGTGCAGACGATTCCAACAGTCAATATAATGATGGTAGAGTAGGCACAGCATACATTCAAGAATTAAGATTCAACAAATACTGTGAAAGATTACAAAATTTGGTATCGGATGAATTCAATCAAGAGTTCAAACGTTATCTAATAGAAAAAGGTGTGAACATTGACACAGCGATGTTTGATATCAAGTTTCAACCACCAATGAACTTTGCTTCTTACAGACAATCAGAAGTGGACAATCAAAGAATTTCCACATACACTCAGATTGCTGGTGTACCATTTGTGAGCAAACGTTATGCTCTATCAAGATTCTTAGGATTATCTCCAGAAGAGATGGCTGAGAATGAAAGATTATGGCGAGAAGAAAACGATGACAGTGTACAGGCTAAACCAACCACATCTGCAACAGAATTAAGAAGTGCAGGAGTTAGTACAGCAGGTATACAAGCAGATTTAGATGCGGCAGAACCGGAAGAAACAGCAGGCGAACCAGACGCAGGCACAACTCCACCAACAGGTGGTGGAACAGCAGGTGGCGGAACTCCAACTCCGGGCGCCTAAGTATAAATAATTTTATGATATTGCGTGAACTATTCTATTATGATCAAATCACCACTCAGCCTGGTGAGCAAAAACAGTATGATCCCACAGAAGATCAATCAATTATGAATCTTGATGACACACGCAAAACAAGATTAACTCTTAAACAGATTAATAAAGCCAGAAAAGCCGGAGAATTTCACAAAGAAGAACAGCATAAAGAATTAGAATTTGTGAGACAGATGTACGGCGCCGCTAATCAACCAGAGGTATAATAGATGTCCGTTGCTTTTGTATTGGGCAATGGTCTCAGTCGTAAGCCTGTTCCATTGGAGCCACTCAAACCATTGGGAAAAGTATATGCCTGCAACGCAGTCTACAGAACATTTACACCAGACTATCTGGTGGCAGTGGATGCCAAGATGATCAATGAGATCTGCACAGCAGGTGCTCAACTGAATATGCCTGTTTGGACCAATCCTAATAGAGCATATAAAAAGTATAAAGGTCTAAACTTCTTTGAACCCAGCCTAGGATGGTCATCAGGACCCACAGCACTGTGGTTAGCATCCAAAAACGGACACCAACTGCTGTATTTGTTGGGTTTCGACTTCACAGGAACACCTCAGGGCAAACTGAACAACATATTCGGAGACACACTCAACTACAAAAAGAATTCAGATGTGGCCACCTATCATGGCAACTGGAATCGTCAAACCAGCATTATATTACAGAAGAATCCTGAGAAGAGATATATAAGAGTAGTACCGGAAGGCACTGATGTTTTTGAGGCCCAAGACCTTAAAAAATATACAAATTACAGTGAAATCACTGTGCAAGAGTTCAAAAGACGCCATCATCTATAAAATCGGCGTCAAAATGGGTTGTATCGGCCCATTATCTACCTATTTTTTGTCCTGTTCTATAAATAATACATGACAGTCTTATCAAAAACGTTAATAGGAGAAAAATAATGTCAGATAAAAGCAAATTCGAGCAAATGCTTGAAAAATTAGTTGCTGACGATAGAACAGCGGCTGAAGAAATATTCCATGATATCGTTGTGGAAAAATCAAGATCAATTTATGAAGGTCTATTAGAAGATGATATTAAAGATATCGAAGTAGACGAAACTTCAAAAAAAGACTCAAAAGATGAAGAAACTACAGAAGCGTCTAAAGAAGACAAAAAAGAAGACGACAAAGTAGAAGAAAAAGCATCAGACGAGTCAAAAGAAGATGAAGCAGTAGAAGAAGCATCAAAAGACGATTCTAAAGAAGAAGAAACTAAAGAAGAAGAGTCAAAAGATGATGAAGCAACTGATGAATCTTTCTTAGACGTAGAACAATCACAAGTAGCACCGGTTGAAGCAGGTGGTGACGCAACTGACGATATGGTTGGCGACATCGAAATGCCAGCAGGTGACGAAAACGGTGAAGAAAATGGCGACGACTCTGAAGAAGGTGAAGAAGAAATCGAAGACAGAGTAGTTGATCTAGAAGATGCAATTGACGACCTTAAAGCCGAATTTGAAAAAATGATGGGCGACAAGGGCGAAGGTGACGACGATCACTCTGATGACGCTGAAGGCGACGAAGAGAAAGAAGACGAAGCATTCGTAAGTCAAGATGCAGAGGGAGAAACTGTAGAAGTTGCTCCTGAACTTGGTGACCAACCAGCAGTTGAGTCAAAAAGCAATGCACCAAAAACAGCAAGTGAAGAAATTAGAGAATATGTGAACAAAGTAAGTGTATCACACACTGACGGTTCAGATTCATCTAAATCACCAGTTGCTGGTAAAAACGACATGGGTGGAACTGCTTCTAACATCGCTAAAGGCGGTGAGGAAAAAGGTGGTAAAGCACCTGCTCCTAAAGAAGAGAATGCAGGAAACATCAATGTTCCAGGTGGCAAAGCAAAATTGACTGCGGCACCAAAGGCCAAGACAAAAGTAGAAGATGATGCTTCTGCGAAAAAGTCAACAATTGGCAGTTAATAATAGGTAGTATAAGGATAACGGATGTTACAACTACGTGAGACGCTGACTTTCGACCAAGCAGGTATAGTCGTCGAGACTAAGGATGAGCACAACGGTAAATCCCTTTACATGAAGGGAATCTGCATTCAGGGAGGTGTTAAAAACGCCAACCAGAGAGTGTACCCTGTTAACGAAATCCAAAGGGCTGTCAGCACACTTAACGACCAGATCACTGGTGGATACTCAGTGTTAGGCGAAGTCGACCATCCAGAAGGACTTAATATTAACCTAGACCGTGTCAGCCACATGGTAAATGAAATGTGGATGGACGGACCGAACGGATACGGAAAATTAAAAATATTACCAACCCCTATGGGACAACTGGTTAAAACAATGCTGGAAAGCGGAGTTAAACTGGGTGTGTCTAGTAGGGGTTCAGGTAACGTTAAAGAAGACGGATCCGGACAAGTATCAGATTTTGAAATTATCACTGTAGACATCGTAGCTCAACCATCGGCGCCAGGAGCATATCCTGAGCCAATCTACGAACATCTAATGAATACAAGAGGTGGTATGAAAGCATTTAACACAGCAAGGGACACAAAGGCACAAAAATATCTAAAAGAACAACTAATAAACATAATTGGAAAACTCCAATCTAAATAGGAGAAATGTAAATGTTAGAAGCACTGAAATCACTTTTTGAAAACCAAGCAATTTCGGAAGAGATCAGAGCAGAAATCGAACAAGCATGGAACCAAAAAGTTGAAGAAAACAAATTGGCGGCTACTGCTGATCTTCGTAAAGAATTTGCTGAGAAGTATGAACACGACAAGGCAAATTTAACTGACGCTGTTGACAAAATGGTATCAGAAAGAATCGAAGCAGAAATGTCAGAATTTGCGGAAGACAAGAAAGCACTTGCTGAAGAAAAAGTGAAGTATGCTACTCAAATCCGTGAACACTCGGACAAATTGAAGTCATTCGTTTTTGAACAACTTAAAGGCGAAATTGCTGAACTACACTCAGACCAAAAAGTTATGGCAGAAAATTTTGTTAAACTTGAGGACTTTGTGGTAGAAGCTCTGTCTAAAGAAATCGCAGAATTTCAAAAAGACAAACAAGACGTTGCTGAAACAAAAGTACGTCTTATCAGAGAAGCGAAAGCACATTTTGAAAAAGTTAGAAGTAACTTTGTGAAAAAAGGTGCTGAAAAAGTGTCAGAAATAGTGGGCAAAACTCTTAAACAAGAGATTAACTCATTAAAAGAAGACATCGATGCGGCTCGCAAAAATGACTTTGGACGCAGACTGTTTGAATCTTACGCTCAAGAATACACACAATCATTTTTGAACGAAAAGAGTGAAACAGCCAAACTTCTTAAAGTAGTTGATGTTACAAAACTACAGGCGGAAGAAGCGAAAAAGACTGCCGAAGAGAAACAAAAAATGATCGAAGCAAAAGAAAAAGAAATTGCAGAAATCAAAGAAGCGGCAGAGAGAGAAAAAGTGATCAATGAGTTAACAAAACCATTGAACTCTGAACAAAAAGATATAATGAACAACTTACTGGAGAGTGTACAGACGGGTGCTTTACGAAAGCAATTCGAAAAGTACATACCGGCTGTATTAAACGGTAGGACTCCAGCGAAAAAACAGGCGTTAAATGAAGGCACAGAAGTAACAGGCGACAAACAAATTAACATTGTAAACGGCAGTCAGTTCAACTCAAATCTAGTTGACATAAAAAGACTGGCGGGTATCTAAAAAAGGAGAAAACAAACAATGTCAGAACTAACAGAAACTCGCTGGCAGGACACAAAGAGTGCGTTATTAGAAGGTCTATCAGGCAATAAAAAAGCCGTGATGGAAGCGACTTTAGAAAATACTAAAAAGTATCTTTCAGAGTCTGCGACAGCAGGTGCTACATCTGCAGGTAACGTTGCTACTTTAAACAGAGTGATCCTACCGGTGATCAGAAGGGTTATGCCTACTGTAATCGCTAACGAATTGGTTGGAGTTCAACCAATGACTGGCCCAGTTGGTCAAATCCACACACTAAGAGTTAGATACGCAGAAACAACAAACGACACTTCTGCTATCAACACAGACACGGCGGCAGGTGAAGAAGCACTATCACCATTCAAAATTGCTCAAGCATACTCAGGTAGTTTAACAACTGCTAAAGGTGATGCAACAGCAACTAAAGAAGGTACTGGTGGTAGAGCAATGTCAATCCAAATCTTGAAACAAACAGTTGAAGCAAAAACTCGTAAGTTACAAGCAAGATGGACATTTGAATCTGCTCAAGATGCACAAGCACAACAAGGTATTGATGTAGAGGCTGAAATCATGGCGGCATTAGCACAAGAAATTACTGCTGAAATCGACCAAGAGATCATCACTTCATTAAGATCACTTGCAGGTGCTCAATCATCTGGAACATACAACCAAGCGGCTGTATCAGGAACTGCGACTTTCGTAGGTGATGAACACGCGGCTTTGGCTGTATTAATCAACAGAGCGGCTAACAAAATCGCACAAAACACAAGACGTGGTGCTGGTAATTTTGCAGTGGTATCTCCATTAGCATTAACAGTACTTCAGTCTGCTACAACTTCAGCGTTCGCAAGAACAACTGAAGGTACGTTTGAAGCACCAACTAACCAAAAATTCGTTGGAACTTTAAACAGTGCGATGAAAGTATATGTTGACACTTATGCGGCTGACAGTACAGATGTACTTGTTGGTTACAAAGGATCATCAGAAGCAGATGCGGCGGCATTCTATTGCCCATACATTCCGTTAATGTCTTCTGGTGTTGTTCTAGATCCATCAACTTTTGAGCCAGTTGTTTCTTTCATGACTAGATATGGTTATGTAGAGTTAAACAACACAGCGTCATCTTTAGGTAACGCGGCTGATTATGTTGAAACGATCGGTGTATCGAACACATCATTCAGTTAATCTTAACGTTAACGAATACACTAAAGGGGGCTTCGGCCCCCTTTTTTTATGTCAATTTTGTCGCCTTTTCAAGTCTTGACATCCAAACCAAAATGTGCTATAATTAACTTTGGAAACTCTAAAACGAGGAACTTAAATGAAATATATCGCGATACTTTTAACCATGTTGTTAGTGTCTGCTTGTTCTATCAAAGAACCAAGAGTAGCATTTGGAAAAAAATGTCAAGTGAGTGATGACAAAGTAACATACTCATACGTTTGGATCTATGACAAAAATGCTGGCTTACCAGCAGATACAGAACAGTGTGCGGCACTTCCTAAAAAAGACAAGAAGTAAAACACGATGGACTTAATCCAGCCAATCTTTGTGAACCAATCTGGTAGCAATAAGACGGCTGGATTAGGTTTAGAAAATTCCAGTTATTCACAAGACACCATACTAGATAGAATTCAACAAGATGTTGATGTTGGAGTAGACAGTTTCCTGTTGTTTATAACTCCTGATACCAAAACATGGACTCCTGATTGGAGTTTTAATGCTGAGGTTGTGAATAAAATTAAAACACGTTTTCCAAATATAGAATTAATTGTGGATGTGTGTCTATGTTCCACACTGCCAGATGGACATTGTAGAGTGTTGGATAAACCAGACACCAGTGAAGCACTGTTGATTGATTTGGGTAAAAAATTAGAGTCAGCAGGTGCAGACATACTGGCTCCTTCGGACATGGGCGATCACACTGTAAGAAATTTAAAAACAGAAACCAATAAACCTGTGATGGCTTATGTAAAATATCGCAGTGTGTTTTACAGTGCATTCAGAGATCTAGCCAACAGCACACCAACCACAGGCAGAAGTTATCAACTGCCGATCAGCAACAATTGGAGCATGATTGCTCATGCAAATGATTATCAAAAACAAAAAGCAGATTACATTTTGTTAAAACCAGCACAGCACAGTCTGGGTGTGTTTTCAAATATACAGTGTGGTATGTATGAACCTGTTGGGTTATATCAAGTGTCTGATGAGTATAGAGGACTGCCCACATTCCAACATCAACTGGAAATTGCTGAAGTTTACAAGCGAGCAGGAGTAAAATTTTTGGTGTCATACGGCACAAGAGACCTTGTAAAACATTTTAAATAATTGTATGAAACATGAACAACTGCTTGTAGAATTTAAAGAATATCAGGAAAGATTACAAGTGTGGAAACGCAATCACGGCATATTCATAAACGACATCAAAAGACTGGAACGCACATTGGATAAAATGTATGATGAATACACCAACATACTAGTGGATTATCGCAGGACCAAACGTGAACACTATTTAGAACAAGCCAATCAAGTGCTTGTACAAGCCTTAGAACTAGCAAAAAAATTCTCAAAAGTAGAGCTATTGGCATCACTCAGCAAACGATAAATACTCTTGTAAACATATGTTTTGGGCCAGTTTCGGCTGGACTTATGGGGACACAACCTCGTAGACCTAGAACGTCAAAAAAGGAGAAAACAAATGGGAAGACCGGTAAACAAAAGATACTTCGGAACTGTACTTGATGAAGTAGGTAGCGAAGCGTCAGAAAATATCACAGTTAACGTAAAAGTTACTGGAGAAGCAATATCAAACACAGGTATAATCTTAAGTCAAAGATCTGTTAACAAATTTAAAGTTAACGATGCTAACGACGGCTCAGGCACTGACGGAATCTGTACACTTGTAAATAAAGATGCAGGTGCTTTAGCAGATGGCGAAATGAACCTATTAGGTTACGTTGGTGGCACAGGAGACGGTGTTACAATTAAAAAACTTTACAACAGAACTTGTAGAGATTTTTCTAACAACAGATATACTTGGGCAGTATCAGATGACTCAACATCAAACGTGTTGGTGTTAACTGCACTGTAATAAGTAATTTTTTTAGGGAGTGGCAACACTCCCTAAAATAAGGAACAAGATGTCAAAAACAGTTTATTTAGAAACAGGTAATTATAAAATTAGAGTGTCAGACTCTAACGAAATTATTTTAGATACAGGTAATACAGGTATCACAAGAATTACTGGTGACTTGATTGTGGAAGGAGAAACAACCACAGTAAACACAGCAAACCTTGACATTGAAGATAACGAAATTTTATTAAACAAAGGTGAAACTGGTTACAGCATCACCGACAATAATCAAGAATCAGGAATCAGAGTAGACAGAGGAAATCTTGACGATGTACGTTTTGTGTACGATGAAAAGATTGCTTGGAATGATCCCAACACACAAACAACTTCACAAGGTCCAGGTATTGGACAACAAGCAGGACAAGGTCCTAACTTTGGATCTTTTAAAGTAGTTTCTGCTTCAGGTGATACGTTAGCATTAAAAGTTGCCAATATTAACAACTCAAATGCAATTTATTTTGAACCTGGTGGAGGAGGCACACTAAGATTAGGTGGTAGTATTGCTCCAGCAAATTATGTCAGCAGAATGAATGATGACAATGATATTCCAAATAAAAAATATGTGGATGATGAAATCAACGCAATCGTTGTTGGTGCGGCATTTCCGAGAATAGTTGACGGTGACACAGAAGTAAAAATCACAGACAATTCTTCATCAGGTAACACATCTAAAATTGAAATCACAATTGATGGTACATTGGTAGGATTATGGGAACCTACTAGATTTGAATTATATCAACAAACTACAGATATTGGTAGCATTAGATTTGAAGACGACAAAATCAGCGGTCTGAATTCAAACCAAGATTTAGAATTGGTAGCACCAGGAACGGGGTCTGTAAGGGTAAATGACTCGTTTGTTATCAACAATAGACCAAGCATTCAAGATCCTGCAATTGACCCGTTATTCGACGCCAATGGCGTTAAATTGTATGCGAAATCACCATCTGGTGGCGATACAGGATTATATTTTGTAAATACAAACGACACAAGAGGAGAAGTGATCAGTAAGAACAGAGCACTGCTTTTCGGACTATTATTTTAAGGAGAAACAATGGCAATAACAAACACAGAAGTAAACGGTACAGTTGATGTTTTAACAGTTCCTGCAGGTAAAAGTTATGCTATCACATCTATATTGATCACAAACATTGGACCAGAAGATGCCACAGGCGGTGAAGACAGTAATTTTACATTGTACGCTGTGACAGGTTCTTACAATGCCAACAGATCGATGATTGTGAACAACGCATTATTACCAGGAGCAGAAACATTCACTTTAGATTCAGAAAAAATTGTTCTGAGTGCTGGTGACTTTATCAGAGTTGCTCAATCAGGTGCTAACAACTTATCAGTTGTGGTCAGTTACTTGGAGGTGTAATGAGATATCTAAAACGTCAAAGTACAAACAAAAGATTATTAAACGGAAAAGGTTTAATATACACTCAATACGAAGAGATTGAAGCACAATCAACGGGTGCTTTTTTAGTTCCTAAAGGAACTCAAGCACAAAGACCTGCAAGTCCTCAAGAAGGTCAATTAAGATTTAACACTACATTGAGACAATTAGAAGTGTATGAATCATTACAAGGCGGTGCTCCTGTTTGGAAACAGTTTAGATTATCAGAACCACAAAATATTGTGGTACAAAACTTAGGCAATGGCGATGACACAGAAGTAAACTTTGGAGTTTTAAATGATGGATTTGGATCAGGTTTAGGGTATCCAACATCTCCAGAAAACGTTTTAGTAATGGTAGAAAACGTTTTACAAATTCCTAACACCAACTACACACTAACACAGAATCCTTGTGATGTAAACAGCAATATTATTTCTGCTGTGAGAGATTACAATTCAACAGGTGTTGGAGCATTTGTAAGTGGTAACACACAGTTAGTAGATTGGCAATCAAAAGGTTATCACGTGGATCAAACTCTCATAGTAACAGGCTCAGCAACTAACAACGGAACATACACAGTTACAGCAGTTACGCCTTCACATCTAAGTGTAAATCGATTGATGTTTGATGAAGCAAATTTAGGTGGCGGAAACACATTCAGAATGGATGGAAGAAGTTCTATAACAGGATTAGCATATCCATCAGGACAATACATCACATTCGGTACAGCAGTGCCCACAGGCAAGCCGATCACAATTTTACATAATTTTGACAAATAATACCTTTTCAAAAATTCAATAAATACTAAAAAAGGAGTATTATGCCAGTAACCAATGTAGGTAGGATATCAGGTCCATTATTGAAAGCAAATCTAACTAGAAATAGTGATTTGGCTTTTGAAACAGACTTATTGTTTATTGGACACACTAATGGTAAAATTGGTGTAAGAAATGACGCTCCTACAAGAGATTTACAAGTAAGCGGAGATGCTATTTACAGAGGAAATCTAATAGCAACTAATTCTGCATCGGTAGGTAATATCGATATTGACGGTCCTACACAAACTGTTTCAACACTGACAGGTCCAATCAATATGATTGCAGGTTCTAGTTTTCAAATGACTGAATTGCGAACAGACAATTTAGCATTTACAAACAGCGGAATTAGAGCATACAACAATGATAATATCAATATCCACCCAGGTCCAGGCACAGGTATTTTTAACATTCCATCAGATTTAAAAACTTATGGAAATATTCGAGCCACAGGCGATATCACATTTGATGGAAATATTTTTATCGGTGGAGACAGTCAAGACGACACATTAAGTTTTGAAGGAGATATAGAATCTGATCTAATTCCAGATCAAACAGGAATATACAATATTGGACAAACGGATCAACGTTGGGGACAAGTAAATGTTCAAGCAATGACTGGATTGAATGATATTGTTGTTGATAATACAATCTCACTAGCAGGTGTAAGAGTAAACTTAGGTATAGAGAACAAGTGGTATGTGAGTACTAACGGAACAGATTTATTAACAGGAAATCATCCTAACTTTGCTTTTGGCACAATCAAACACGCACTTCAACAGTTAGAAGAAAGCACAAATGGTCCACATGAAGTACACATTTTACCCGGCACTTACATAGAAGAATTTCCATTAGAAGTACCAGCAAACGTAACTGTTAAAGGTGCCGGCATCAGATCGGTAATTATTAAACCAAAAGTACCAGTAAGATTTCAAGATGCATTTTTGTTAAATGATGCGTCCATGGTTTCAGAATTAACTATTAAAGATTTTCAATATGATGCTGTAAATGATAAAGGTTATGCTTTTAGATTTGCACCAAATGCCGGTATTGTTACAAAATCTCCATACATACAAAACGTTACAGTTCTTACGCAAGGAGAAACAAGAACTGTAGATGATCCAAGAGGTTTTGATTCGGGTGATGCTGGTAAAGGCGCATTGGTAGATGGATCGGTATTAGACAATGCCTCTCCAAGAGCATCAATGTTGTTCAACGCAGTCACTTTTATTACACCAGGGGCAGACGGTATAACACTAAAAAATCAAGCCAGAGCAGAAATTATAGATTGTTTTACATATTTTTCCGATACCAGTATAAAATTATTAAGTGGTTCTGAAGCAAGAATAATTGCTTCTGCCAGTGTGTACGGTAATAAAGGTATCACAGCAGATGGATTAAACACAAAAGGCTATGCTATATCTCATAATTTTGCTTATGTTGGTTCAGGTAAAGATGTCGAAAACGATGAATCTTTAATTGATCAAAATAACGAAACAGAAGAAACTAACAGCGGTAGAATCTATTATGTCAGTCAAGATCAAGGAGGAGACTTTAGAGTTGGTGACAATTTTATAATTGACTTTGGCAAAGGCACAACATCAATTGCTGTAAATGATGGAGATTTAGGTGCTTCAACACTTACTGTTGGTGTGGCTGGTACAACAACTTTAATAGATGCTACAAAAATAGATGTTCCCAATTTTAGAATTTCAAACAACAAAATACAAACTTTACAAGGCGGATTAACAATTAGTGCGGCTGGATCTAATAATGTAAATTTAAATTCAAATGTATTGATGCCAAACGTTGATGTTACAGGCAATGTAACTATTGGAGGATCTGCAATTAATTTTGGAAATGAAGCAGGTGACACTGTGGATTTTGCTATGGACTTTCAACAAGATTTATTACCAAGTCAAGATACTCAAAGTAATATAGGATCCAGCACAAAGCGTTGGCAGAATCTAGAAAGCACAAGATTTTCAACAGGCAGTTTAGAAGTTCACAACAACATCATACAAGCCACAGACACAAACTCTGACATAGAATTAAGAGGCAGTGGCACAGGTAAAGTTAATTTAGAAGGTATTGGATTTAAAACAACAATCACATCATCACAAGGAGATCTAGGATTTGGGGTCAGTGGAAACAGTTTACAATTTGTAGGATTATCCAACATTGAAATTCCTAAAGGTACAACTGCTCAAGATCCTGCTGAAGGAAATGCCATTAGATATGATACATCTTTGAACGAATTTGAAATGTTCTCCACAGGCAAAATAGCACTGAATGGAATTAAAGATGGTGATAGAAATACTGCAATAGAATTAAACAATAATAAATTTACTTTTTACGCAGGATCGAATAATATAGGTGAAATAGACGGCTTGGGTAATTTAAGGGTTACTAGATTTTCCAGTCAAAATCAGTTTGCACTGGATAACAACACTGTAACTGTGGGCAGTATAGGTGGGCAAGCCGCATTGATAGCCAACGGTGCAGGTAAAGTTGTGCTGGACACAGCAAACCTTGAAATAACTGGTGGTTTGATAGAAAACACAGTTGTTGATGCTGATATTACCATTACTGGAACAGGCTTAAAACAGAACAGAACAGTTCAATTTGACACCACAAACGGTTACGTAGGACCATATGGAACTGAAGCACAAAGAAACGCAACAGTACCAAGATTGGGAGCCTTGTGGTTCAACACAGACAATAAGGAGTTACAGGTGTATGCTGGCGCGGCAGATGGATGGGTTCAATCCATTGGTGTACAAGAGGTCACAGTGACCAGAGAACTAGCCAACGATTTGAATACCATTTATAACCTGATATTAAACTAGTATAAATTAACCTTGTACAATATAATACCAAAACCTCGATAAATAACATTAATGCTGTTATCCGACCAGATTCAGCAGGACAAACCGTGGTACAACCGACGAAGAACTTGTGAACAACGCAAGGTGAAAATCAGGTTGGTGGGACAAGATCCCCGTGCTTAAAAAGGAGTAAACAATGGCCGTTGGTCGAATTTCGGGTCAGCTCTTAAAGTCCAATCTTCTGCGTAATGGAGCAGACTTGGCTTTTGAGACTAACCTGTTATACATTGATGTTAATAACAACAGGATCGGCATAAAAACCGCTACTCCGCAGTATCCATTAGACGTAAATGGAACAGCACGTACAGTAAATGCAGAAGTTACAGGACAATTAGATGTGGGCAATGTCAGAGTATCTGGCAACACAATCAGTACCACAGCACCACAATTAAATTTTTCAGCCGCTGATGGCATCATTTACAACAATAGGATATTTGTTAATGATTTAATAATCGATGGAAATTCCATCACAGCAACAGATTCTAATCAAAATTTTGAAATAGTAACAAGCGGAACGGGTATCGTCGAAGTACACGGTAACACTAGAGTAAACGGAAATATTCACGCAACTGGTAATATTAGAGCAGATGGTAACATTACCATTGGAGATTCAGACACAGATTCAATCACGATCAATGCTGATATCACATCTAATTTAACACCAGATCAATCAGACACTTATAATTTAGGTACACCTACAAAACGTTGGAACAATGCATATGCCAACAACTTAATTGTAGATAATCTAACACTTTCTGGCAACATCACAGTACAAGGACTTGACTTAACAGCACGTCCTGGAAAGGTGATATATGTTGCAACCAACGGCGATGATGCTAAATCAGGAACGCACCAAAACGATCCTTATGCTTCTATTGAACAAGCATTATCAGTGGCAGTGGCAGGAGATCACATTTACATATATCCAGGCACATACACAGAAGATTTTCCTTTGGTTGTTCCAACAGGAGTTTCAATCAGAGGTGACGGATTAAGAGCAGTAACAATTCAACCCAGTGCCTTAACAAATAGTCAAGATGCTTTCATTCTTAATGGTGAAGTGACGATCGAAGATTTAACAGTTACAGGATTTTATTACAACAGTGTTGCTAATACAGGACACGCATTTAGATTTAATTCAACAGGTGCAGATGATTCAACAGGCTTTCAGATCAGTTCAAGATCACCTTACATTAGAAACGTATCTGTAATCACACAAGGTTCAATAACCACAGCACAAGATCCAAGAGGATTTGGATCCGGAGATGCTGGTAAAGGTGCTCTATTAGATGGTGCAGTAGCAACTCCGGCTTCAAACGAAGCAAGTTGTTTGTTTCAAAATGCAACATTTATAACACCAGGTGTGGATGCAATCACATTAACAAACGGTGTGCGTATTGAATGGTTAAACTCGTTCACTTATTTTGCGGCAAGAAGTATCTACGCAGTAGATGGTGTATCTGGTTTAGCAGAAGATGGAAAAACACAATTAAGAGTTTCTGGATTTACAGGTACACCTATAGCACCTGGACACGTGATCACATATTATGATGTGGATGGTGTTACTGTATTAGGTACCGGCACAGTTGAATCTGTAGACAATGGAAAAATTATTATAGATGGTAAGTCAACTGGTTTTGCTTTACCACCTGAAACCACTGGCAAACAAATAACTGCCAATGGTGATGCACAATTAGATACCAATGTTAAGAAGTTTGGACAGGCTAGTTTGCTGTTGGATGGAATAGGAGATAGTGCTTCTATTTCAACCACAGCAGACTTTGGATTCGGCACTGGTAATTTCACTATTGAATTCTGGGCATACGCAACTCAATTACAATCTACAACACTGTTTGATTTTAGAAACAATCAGTCGATTGAATATTCTTTGATGTTGTATCTCACAAACAACGCACCAAAATTATATGTAAATGGTGCTAACGTTATTACAGGTTCTCAAGGATTTAATTTAAACACTTGGACACATTGTTCAATTGTGAGAAATGGATCAACAGTTACAATGTACATTGCTGGACAAAATGTTGGAAGTACAACTCTAGCAAATGATTTAGGTGCGGCAAAACCTCTTGTGATGGGTAACAACTATGACAACAACAATGGCTTTATTGGTAACATAGACGACTTTGTAATTTACAAAGGTTCAGCAATTAGAACAGCAAACTTTACTCCTCCAACAACAGAGGCTATTGGAAATCCAGACACAGTTTTAGTTTCTAGATTTAATGGACCAAATGGATCAACTGTTTTATTAGACACAAACATTGCTGTTCAAGATATTAGATTTTCAACAGGAGCAACAGCAACCAACTTCACATTGGTTGATTATACAGACTTTGGTGCAGAAGTAAGATCAATAGCATCAGCATCAATCTACGGAACATATGGAGCAGTAGGAGATGGTGTCGGTGTAAAAATGTATTTGATATCTCACAATTTTGCCTATATTGGTAACGACTACGAAACAGATAATGATGAAGTTACAGTTATTCAAGCCAATGAAGTGGTTACATCTAACAATGCTAAAATTTATTATTCATCTGTTGACCATAAAGGTGACTTTAGAGTTGGTGATCAATTTCATGTAAATCAAAATACAGGACAAGTTAACTTTACATCAGCATCATTAAACATAGATGTTGATCAAGCACTTACATTTACATCAGGTCCAAATGTTACTGTAATTTCAGGTAATTCAATTGAAACAGGTAATGTAAAAATTTCTGGCAATGAAGTAACAACCACATCAGGTGATTTAAATTTAGATGCTTTCAGTAATCAAATTAATTTTGTGGACAATGTTAATATTGATGGAAATCTCGATGTAACAGGAGATATCACAATAGGTGGCAATGTCACAATTGGTGATGAAACAACAGATTCAATTAATATCACAGCAGGTATAGGATCAGATATTATTCCAGCACAAGACAACACATACAACATTGGTTCTGCCACAAAAAGATGGAACACAGTATTTGCCAATGAAGCACAGATTGATTCAGTTAATATTAATACAAATGTTATTCAAACCAATGACACAAACGCAGATTTAGAATTAAGAGCAAGTGGTACAGGTTCTGTAAAATTTGAAAACTTTACTGTGTCAGGTGACACAATGTCTAATAACACAGGCGATTTTATAGTAAATCCTGCATCAGGAGTTTTCAAAGTAACTGGTACAGGATCATTAAAAATTCCAACAGGAACAACTGCTGAAAGACCAGGCTCTCCATCAGCAGGTATGATGAGATATAACACAGACGATTCTGTGTTTGAAGGATACAACGGAACAAACTGGATTGCATTAACGGGTGTTTATGATTTAGATCGAGACACATACATCACAGCAGAATTGACACCAGGTGCTAATGATGACACAATTAGATTTTATGCTGGTGGAGTTTTGGTAGCAAATGTGAATCCTACTAGATTTGATGTCACAAGTTTACTTGTAGACGACATTCAAATCACTGGAAATACACTGACAACCACTGGTGTTGACCAAGATTTGATCCTAAATGCTCAAGGAAATGGTAGTATCAGGATTGAAGACTTCAAATTTGAAGGAAATGCGATAACTAATATTATATCTGCTCCGATTGTGTTTAAAACCACAGGAACAGGATATATTGATGTGTCAGATTCTGGTGGATTTGTACTTCCGGTTGGAACAACAGCAAATAGACCAGTAACACCGATAACAGGTATGATACGTTACAACACCGCAGATCAACGTGTTGAACTTTATGATGGTATCCAATGGGGATCTATCGCAGGTTCGTCGGGTGCTGTTAGTATTATTGATGCAACAGAAATTGCAGTGGAATATGCACTGGCATTAGGATAGGAAAAATATGGCAACGAATTTTAGAAACTCTGTAACAAAAAATATAGGAACTATAACCACTCCTGTTTATGAAGCAGAGGTAGGATCTTACACAACTATCATCGGAATGGTTTTAGCAAACTTGACAGAATCAGTTGTACAAGCCAGTGTTACATTGACAGCAACTCCAGATTCGGTTACAGGTTTTATTGTGAAAGATGTTTTGATTGCTCCTAATTCTTCTTTAAGGGTTTTAAACTCTGGAGAAAAATTAATTGTGGCAAGTCAAAACTCATTAAACGTTCAAGCAAACATCAACGACTCATTAGATTGTGTGTTGAGTTACGTGGAGATAACATAAGATGTCAAACACCGTTGGTCAGGATACATCAGTATATCTTCAAAATGGTATCAAAGATAGATACTTTTACGGTTTGAGAAGAACCGACGAAGGAGATTTATACATTGGTAAAGTGGACCAACTATCAGCAAACGATCCTGTATCAATAAACAATCCAGGAAACATTGATGATAACTTTAAAGATTTTGATCAAGGCTACGATTTTTTTGAAGGTAGAGATTTAAATCATGCTAAACCTTTTAAAAATTTAAGGTACGAACAATTTAGATGGGACGATGTAAATTTAAATTATTACATAAACAGCGACGGTGAATTAGTTGTAAGAATTAACAGTAACGTGGGTGATGGTGTAATAACTTATCCACAAACTGATGAAAACTTAATTAGAGAAGCAACAATATTCACATTAGATAAAACAAATTACTTAATGGATAGTAATGAAATAACATTCGATAGAGGATAAAGTAGGAGGAAAAACGAATGACACGACAACTGATAAACACTGGTATTATCCCGAATGACGGTCAAGGTGACTCGTTAAGGGACGCCGGTGGAAAAATAAATGCCAACTTCGGTGAATTATACACTGCACTTGGTAACGGCACAGCACTGACCATTGTTAATAACAATTTGATCACAGCCACAGGTGCAAACAAAATTACATTTTTATACAACACTCTAGCAGAATTACCAGATGCGGCAACGTATCATGGAATGTTTGCTCATGTACATGGTGAGAATGCCTCCTACTACGCTCACTCAGGTGCTTGGGTAAAACTTGCAGATGAGAATAAATCTATCGATATATTTGCTGACGTTGATACATCTTCAGCAACTCCTACAAACGGTCAAGCATTAATTTATGATGCTGGCGCTCAAAAATGGAAACCAGGAAACGTTGCCGCTCAAGGTGGCGGCGGCGATGGAGCCTCAACATTTACTGATCTTACAGATACTCCATCAGATTACGGTGGATTAGCAGGCGGTTTTTTAAGAGTAAATGGTACATCAGACGGTTTAACAATTGTTTCAGCATTTTCAATAGACGCACTATCAGATGTTGACACAACAACTTCGGCGCCGGTAGCAGGTAACGTTTTAAAATGGAACGGTACAAACTGGGTACCAGGCACTGATGCAACTTCAGGTGCTGGTGGATCAGACGCAGACACATTAGATGGTTTAGACAGCACATACTATTTGAACTACAACAACTTAAACAATAAACCAACTATCGCAACAACATTAACAGCACTAACTGACACACCTTCAAGTTACACAGGTGCGGCAAATAGATTTGTAAAAGTTAATTCAGCAGGAACAGGATTAGAATTTTCAACTGCCACAACAGGTGCAACAATTCTAAATGAACTGTCTGACGTTGATTTAGCATTACAAAAATTCACTGTTACTGGTGCAACTTATTCAGGTGCAACAGGTGTGTTAACAATGACAATTGGTACGCACTCATTAATAGTTGGACAAAAAGTAATCATCAAAGGCGGAAGTATAGTGTTTACCTGTGCAACAGATAATCATGCTACGGTTCACTCGTATCCAAGAGTAACTGATCCAGCGTACAACACGCCGATAGCGATTACATCAACAACATCAAATTCGATCACAGTGAATGTTGGTATATCTCCAGACACATCTGCTCACCTTTTCTCAAGTGCGGCAAGCAACGGTGTTTCTGTAGCACCTTCACAAGGAAATGTTTTATATTTCAATGGAACACGTTGGGAACAGAAGAATGGTCCAGTATTAACTTGGAGATTAGGTGCTAATGGTTCAAGTGATTACACTTTCTCAGGACCAGGATTTCCTGTAACTACTAACGATCCAGTACTGTATTTGTCAAGAGGACACACATACATATTTGAAAATTTATCTGGTGGTAGTCACCCATTCCAAATTAGAGTTTCTAATGGTGGAGCGGCGTACACATCAGGTGTAACAAACAATGGTGCGGCATCAGGTAATATTGTGTTTGAAGTTCCAATGGATGCTCCAAACACTTTATATTACCAATGTACAGCACACGCATTAATGGGTAATACAATTAATATAACATAGTGAGTTATTAAATGGCACAAGTATTTGGCGTAGGCATAGACGAGTTACAAAAAACACTAGCAAACAATAGATATTTCTACGGTTTGCGTAGAACTGATGCCGGCGAATTATACATGGTGAAAGCAGACTTACTAAAACTTGAAGATGGTGTTCAATTGAATAGACCAGGAAATGTTGACGAAAATTACAACAACTGGAGCAGAGGTGAAGACTTTTTTGAAGGCAGAGATCAACAACATAGAAAAGTTTATCCAAATCTTGTGTACGAACAGTACAAATGGGACGGTAGAAACCTATTTTATTATGTAAACAACGAGGGAGAATTAGTATTAAAAGTGAACGAGGCTCATACATATCCAGGATATGTAGAACCTTATGAAAGTTAGGAGCGATAAATACAGTTAGGAATTAATCAATGGCAGATTTTCGTATAGATAGGATAAGATTTAGATGGAGAGGTGATTGGACAGCCAACACTCTTTATGTTAAAGATGATGTATTAAGATATGGTGCAAAAGTTTTTGTTTGTATCGAAGTACACACATCAGATTCAAATTTTTATAATGATTTAAACAACTCAACTCCTCGTTGGTCACAAATGATGGACGGGCAAAGTTGGACAGGTGCTTGGCAACCTTCTACTTTTTACAAAGTAGGTGAACTAGTTAAAGTTGGTGGTTTAATTTACAAATGTATTGAAGGACATATTTCAAATGCATCTGCCAGCAATGGTGTATTAGGTGACGAATTGAAATGGGTATACTTTGCTCGTGGAGAAGATTGGGCAAGTGTATGGACTCCAAATACTCTTTATAACGTTGACCAAACAGTAATCTACGGTGGATCAATTTGGAAGTGTAACACAGCACACACTTCTGGTTCTGCTGACGATGGTTTACAATACAATGCGGCATATTGGGATCAATATTCAAGATCAGACAATTTCAGAGGAGATTGGATCAACAACACTTTATATTATCCAGATGATATTGTGTACTATGGTGGTACAGTTTATAGATGTAAAACAGGACACAGATCAGCACTTTCAAATAAATTTGTTAATCCAACAGTAGCATCTACTACAACAGTTGCTGGTGCAGGATTTCAATTCTTTGTTTTCAAAGTTGGAGCAACTTATTATGTTAAGATCACAAACGGTGGTTCTAACTATGTGGCACTAGAAACATTCACAATTTTAGGCACAAGCATTGGAGGAGCAACTCCTGACAATGATGCTGTGATCACAATTAACACAGTTACTGATGGTGCAATAACAACAGTTTCTGTAAATGGTTTAGCAAACGTTTCCACTGACGGACTAGAAGCGAACAGCCAACAATGGGAAACAGTATTAACAGGAATTAGATACAGAGGCGATTATGCTTTCGGTGAAAGATATGCTCCAGGTGAATTAGTAAGATGGTCACCGGGTATGTGGCAAGTAGCAACAGGACATTGGGCTATTGACACAATCATGGATGAAACTAATTATAATCTGTGGATGCCAGGATTGGAATATGAAGATTTATGGAACCAATCAAAATATTATCAACAAGGAGATGTGGTACTTTACGGAGGTTACACATACGTTGCTTTACAAAGTAACATAGGTGTTACTCCAGCAGTAACAGATGCCACAAGCACTTGGGAATTACAAATTGTAGGTTACACATTCAAAGGAGAATGGTCATCAACTTATATTGATCCTAATCTAGGCGAATTACCATTAGCGTACAAAACAGGTGACGTTGTTAGAGCAGGTGGTGATCTTTACATCGCTGTAAAAGACAATCAACAGGTTGATCCATCAACAAGAAGTGTGTATGATGAAGGAACCGATACACCTTTTCCTTGGCAATTACTTGTAGAAGGTTATGCTTTCAAAGGTCCGTGGGTTGAAGTAGGCATTGGTGGTGTTACAGGAGAAAATACTTATTTCCCTGGAGATGTTGTAACCGTAGCAGGTACTTTATACAAATGTATTCTTAAACACGAAGCAAATTCATCAGATGCTAAACCACCGTTAGACTTTGCATCAGACAATGTTGGTCCTTATTGGGTATTATTAGCACAAGGTCACACACCAAACGTATTGGAATATCCTGGTGATATCAAAACACAAAATGATGATTCTACAAGATTAAGAATTGGTCTTGGAACATCGGGTCAATTATTAAAAGTAGGTTCAAACAGTATTCCTTTCTGGGAAGACTTTGATGTAACTCCAAAAGTTTATTATGTTTCACCAGCAGGTGTTGATGCAGATGATAGAGGTACACAATTAGCATCTCCTTTTAAAACAGTTAAATTTGCTTGTGATTTTATTAATGCTGACTTGGGACAAAGATCACCAGCAACAATATTCATTAAAACAGGAATGTACAACGAAATACTTCCGATCAAAGTACCAAGAGACACAGCATTGGTTGGAGATGAATTAAGAAGTACTGAAATCAGACCAGCAACAGGTTACGAAGGTCAAGATATGTTCCATGTAAACAATGGTTCAGGTATTAGAAATATGACTTTAAGTGGTTTGTCTGGCACATTGGGTCCAGTCAACGAGTATGGCACAAGAAGACCAACAGGTGGTTCTTTTGTTTCATTAAATCCGGGTACAGGTGCTTCAGATGCCTCGGCTTGGATCACAACACGTTCTTGTTATGTACAAAACGTATCAACATTTGGTAGAGGTTGTATTGGATTAAAAGTGGATGGAGATTTACACAATGGTGGATACAAATCAATTGTTGCCAACGACTTTACACAGGTAATTGATCAAGGTATTGGTTTCTGGGTTAACGGAGAAGGTAGATCAGAACTTGTTTCTGTGTTTACATACTACTGTCACATAGGTTATCTAGCAACTGCTGGTGGAAAAGTTAGAGCAACCAACGGTAATAACTCTTATGGAGATTGGGGATCAGTTGCTGAAGGAGTAACTCCAACAGAAACACCTATCACAGCAAAATTCAATAACCAAACACAAGAAGCACAGGTAGATGCTGTATACAACGATGAAAATGAAATATTTGCGTTTGCTTATGACCACGCAGGACAAGATTACACTCAAGCAGATATAACAATTACAGGATCAGGAGAAGGTGCGGCGGCATCAATCACATACGATAACACAAGAGATGGTGCTGTAAACAAAGTAAGAATATTAGGCCCTGGAGATTCAACTCCGGCAGGTGGTGCTGGTTACACCAGTAAATCAGGACCTGCAATAACAGGTACAGCAACTTCAATTCAATTAAATCAACAGTTCCAAGGCACATCAGCACAAACTGTGGGACAACGAATTTATATTTGGGAAGGTACTGGTAGAGGACAATATGCTATAATTGATTCTTTTGACGAAGTAACAAAAACTTGTACAGTTAAAAAAGAATTTGATAATACACCTGGATGGCAACATTTCTTAGGTGGATTTAAAATTGCAACTGAACTGGATCCTTCAACAAAATATTTTATCGAACCAAGAATTCAATTCAGTGAACCACCGTATGCTAATTCAACTGCTTCAATACCATTAAGTGGAGAATACTTACTAGGTGCTTCAAGAAGAGTTTCTTCTACAAACGTTACTGTGTTATTAGGAAACGGTAGAGGTTTAAGAACAGTGGATTCAACAAACTGGACAGTAGCCAATGCTGTACCAACAGCAAACTGGAACGGCATCGTTGGTGGTGCAAACAATTTTATGGCTGTTAGTTCAACAGGAACTTTAGCAAGATCTCAAGATGGAGCAAACTGGTCAGATATATCTAGCAACATAGGAGCAGACATATTCCGAGGCGTTGCTTGGGAAAATGTTTCTGCACAATGGGTTGTTGTGGCTGAAACAGGAGTTGTTTATACTTCTGGAGACGAAGGCAACAGTTGGCAATCAGTACAAGTTGAACCATACGATGGATCAACTCCAGTGTTTACTAAAATTGCGGCTGGCAATGGTTTAGTGATTATAGGAAATAATTTTGGACAAACTTGGGAATCTGTTGATGGTGGAACAACTTGGGAATTAGCGGCAGACATTGGTGGAAACAAATATCTATTACAAGAATTAACTTTCGCTGGTGGTAAATTTATTGCTTCAGTTCAAGATTCACCATTTGATGATTCAACTTCAGTTAACAAATTTTTTGTTTCAAATGCTAATGCGGCACAAAGTTCAACAAGTGCTATCACAGTATGGACAGAATCAGACACACCTCCACACACAGGACCTTATTCAGTAACTTACTCACAAGGTACATATCTAGCAATCACAACAAATGGTGAAGTTGCTTATTCATATGATGCTGTGTCTTGGAAAGAATTAACAACTTTGTCTGGATCATACACAACAATCGTTGGTGGAAGAAGCAACGGTGGTTACTTTATTCCACTGCCACAAGGCTTAATGACAAACGCAACTGTGATTAAAAAAGGTGCACCACCTTTAGGAAGAGTTATCACTAACGCAGGAAAAGTTTCAAAAATTCAATTGATTGATACAGGATCAGGTTACGCAACTGCACCAACAGTAACAATCACAGATAATGTTAACACACTTGATGTGGCAGTACAAGCCAGAATAGCAAACGGTGTATTATCACAACCTACATTCTCAAACAGAGGAACAGGATTTATAAATGTTAGTGCTACTATTGTAGGTGATGGACTTGCTGATGAATATCAAATAGGTAAAGTTGTACAAATTAAAGAATTAACAAGAGAACCTGGACCAGGTGACTTGTTGTACATCACTGGTATTGACGATCAAATTTATAGAGTAACACAGATCACTAATGTATCTGGTGTGGCTCCGAATCTCACAGCACAATTTAGAATTTCGCCAAGTTTAAAAGCAAACGAATCACCAGATCACGAAACAGTAATCACTATCAGACAGCAATATTCTCAAGTTAGATTGACTGGACATGATTTCTTAGATATCGGTACTGGTGGATTAGGCACAACAAATTATCCAGAACTTTACACTAATGCAGGATTTACACCAGGCTTTGAAGCACAACCATTTAGAGAAACAGCAAACAATGGCGGTGGTAGAGTTTTCTATACATCAACTGACCAAGATGGTAACTTCCGTGTTGGAGAATTATTTGAAGTTGAACAGGCAACTGGTATTGTAACACTTAACGCAGATTTATTCAATCTACAAGGATTATCAGAATTAGCATTAGGTGGAGTTGTACTGGGTGGAACAGAAGTTGTAATTAGAGAATTTTCAACAGATCCTACAATGGCGGCTAACTCCGATAACATTGTACCAACACAGAAAGCGATTGTAACATACATAGGTTCAAGAGTTTCAGGCGGTGGTGCTAATTTGAACGTTTCTGGATTTAGAGCAGGACAAATTAAAGTAAGAAATAGAGAAATATTCAATGAAGCATTTCCAGAAACAGGACAAATTGTTATAGATAGAATTGCTAATTTAAATGGTGGAATTTCAGGCTCATTGTTAGCATTGAACTTTTTCACTGGTGGTACAGCAAGTACAGAATTGAATGAGGGAGATCCGGTAAGTGCTATTGATAGTTCTAACGGATATGGTGAATAATGATAAATAACTACAATAAGAGGATATATTAACCCATGGCTGAGTTTAAATTAGGTAGAATACGTTTTGTTTGGAAAGGTGCTTGGTACACAGGTGCCGTTTATTCAGTAGATGATGTCGTAAGATACGGTGGTAGAACATACATTTGTGTGGTAAACCATACTGCGGCGGCAGAATTCCAAGATGACTTGACAGCGGCTAACTGGGCGTTGATGTCAGATGGTCAAGAATGGAAAGGTTCTTGGGGAGTAAACACAACTTATAAACCTAATGACGTTGTAAAATATGGTGGTTACATTTATATCTGTAACACTGGACACACTTCTAACGCTGATGTAAACATTGGACTAGAAGGCGATCTAGCAAAATGGGATTTATTCATCGAAGGTTTTGATTACAAATCAGACTGGGCAATCAGCACAAGATACAAAATTAATGATTTAGTAAGATATGGTGCAACTGTTTATCTTTGTGTAACAGAACACACATCAGCGGCAACTCTTGCTGACGGTTTAGAATTAGATTTAGCAAAATGGGAAGTTTTTTCAAAAGGATTTAATTGGTTAAACACTTGGGCAACAGCAACAAGATACAAACCAAATGACACAGTAAGATATGGTGGACAACTTTATGTTTGTGTCACTGGTCACACATCGGCGGCAGATGCGGCAGATGGTTTAGAATTAGATCAAGCAAAATGGCAATACCTACACAAAGGTATTGAATATTTAGGTGCATGGGTAACAGCAACAAGATACAAAGTGAATGATGTTGTTAAGTACGGTGCTAACTTATGGATTTGTATAAATCAACACACAGCAACAGGTTCGCTTGCGGCTGATGAAGCAGATTGGAATATTTTTATTCCAGGTTTAGAATTTGAAGATTCATGGAGTGCAGTAACACAATATCAACCAGGTGACATTGTTACTTACGGAGGTTACCAATACGTTGCACTTACAAATAATTTAAATGCTGTACCATCAACAGCAACTTCTGATTGGGATTTATTCGTAACAGGTTTCAGTTTAAAAGGTGATTACAGCAACGTAACTGCCTATAAAACAGGTGATGTTGTCAGAGTTGGAGGTATAACTTACATTGCTATTGCTGACACAACAGGTAACAGACCACCAAATGTTCTTTACTGGGATAAACTAAACGAAGGTTTATACTGGAAAGGCACTTGGGCAAACGCAACTTATTATGACAAAGGTGATATTGTAAGAGG
>Ga0181598_1000028_pt1 | contig 106963 bp, 78 predicted proteins | sample 041ome_4_FD_153295 | JGI IMG/M metagenome (GOLD analysis project Ga0181598, IMG submission 153295) | Coastal salt marsh microbial communities from the Groves Creek Marsh, Skidaway Island, Georgia - 041404US metaG (spades assembly) | ecosystem: Environmental > Aquatic > Marine > Intertidal zone... | reverse complement strand
AAACGAGAACATTGATGATTCAAGTGAAGAAGACGACGAAGAAACGGAAGAAAATGAGAACATTGATGATTCAAGTGAAGAAGACGACGAAGAAACGGAAGAAAACGAGAACATTGATGATTCAAGTGAAGAAGACGACGAAGAAACGGAAGAAAACGAGAACATTGATGATTCAAGTGAAGAAGATGATGAAGAAAGTGATAGTGATATATCAATCGAAGAAAATATGGACGTAATATTAGAAGAAAATGTTGTATTTACATTTAAAAATGAAAACGAACAATCTTTTTATGGTACATATTCAATTGAAACATTTATAGAAATTTAAATCACATAATATTTATTGTAATTATTATGTAATATCCATCTTATACATTATCAGTTGTTTTATAACTGGCAAAAAATATTTCTAATATATTAGCAGGAACTTGTGTTGATAAATTATCAGTAATTTCTTCACGTAATGGTTTTCTTTGATAAACATCTACAAAGTTTTTAACATATATTTCTATGTGTTTAACTTGTTCATTCATATATTTATCACGCTCAGCTTGTTGGTCTTGATTATTTTTCATAGTTTCAATTTGCATACGTACAGATTGTTTCTCAAGTTCAGTTTTTGTTTTTATTTCTTTTTCTCGCTCAGCAAGTAAAGTTTGCTGTTCCAATATTAATTGATTTTTTTGTTGCATTGCAGCATCCGTTAAATCATCACTCATTTCAATAACATCATTATCTATATCCAAATACCATTTATGTCTGGTTTCATTAGCACTTATTAAGGTATCACATATATCTGGTTTCTTTAATTGGTCATAACGTCTTCGTTTTTCAGTATCTGGTTGTCCTGCAAATTTACTTTTAAAATCATTTACTACCTTTTCAAGAATATCAGGACTGGTTTCCATAAGTCTATCAAATTCCATGCGACAATGTTTAATAAAACCCCCCGCTTCAGTTCTTTCAGATGGTTTTTTTGATAATTCAATGCGAATATTACGTGCAAACTTATCCCATGCAATGGAAGAAACACGGTGAGCCTCATTTAATTCTGATATTTTTAAATATTGTTGGATGGTTGTTAATATACCAATTGTAATATTAATACTACCAATTACAGCTGGTGCATATGATTTAATTGACTCAGGTAAACTATCTTGTGCGAAAGATGCAGTACCACTAATTGTTGAAAAAATAATAGCAGGAATTGTAAACCATGCATGTAAATATGAATATTTTGCATGAGAACGTGCATTAAGCCATTTATAACATTGTGCTACATCACACCATTCTACCATAATTAATTCATTTTCAGGAGACCATTCTACTTTTTTTACTTTTGGATTATTAGTTTTATTGGGTTTTGTATCTGTATTTAATGTATCTGCATCTTCACCATTTATAGTAGTAGGGGATGGTATAGTATCATATTGATCATTATTATTTGGCATACTCAGTTATACATTATAAATATAAAAATATTTCAAAAATATACATATTTCTAAATAATATGTATATTTTATACTGCATATAAATAGTTTGGTTCTATTTTACTGTGTCACTTAATGATTTAAATGCGGGTAATGCCACTACTTTATCTGTAATTTCCGCTTTATTATCATCATTTTGATTAATTATAACAGCTGGTTTTTCTTTTGAATTTATAGCATCGGCCATAGCAGCAAGTTCAGTTGTACTCAAATTATCACCTTCATTTATTAAATCAAATGAATCATCATTGCTAATATCATCTATAGAAAATGTATAATTCATATTAATATTTTCATCAACTTCTTTATAAAAATCCTGAATACGAATATGTAATTTTTTCAACTGTTTTTTTTGTGAGATATGAAAAAAAGAAATATAATTAATATATAGAGTTATCTGTTCTTGTAATATACGATTTTCATGTGTCAACGTGTTTAAAAAATTAGATATGGAGAACCCTACTTTATGATTATCATTATAATGCAATATAGTGTCAGTTTTAATTTGTGTTTCATTATATAAGGTATTAATAAGATTCAAAATACTTTCATGTAAGAGTGAAATATCTTCAATGCGATATTCTTGATATGGTTCCAAATCTTTATATACTGGAAATGTTTGAACATTCAATGTTTCTTCTGGTATATGTTCTTTACAAAATTTGATAATAATATTATGTAATTTGTAATAATCACAATACATACGATTATTTAAAATAGCTCTTACTTTCTTAACATGTTCAAATTCCATTGCAAATATCTTATATTGATAATAAAACGAATCCAGGCAAAATAAAAAAATATGTTTATTGTTATCCTTTATTAATTCACCGTGCAATTGTTTTAATTGGTCCAACTTAGATGTAACATTATTTTTTATAAGACCTATTTCCTTTTTTATAGATATAATATTCTTAAAACTATTTTTTAATTTGTCATTTTGAAATATATATGTATTTGACATGACTGTTGATATAAAATACGTATATATAATTTAACTGTAAAAAAACACATTAATACAATATTTAACTTACTTTTTTTTAATACACACTAAATAAAACACGATGTTTGTTTGTAAATTTCTCTTTCTAATTCTTCATATTCTTTGACTAAATTCAACTTATCATCTTCAGTGAATGCAGACACTTTATTTATGACTTTGTGCGTAAATGCCTCAATAACTGGCGTAATTGGTGTCCACATAGAAAGTGCAGTATTAAGCAGATTGGAATCTGTGGTTGGGAATGTTTCATTATCCATTTGTATAGGTTTTTTGTTTGATACATTTTCTTTGTTACGTTGTTCTCGTGGGATATATTGCTTGATTTCCCAATATTGACCAGCTTCTTCGTCATATACCAAATGACTTTCTTTATTTTTATTTAATTCATATTGGAGAGCGTTAGATTGAGGAGTATTATATGGATCTATTTTTAAAAATGCAAAATAATAAGGATTTTTGTTTTCATTTATTTTATAAATCATATCTAATTCGGTCACATAACCAATCCCCATATTTTTGAATGCTTCATGCACTGTACTTTTGTTTACAGAACCTAACATTCGTGGGATATAAATAGAAAGTGACATTGTGTATCGTAAATTTGTTGGTGTATCAACTTGTTAACATAAATAATACCATACATTTTAATCAATTTTTTACATTATTTATAAAAAGTTCTCTGTATTATATATATGTGTTATAATTTTGAAGTATCATTAGGTACAGGTATAGCTGCGTATACATTAGGATATTTTTTATTCCAACGTAATTTAACTGAAACAGAAATACAATATGTTATCGCTTTTTTGATATTTACATCTATGCAATTTGTAGATGCCATATTATGGTTTTCTGGAATGAAAAAAGATTTATTAAATTATATTGTAACCTCTGTTATTATTCCTATATTTCTGTCAGCACAAGTAATATATAATATATATTTTATATGTAATTTCCAAAAACTACATCATTTAGTATTACTCGCTCTTTATTCGTTTTATTTATTTTATCGGTTTAATGGATATTCTACACCATTATGTAATAATTATTTTTCATCACCTGTATGGGGGGATAATGAATTAAAATTATGGGAATTATTTATATTTGCTATTTTAATTCTATATCCACATTGGGATGTGATTGCATTTTTCATAGCTGTTATATTACTTATTAAATATTTTATAAATGGTGCAATGGGGTCTTGGTGGTGTTTTATATCAGCTTTAATAGGTATATACGCATATTTTAATTTTGGTGTCAAATAAGAAAAGTTTGTGTATATTCAAAAATATAATTAACAATTATAATAACAAATATAAAATTTATACAACAGTATAGAATAAATAATGGAAGATGACAATAACACACCAAGTGATATAGAAATATACAATGGGGAAAACAAATACTTAATGGGTTCTTCATTATTATACTTGATACCAGGGATGCACGCAGTTTACCGAACAAAATACCTATTATCGTCTATTTTGATGGTCGGTCCATTGGTTTCATACAAATATTGGTCAAACCCGTGTAACAATATGTGGAGGACTGCTGATATAATTTGTGCAAATATTGGAATGGGATTATTTATTGGAAATACTGCGTGGAATATACAGGTTCCATTTTACAAATATACTATCGGTTCATTGTATGCAACTGGAGCAACCTGTTATATATATGGAACTATAATACATAAACAACGTAACAAATCTTGGTATTTATATCACGGAGCTATGCATGCAATGATGTGGCTTGGACATTCATTAAATATTTGTGTGAGACAGTAAATATCACATAGAAATTTATTTTTTCACCATATGAATTAATAATTATAATAACAAATATAAAATTGATATTATAGTATAGAATAATTAATGAATCAAAATATAGATTTCATGATGCCATTACGAAACGCCTATTATCAACTCAATACCCACCCTATTATTCCAGTTAACCCAACTGGTACAAACGATGATACCTTTGGAGTATTAACACTTGATTTAAATGAAGTAAGTATTACAACTCGTCCTGTATTCATATTATTTACAGTAGATACTACTGGTTCTATGGGAGAATACACTAATGGAAATACTACAAAAATTCAATATGCAACACAAACCCTAAAAAGTATAGTAAAATATTTATCTACACAAGAAGCTGATATTTATATACAAGTAAATACATTTAATACTGAAGTACATGAATTAATCCCTCATATGAAAGTAACACCACAATCTGTAGAACAAATGTTAACACTTTTACGTACAATTGATGCAGATGGAACTACCAATATTGAAGCAGCATTGAAATCAGCAAGAAGAAGTATGAATGAATATGCAGAAATGAATCCAACACACTCATATGTACATATATTTATGACAGATGGTGAACCGAATGATGGTGCAACTACATCAACTGAACTCATTGATTGCATAGCAGACGATTATTTATCAATAAATATCGGTTTTGGAATGGATCATAATGCAAAATTACTATGTGAAATAAGCAATTTACAAAATAGTGAATATCATTTCATTGATAATATAGAAAAATCACATATTGTCTACGGTGAATCCTTACACAAGGTATTATATCCTTGTCTACATAATGTTAATATTCATATTGAAAATGGTTTTATATATAACTGGCTTACTAATGAATGGATATCTTCCTTTCATGAAAATACACTTATAGGTGACATGAGTAAATCTTATCATATTAAAACACATACACCAAGTTCCATGACTGCTACAGTAACTGGTTACTATGATAATGAAGATAATACTGATATGCTATATCTGGAAGAAGAAGTAAACAGATTACCTGAATTATGGGATAATAATGGTAACATAATACACGATTATACTATTATTAAATATGCATTTCGTCAATGTGTGTTAGAGGTATTACATGTAGCAACTCATATTGACATACATTCTAATAATAATGTATTTGATATGATCAAAACCCGAATCCGCGATTTATTTCGTATTATACGTACATATACACAGGAAAACAACCTATCTAATGATAAAATGATTAAACAACTAATGAATGATTTATATCTTGCTTATTGGAATGTAGGTAATATGGAAGGTGGAATATATATACTTGGTAGACACTGTTCACAAGGTTGTCAACAAGCATATACACCAGGTAATCAATTAATTCAATGTAATATTAATGACGATTTTGATATACCACCAAGACCCTTATTGCGTCGTTATAATAATTTGCATGGCTCAGTACCATTATGGGAACGAAGAACAGGAACAAATGTATTTGATTTTGACTTACCTGATTTACAAGTTCCAGATTTATCTATAAACGATTTCAATATGGATGATAATGAACATTCTTGTTATAGTACACCCGCTATTCGTAATACAACCAGTTCTATTTTAATGCCAGATGAAGATGATTAAATGTACCTATAATAAATTAGTATAGCATAAAAAGTATTTAAATAACATAATTTATATATATAAATGTCATCTGAAGATACCAAAGTTCCATCCAATTTCCGCGTATTAGTTAGTGATTTTACTCGTGATTTATCGGTAGCATTTCCAGAGTATTCCCATATGTGGGATAAATGGGGAAATGAAGATACATCCGATGAAGATTTAGAAAAATTATTTGATTTTTGTTCCAAAGTGTATCCTGCACGCTTTTTTGATATTTTATACCAAAATGAAGAAATTTTTGTAGAAGGTAGTGATCAAGACGTATATTTTTTTCCGAATATGAGTTTTCGCTTGATTTTTAATAGCGAAGGGTTGAGTGAAAATAGTAAGAAAATTATTTGGAAATACTTACAACTTATGTTATTTACAGTTGTTGGTTCAATTGATGATAAAACTGAGTTTGGAGAAACAGCAGATTTATTTGCAGGAATAGATGAAAATGAACTACAATCAAAATTAAATGAAACTATGAAGAACTTAACTGGATTTTTTGAAAATATCCCAACACCCGATTCTTCTACCAATGAAGGTGAAAAGCAAGAATCCAATGAAGGGGAGAAACAAGAATCCAATGAAGGAGGTAGTGATCCATTTGCAAATATATTCAAGAATATGCCCAATATAAAAGGCATGCCTGATATCAGCAATTTACAAGATACATTAAAAACACTATTTGATGGTAAGATTGGAGCATTAGCAAAAGAAATGGCAGAGGAGATTGCAGACGATTTTAAGGACGTTTTAGGAAATGATATGGATAATACAGCCAATCCTCAAGATGTAATAAAAAACTTGATGAAAAATCCAGCAAAAATATCAAAATTGATAAAAACAGTTAGTACAAAACTTGATACCAAAATGAAAGATGGGTCCATTTCCAAAGATGAAATTATGAAAGAGGCTGGTGATATGATGAGTCAAATGAAACAAATGGGTGGTATGGACAATATGAAAGAGATGTTTGAAACTATGTCAAAGAGTATGGGATTAGGTAAAACCGCAAAATTTGATAAAAATAAAATGAATCAAATGCTAAAACGAGAAGAAAATAAAAACAAAATGAAGGAACGTGCGGAACAACGTAAAGATAAAATGCAAAAAGAAAAGGCAGCCGAATTCCAGAAAGCAATGCAAAGACGTAGAGAACAAGTCGCGTTACAAAAACAATATTTAGTCGCTACTGATGACCCTCACCATATGGTATTTAAGTTAGATGGAGACGAAAATCAAGGCAAATCATTCATTCATCCAGATATAGAAAAAATGTTAGAAGAAGAAGATGCTGAAAAAGTTGCCAAGGAAGAAGCTAAGAAAAATAAGAAAAATAAGAAAAAAAAGAAGAAAGTATAATTATACATCTTTTCTCTCATAGTACTATATAATAATAATGAGCGTATTTAGTTTTATTGATGCCCGCTTTTTTGTATTAAGTTTAATCATTGGATTATTTGCAGTATATATATCTATGCCTGATTTAAGAACAGTTTATGTATATCCTACTCCCGAAAATGTTAGTTTATTACAATATAAAGACAAAACTGATACCTGTTTTTCTTTTTCACAGGAAGAAGTTACTTGTCCTACTGACCCAAATGATATATCAAAAGTACCAGTACAACAATAAGTAACCTATTTTACAGTATATATTTTCCACATGTATAATATATACTATGAACTTTAAACGATTACTATATACAGATTTAGGTCGCATATTTATTTCTATCATATTAGGTTTAGGTGTGGCTACATTATTTCGAAAGGTCTGCACAGATAAGAGTTGTATACGTTTTAATGGACCCATTATTAGTGATTTAGAAGATAAAATATACAAACATGGAGAAAAATGCTATAAATATAGTACTCGTACTGATAAATGCGATACTACAAAAAGACAAATTGATTTAATGGACAAAGACGCAAAAGAAAATTAAAACTATTATTTCTTTAGCAAAACATTGTTTATTATATTCGTTAAACTATACAATATTTGGTATAATTATTATTGTATAGTTTATGGAAAATACTACTCGCATTGCCGATTTACCTACTGATGCAAATGCAAGACAAGCCACTACTGCTTATGCAAGTAATATACCACCTACTACCATAAGCATATCAAATACTAAACAAAGTAAGATTGATGGTGAAACACCGACCAATTATACACCCATTAATGTACATCCAAATCCATACGGTGTATCGGCAAATAACCCAATTATGGATGCTCCATCTCAATCAATGAATATGCAACAACAAATTCCTATGCAACAACAACAACAAATTCCTATGCAACAACAATCTATGGAAGCATTGCAAAGTATGGAACACCATCGTTTACCGTCACGTGATATACCTAAAAATACGATTCATTATTCAAATGATGAAGGGGTACAACCTAATTATATACCAAAACATGACGTTGAACGTGATTATGTCAAAGACCATTATGATACTACCGAAAAAAATTTAAAAGAATATGAACAAAAACAACGACAATATAATCATTGGGATTCTATATTCAATGATATCCAGGTGCCTATATTCATAGCCATTTTGTTTTTCTTTTTTCAACTTCCTATTGTAAATACTATGATTTTTAAAAAATTCGCATTTTTATCCTTACACCACGATGATGGTAACTTTAATATGATGGGACTCATATTTAAAAGTTGTCTGTTTGGATCATTATATTATTCTGTATACAAAACTACAACATTTATTAGTGAATTATAACATTTTAATATTTAAAAAATTGATATATATATAATTCTATAATTATATATAACTAAGAATGAACAAATCTGTTAATAAGGTTGTTAACAATATCCATACCGACAAAATACATATTCCCAAACCTATTTTGAAATGGGTTGGGGGTAAAACCCAAATAATAGATAAACTGATTGCCGACTTTCCTGTTGAAATTAATAATTATCGTGAAACATTTTTAGGAGGAGGTAGTGTATTATTAGCATTATTAACCTATGTAAAAAATGGAATTATAAAAATACATGGTAATATACACGCGTATGATTTGAATGAACCATTAATCTATATCTACAAAAATATACAAAATAATCATAATGAATTATACGAACAATTGCAAAACATTATAAAAGAATTTAATAAATGTGGCAATGGTGAACTAAACCGAAAACCAGCTAACATTGAAGAAGCAACAGATTTGAAAGAAAATTATTATTATTGGATAAGAAGTGAATATAATAAATTAGATGAAAAAAATAGTATATTAGGTTCTGCTATGTTTATATTCTTAAATAAAACCTGTTTTAGAGGTATATTTAGAGTTGGACCAAATGGGTTTAATGTTCCATTTGGACATTATAAGAATCCAGAAATCATTAATAAAACACATTTGGATGAAATACATGATTTAATTCAAAATGTAATATTTGAATGCTATGATTTTAATACATCACTAACAATTGTAGAACCCAATGATTTTGTATATCTTGACCCTCCATATGCTCCAGAAACTGATAAGTCATTTGTAGGATATACGGAAAATGGATTTAATCTTGACCATCATAACCAATTATTTAAATTAATTCACGGTTTAACTGATACAAATAAAAAGATAATGCTAAGTAACGCAGATGTAGAATTAGTACGTGAAAACTTCACAAATAAAAAATATAATACAATATCTATTTTATGTAAAAGGTCTATTAATTCTAAAAACCCTGATGCAAAAGCGAAAGAAGTTATTATTAAAAATTATTAAATTATTATATTTACATTATAGGTGCTACCAAATCACTAAAACGAATGTATTCAATACCCCATGATTTTGCTATATCCAATATAAGTTGTGTTTTTTTTGTAATATTTTCACCAAAATATCTTGTCTTACCATTCGTTAATTCTTCTTCTTGATATGCTACACACACAATCCTAAGCGGCTTTCCATACAATTCAGGTATATTCTGGTATTTAATAAATGTTCCATATACCTTTTCTCCTGCTGTTCCAGATACCCACCAATTAGATGTTTTTACTTCATACACATATTCATCTGTTTCCCAGTCTGGTTCAAATCCATCCATGCGAATTACTTTTCTTGGATTCTCACCACGTGCTTTTAAAACATCAAATACCAGTTTTTCACCCAATAAGGTTGTCCATTGTCCGTTATTTATTTGTCCTATCATATCATTGCCCCATTTTTTTTCTTTTTCTTGTAATTCCTTTTTCTGTTGTGCAATAGATATATCAGGTTTTTTTATAACGTTTGATGGTTTCGTTAATGCCCATGATATACGTTCTTTTAAATTCATATCATAAGTATTAACCGTTTCATTATCAACTGTTTCTATTTTGGGTTGTTCTTGCTTTTCATTAAATTCACTCATCGTTAAAAATATAATACCCATTTAAGTATTACATTTTTATCAATTTTTTACATTATATAGCTTGTTTCTTTATTAAAGCTAAAATTGGATGTTCTTTTTGCGGTGTTTCCTTTTTTATATTTTTACGAGTTTTACTTTTTACAGTTTTATCTACATTTTTCTCTTTCTTTTTGTTAGAGTTATCATTGGGTGCATATCTTAAAAACCACATTTGATATTCTTTTGTAGTTCTGTCATTACTCAATTCTTTAAACATTTCTGTTTTCTTTGAACGCATATCTTCCAATGTTTCTTGTTTACCATAACAATCTATACTATAGCGTTTTAATATACCGCGTTGGTCCAGATGATTATGTTGTTCCATTTGAAATAAAAACATAGCAATACACATTAATCTATCTTTATTGTAATGTGGCATATTTGCATATAAGAAACTTAAATAAAAAGCTAAGATAGTATCTATTGTTGCAATTTTAATCTGCTTTCCATCTATCGTAACCTCATTATAACTATGACAAGCAATTGGTTCATATATGTATGCCATACTATATTTACCAACAACTATTTCTATATGTCGGGGAATAATTTCACCAATTGGCTTATGTTTTATTATTTTCACAGATTTGAAATTTTCTTTTTGGAGACGCTCTTTCGCGATTAATGCACATTTATCTGGATCATCCGAAATAATATCAAAATCGGGGATTGAGTCCACTAAGTTCTTTTTGGATTCTGGCATATGATTTGCATATAAATGAGTTGAATATCCGCCAAAAAATACGGAACTATTATCTATAAAAATATCTCGCATTAATAAATGTAGTCGTTCTTCGTTTTCCAACGATATATCAATTTTCTTTGTGAAATCAACCGCAAAACAATTTTTCTCTAATTTCATTGGAAAATATTTATTCAATATACTTAATCTTTTTGACACTTTTTCCCAACGAGATACATCACCTGCAGGTCTTGACAATTCTAAATACATCGCCATTCGTAAATAATCAGGAGGTGCATATTTTATACCTGCTATTTGTATAGCATCTTTTGATATTGATTTATAAATTTCACTATGTAAATACGTAATATCAGCTATTGGAATGAAGTTAACAAACACTTTAAATGTACCATAATGAACGCCTGACTTTGCTTCTACTTCCGTATATCCCGCTTTATAATATATATCTGCGAGTTCTTTGGCATCTTCTAAAGCATTCGCCGAAAAAAAATCATAATCAGGTATTTCTATATCTCTTTTATAAAATTGTGCATATGTTGGTAAAATATTGTTAATGGCAGTTCCACCATAACATATCAACTTCTTTTTGATAATAAAATCCTCCACTATTGTTAACATTTTTTGAATATCCTTGCTGTTAACCTTTTTACGCCCTTGTAATTTCTCAGTTTCATCCACAGCATGACGCAATATTGTTAATTCACAATCTTCAAATGTCATATCATCTTCACATAATTTTGTATTAAATTTTCTTTTCGGTTTATTAGAAGTCTTCTTTTTAGTTTGTCCACCCATATTATTTATAATATAATATAATTAGAAATAATATTACTAAACCATCTTGTAATAGCTTTACTTAGTAAAATATTTTAATGCACTTGAAAGTGGAACTATACCACTATTCATATCATTAAAAAACTCCTCATATTTAATAAAATTTTCATCTACTATTTGAAATTGACATAATAAATTTTGACATCCATGATTTACTATAAATTCTTTATAAGATGGATTTGCTTTATTTATTACTATATCTGGTATTGTCATTTTCATATTTTTTGATGTTGTATGTATGTTATCATCTTTTAATAATACTGGTTTTTTGGCATGACCCAATAAATCTGTGTAATGATACAAATTCAAATATTCACTACCACTTTCAAGATTCATATACTTTGTTAAATCATAACAGTTTTTTGCTCCTTCTGTACATGATGCATATTGACTATAATCATATTCTACTGTTTTATCTATTATTATTACTGCTTTTCCCATAACATCCTTTAATTTTGTTTCCTTAGTAATTTTATCATTATATATCACAGATTTTAATGTTGCATCAATTGAACTTGCTACTGCATGATATATATTAGAATCTTTTGATTTTATTCGTAAATTAATAAATACAGGATCCTTATTATTTGGAGAACCTTGTGAAAATGCATTTGTTGCAACAGTCGTCAATATTTTATCTAACAATACACTATTCTTTGAATCTAATAATATATAGGATTTATCACTTGATACTGCAACCATTGGTTTGAAAATATTATTTTCTTTTATATGAAAGACTTCAAAATCCAAAAAACGACAACCACGCTTTAATACCTCTTTTACCATATTTTCACTAATATATTTACCACTACATGCTGAGTTATAAGACGCTTTTATACAATATTCATGTAATGGCATTTTCGCATATTTATTAGATATACTTTGAATATTGTTGAACTCATTGTATTTAGCTACTACGCCTTTAATCTCACTCTCTGCTGGTTCAAATCCTTCTACCGTTTTTGAGAACCCTTCTGTCGATTTTGTATCTAAATTATTCAATATTATACGTCGTTTATATTTCAAATTATATATCAAATAAATTATTAGTATTATTGAAATAATTAATAGGATCAAATGGAAATTATTAATCATCTTTATATTTTATGTATATATAAACAAATATAATAAAAATATAGTATATAACTTATTCAATGGCTGGTGGATTACTAAATATAGTCGCTGTCGGTGCAAATAATATTTTTTTAACAGGTGACCCATGTAAAACATTTTTCAAAGCTACCTATGCAAAGTACAGCAACTTTGGCCTACAAAAATTTAGAATAGATTACGATGGACAACGTGATTTACGAAAGGCAGAACAGTCTACATTTACGTTTAAAATTCCACGTTATGCTGATTTATTGATGGACACCTATATTGTTGTTGCATTACCTGATATATGGAGTCCAATTTATCCTCCTACGCAAGATACTGGTTATAAATGGGCTCCGTATGAATTTAAATGGATTAAAAATATTGGAACTCACATGATTAAAGAAGTTACTATTACTTGTGGGTCTTTAACGTTACAACGATATACTGGTGAATATATGGCAGCAATGGTTGACCGTGATTTTTCTGCTGAAAAAAAGGAATTATTTAACAATATGACTGGTAATATTAATGAATTAAATGACCCCGCATATGCTCATGGACGCAGTAATACATATCCATCCGCATCATTCACACCTGACCTTAATGGAGCTGAACCATCCATACGAGGACGCAACCTTTATATACCTATTAATACTTGGTTTACATTAAACAGTACATGTGCTTTTCCATTAGTTGCACTACAATACAATGAATTAGTTGTCTCAGTTACTATGAGACCCATTCAAGAATTATTCCAAATACGAGATGTTTTTGATGTTGAGTATAATTATCCTTATATACAGCCCGATTTCAATCAAGCCCGATTTCAACCATACCGATTCTTACAAACACCTCCTACTGGCTTTATTGAACCAAGTGATTATGATAATCAAGTATCAACTTGGAACGCTGATATTCATTTATTATCCACATATTGCTTTTTATCTAAAGAAGAAACACAAGTTTTTGCTAAAGATGACCATGTGTATCTCGTGAAGGATGTGTTTGAACACAAATATGAAAATGTTACTGGCTCTAAACGCATTAAAGTCAACTCAAATGGTATGGTTTCCAGTTGGATGTGGTTTTTACAACGCAATGACGTAAATTTACGTAATGAATGGAGCAATTATACCAACTGGCCATATGATAAATTACCATCTAATATCACATTAGCACCAAATGAACCCTTACTTGGTATGGAATATGATTTATCGTATGGTATTGGTATTCATCCAGGAGTTAATAATATTACGAATAGTGGTATCGCAATTACGGGTGTTTATCATAATGAAAACCGTAAAGATATTTTAGAAACTATGGGTATTTTATTAGATGGAGCTTATAGAGAAAATACATTAACCAGAGGTGTTTACGACTTTGTTGAAAAATATACACGTACTGGAGGATCCGCGAAAGAAGGGTTATATTGTTATAATTTCTGTTTAAATACAAGTCCACACGAATATCAACCTACAGGTGCAATCAATCTAAGTAAATTCAAAACAATTGAGCTTGAAATTAATACATATTCTCCCTCTATTGATTATGTAAATTCAAGTTACGATATTATATGTGATGCTGAATTCGGTGAACCCATTGGTGTTCGTAAATCTAATTGGCGATTATTTGAATACAATTATAATTTGACTTTATATGAAGAACGTTATAATGTTTTATCTTTTATTGGTGGAAATTGTGGTATGTTATATTCAAGATAATACTGCATTTTTCGTTATATACTTTTGATTAATATATTATTTTTATAGCATATGTTTCATATTTTGAGTAAAAAATAACAGAATATATATAATTGCTATTATATATACGACATCACCTTATGGAAAATAATATTGATAATATAGATATTATAGAAAATAACAATATAAAAAGTATAGATAAAAAACCTGATTTAAATAGGTCTTTTAGCAATAACAATAATGCAGATATTCGTGATTTTCAAAGTGAACATATGATTCATAAGTTAAAAAAAATAAAAAAAAAGAAAATGAAAAATAATTATAAGAAAGTAAAAGAACTTGATGTTTTAACGAATGATAAACCTATACTAACTGACACCGATAATACTGTAAATGATAAACCGTCAACATCTACGTTTCAATATATAAAAAATCTTATTTTCAGTAAAGATAAACCGGTTGTTGAAGGAGCCTATGAATTTGAAGACATTGATTATAAAGACCATGAATTTGAAGACCATGAATATGAGGGAGGTGATGCACAAAATGATATAACATACGCAAAAGACGAAACACAAATGACAGATGTAGTATCTAAATTTTATGACGAAATCAATAAATATAATACTTATTTGGCAGAACTTCTTGTTGGTGAAGATGATACTTATAATAAAAAATCGGCAGCAAGAAATGATGATATTATTTTAGTACGTAATTCCATCGTATGGTTAGAATGTGCATTTGTTAGTTCTATTATGGTTTATAATTGGTATTTCGCTATTTATTTTGCAAAAGACCCACGTAATGATATTCATATACCATCTTTTTCAAAAGAGGCATTACTTAAAAAATTTACAGATAAGGAAACAGGAAAAAAAAATCCGTTTATTCGTACTTTTGTATATTTTTTTGAATTTGCCTTTTGGTTCCCTGAAATGTTAGATTGGGTATTATTAAAAATTGTACCCAAAACGGCAGGCATCCTTAACGGCACTTGTAACTTTTTATTGTTGTATTTTGTCTGTTTATTTTGCACCAAAAATTTCGCAATATCATTTAAAAATTTCTTTATTGACTTATTTAATGTACATAAAAACCCTACTGGAAACATGCTTATTAATTTTATGGTGTTTATTATAGTCATTCTTTTCTTTTCTTCATCATTTAGCTTAAACTTAACACCTGATGCAGAAGGTGTGGAAAATGCGATTAGTATCATTACAGCTAATCCTTTTGTTGCATTATTTAAATTTGTTATTAGAGCTATAATAACTTTCTTTATTAGTGTTCCCGCAGGAGCTATCGGTTGTGGAATATATTTAATATACATGTCATTCTTTTCACGATTGACTTGGGGTAAATGGGATTTTACTGATGTTCTTTTCAGTATGGAATCTATAAACGATATTGATAAACATATTCGTTCTTCTAAAGCTGGTTTTGAAGAAGATGATTTATGTAACTCTAGTAATTTATTGGCATTCTTATACTCATTCTTATCTATTATTTTTAACTTTTTAGATTATTTTAAAGAACATTTACTCAAAATTATTTACACAATTATGCTAACATGTATCACTGTTGTATTAGCTATCAATATGTCTTCTCTTGCACCTACTAAATTTCCTTTGATTTTCTTTGCTGCTTTGACGAGTATTGCTTTTATAGTCATGGTTATAACAAGTGTTATTAGACATTATAAGTTGAATAAATCACCAGATACTGATAGTAGTCCTTTAGGTACTACAGAACCTACTAATACCACCAATCCGGATACGATTAACCCTCTAAATCGAGTATAAGTTAACTGTTTTTAAATAATTATGTCAGGTTCTCCATTTCCGTAATTTAAACTTGGTAAAACTATATTTTTGTTATAAGCACACTTGTTTATAACAAATTAATTACGTACATATAAATATAAATATATCCACTTACACTTTATATATGACAAATAAGAAGAATAAAAATAAAACCGAATATAACAAAAAATATCCATTTGTTTCTATATGTACACCCACATTCAACCGTCGTCCGTTTATAAAAACTATGTTTGAATGTTTTAAGAATCAAGATTACCCAAAACATCGCATAGAATGGATTATTGTTGATGATGGTACCGATAAAATTAAGGATTTAATAGAAACCTCTGATATTCCACAAATCAGGTACTTTGAACTTGATAAAAAATTAACGTTAGGAGCAAAACGAAACTATATGCATAAACATGTTAAGGGTTCTATTATTGTTTATATGGATGACGATGATTATTATCCACCTGAACGTGTATCTCATTCTGTTGAAATGTTACTCAAAGATGACAAAGTTATGTGTGGTGGAACAAGTGAAATTTATTTATATTTTAAAACCATGAATAAAATGATTCAGGCTGGACCATATGGACCAAATCATGCTACTGCTGGTACATTTGCATTTAAAACAAAGCTATTGGAAGACACCAAATATAATGACACTGCTGCTTTGGCTGAAGAACGTGAATTTCTTAAAGGATATACCGTACCATTTGTTCAATTTGACCCATTAAAAACGATTTTAGTATTTTCACATGAACATAATACATTTGATAAACGTGAAATGTTTAAAACATCACATCCCGATTATTTTAAAGAATCACCTAAAACGGTTGATATGTTTATTCGTCAAGACCACGAATCTAATGTTAAAAAATTCTTTTTAGAAGATATTGATAAATTATTAGATAATTATGAACCTGGATTACCTAAGATGAAACCTGATGTATTAACCCAAATTCAAAAAATAAAGAAGGAACGAGCTGAAGCTATTGACAAAATGCAAAATGGTCCTATTATGTTACAACAGGGAGATGGACAGCCTCCTATAGAATTAAATCACCAACAAATTGTACAATTTATAAAACAATTACAACAGAAAAATGAAGAGTTAATGCAACAAAACTCTCAAATTCAAAATGCATATAATCATTTACATAATGTTATTATAACTATGGAGAAATCTCTTATTGAAACAAAAAAATTAATACCATAATAACCTTATGTTTTTATATATTACATATTATTATGTAATATATATTCTATTCTATTCTATTCTATTCTATTCTATTTCCAAATCATCCTCATGTAATATTAATGTATCTTTCTTTACAGTACGATCTAAATACCTATATATACGTTTTATATCTAATTTGGATAACCCATATGGTTCAAACATTTCTTCTATCTCATTTATATGATCCACATTTGTAAGCAAATCATCTCCATAATACAGTCGTAATTCTTGAAATAATGCTATTATATCCTTTTTATCCAAATTCAATCGTTGAGTTAAGTTATAAATAAACAATATGTTATTATATTCTGTTGAATATTTTGTTAACACTTTTGTAAATCTTATATCTGGTAATTTTTTTATACTATTATCAGTAATTGTATCATGATACATCTTATTATTATAGAACGTTTTTATTAATGAACTCATTTCATTAAATTGCCATATCTGTTTTTGGAAAGTAATACGGTCTATATAATCTGCTATGCAGATATGTGTTAATATCTTATAATACAAAGGAAATGTTATTTTTACATCTGTTTTTGATAATACATCTACCAAATTCTCATGCCATAACAATGCTACAATTGTTCTATCCGTCTCATTCATATAATGTTCATGTTCTTTAAAGGTTACATTTTTCATAATTAATGATTGTGTTATCTTCTTAGAATCTTCATCATATAATTTTGTTCGAAATAATTCCATCAACTTACCACTCTTTAGAATATCTGGTTGTTTTTTTACTGACTCACATACAAAACGTAATTTTCGTAAATCACCTTGAATATACATCAATATTTCATTTATATCATTACCCGCCATATCTGTATAATCTGGAATTACATGGGTTAATATTCTATTTACTTGATTATTGGTTGGTGTTTGTAATTCAAATACATTACATACTTTCATTAATTCCTTTATTTTCTTGTCTATGTAATAATTTCCTATACAAATTATTGGATGTGAACATGTATTCTCTAATCGTTGCTTTTTTGTTTTTTTCTGCCGAATTAATTTTATTAAAGCCGTTATACCACCTTTATCTCCATTATTCATTCCGTCTATTTCGTCCATTACTATTGCTATTTTGCGGACCTTCTTTGTAAACATATCTAACACATTTCGGTTTGATATGTTATGACTTGTTATTGTATCTATTGATGATTTATTTCTTACATCACCTGCATCATATTTTACCATATCATAATCCAAATTTTTTAACAATTTATTAACAAATTCTGTTTTTCCACAACCAGGAGTACCATATATGTATATACCTTTTTTATAATTTATATTCTTGATACGTTCATCAAATTGTATCAAATGATCCCTTATTTCATTGGAAATTTCTTGTCTATTGAATATTTTATTTGTATCAATTTCTTCCATTGTATTGTTATATATATATCATAATCATTTAACTTGATTCAAACGAATAATATTATGTACCATAAAATTATTCAAATTTATTTATTAACGTGAGAAATTACTGAAATCCGCTGTTCTGGGAATATAATCACCATTCGGTTTTGATGGTAATCTACCATAGTAAGAATAAGGGTCAGTCATACCTGTATTTCCTGTGATAGGACCTTGTTGAACTTGTTGACCTGCTACCGCGTTTGTTGTACCTGCACTTCGTTGTCCATCAGGCACCACTTGACCTGCTGCATTTACTGTACTACCTACAACATTTCCTACTGCATCAATCGCACCTGTTGCTACATTACCTACTGCACCCAATACGCCTGTGGCTACATTACTTGCGGCACCTACTGCACCGGTTGCAACATCTCCTGCGGCACCTACGGTTCCTGTTGCAACATTACCTACTGCACCTACGGTTCCTGTTGCAACATCTCCCACTGCACCTACTGCACCAGATGCTACATTACCAACTGCACCTACTGCACCAGATGCTACATTACCAACTGCACCTACTGCATCTTTAACTGGGGTTTTCTTCTCTTCTTTTACTACACTTTTACCACTTGCATCTTGTGTTCCTGACCCGCCCTTTCCACCACATGAGTTACATGTACCTGAATTATAATTACATGATGGACAGGCTGGACATACTGGTGGTACTATTTGAGTTTTTAACATATATCTATCTAATGCATTACTATCTACTCCATCTCCAGTACCATTAAATATGCTATCATAATAATCATATCTGGATTCTCTGTTACTATCTGTTTCTTCACTATCAGTGTCAGGGTCTCCACCTGCATCGGGTTGTGCTGTGTCTACACCTTGTTCTGTAAATCTCTTTACATTACGTAAAGTCATATCACCATCACTATTTTTATTTACTAATGCTACTAATGTCTTCTTTGCATTTTCAATATACAATATCATATTTTGACCACACATATCATGGATAATGCGAGGAACAAAACTTGTATTTGCTACACTATCATCATTTCCATGGGTATTTTCACCAGTTGAATTGGGGTTAGATAATGTTTCTGTATTTCCACCTCTCTTCACTATCTTTATTTGTTTATTTGAACCTTCTCCAGAAGATACTAATAGACTTGCATTGCTAATATCATATTTCACATACTCACTTAATTGATATACTTTACGAGTTGTATTATACATAGGTTCTTGTACCATCTTATTGTTATTTGCATCATTATCTACATAAGAGTTTTCTATATTAAACGTTCTTTCCTCTTTTTGTTTTGTTGTTGCGTTATCTGTATGACTTGTATCGTTGGGGTCTGCTACATAATGATTATATAAGTATTCCATATGAGATGTTGCATATGTAAGTGCAGCAGTAACCATATTTTTTGGTTTTCCTCCACTTGATACTGGATCTGTTGTTGCTGCTGAACCAGGAGATGTTTCCATAACATGAAGGTAAGTATTTGTATGCCATGGTAACACAAGTACATTGTAACTGTTTCCTGAGTTTGTACCAACTGTATTGTATATAGCAGATACCATTGAATTCTCCATACTTGTTGCTGGTGCAGGAGATATTACAGTATTCGCGTCTTCTATGTTATATGTTGATGTAGATGTACCACCACGTGTAAGAATGTGTAATTTTTTTATCTCGTTGCTATTAGTGGTTGCATTATTTGTTCCAGCTACCGCTGGTACTGCTGGCACTTCTGCGGTTGTATCTGTTGCTGGTACTGCTGGTACTGCTGGTGTACCAGCAGTTGATACGTAACTTGAAGATACATCTAATTCTACCAAACTACCATTCGTATTATCAAAATAGATAGTATCATAAATTTTATTTAATTCATTCTTATTTGAATAATTGACTATCTTATGAGATGAGCCTGTATCCAGATTATAATTATATGCAGCCATACCTTCACTGTATGATTGATAACATCTACATATTAATACTGTAATTACTAAAAGTATTAACAAAATTAGAAAAATAGTTAATGATGAAAATTTCATTATTATAAATATACAGTATGCCGCGAAAATATATATAACACTATTATGCAATAAAAAATTGATATATTTATATACCAACCGTTATTTTTAATTTATATCTATGAGTAAACCTAAGAAAGAACCAGTTTTACTAACACGTTTTTATAATGAAGCGGTACCATTTGAATTATCTATCGATGAGGCAGGACGAGGGTGTTTATTTGGAAGAGTTTATATAGCATGTGTAGTTTTACCTAAAGAACCATCACTATTTGATGGAACAAATATTAAAGATAGTAAAAAATTCTCTTCAAAAAAAAAATTAAATGAAACTGCTGAATATATAAAAAATAATGCTCTTGCTTGGCATGTTACATATGAAGAACCTAAAATAATTGATGAAATTAATATTTTACAGGCAGTTATGCATGGTATGCATAATTGCATTCGGGAAATTATTCAAAAATTAAATACAATTAATGGCGGTCAACCACTATCTATGGAAAATTTTATGGCGGTTATTGATGGCAACTATTTTACACCGTTCCGTTCATATAATGAAGAACAACAATGTATCATTGAACTTCCACACGTTACTGTTGAAAAGGGTGATGGCAAATACATGGCTATTGCTGCTGCAAGTATTTTAGCAAAAACATCCAGGGATAATTATGTTTTGGAATTATGTCAAAAATATCCATTTTTAGATGAACAATACGGATTTTGTAAAAATATGGGATATGGGACTAAACTGCATTTGGATGGTATTCGCGAACATGGTATTACAAGATTTCATAGACGTACATTTGGTCTTTGTAAAACTTCGCCATTAAATCCACTTGATATAACATGCAACAATAATACGGATTCTATTGAGAATGAGTTATCATCATCTCATTGATAATATCTTTTCCAATAATTAAATATTTTGTTGCATTATCATTCGTACTATATCCTATTAAAAGTTGGTCATCCTTTTTTTCATACACAAAACCTAATGAATATTCTACTATTTCTTTTTCAAACGTAAATAATTGAGTATATTTAATTAATTCATTTGATTCCTTACCTATAACTACAAACATATGATAATAATGTCTACGGGTTTCATGATTCACTAAGTGGCATAAAAACCACAATTCATCATCTATATAAACACCATTACTTGACCCACGTATTTGTTTAAATAAACGCGGTGTTGGTATTTCATTTATTACATGTAATTCATTTTCATTTTTTTCACATATTGTTATTGGATTCCATTTATATATAAATTTACGTGTGTTATCTACTGAATTAAACATTACCCAATTCTTCTCTGCTGTTGTTCGTTTTGAATACTTTAATATATTGGATTCAATAATCTTGTTATTATTAATATCATATATTCCATGTTCTACACATTTTAGAGTATCAATTGTTGCACGATTTGCACTGTATTCAATAATATTATTATTAACAAATAATTTCACATCTTCCATTCCAATATACATATCATCATGTTCTTTATTATAATCCATTACACATTCATGAATAATAGACCATACATCTTCTTTCATTTTCAGTATAGCAAATATATTTATTGTTATTATATTTTCCTGATTTATATATTTACCTTCTGCATCTATCGTGTAGTTTACATACCGTTTACATACATATATTTCAGTAGAGTCTTTCATATAAATAGATGGTGTACTTGAATACATGTCTGTTTTTTCTTTCATTAATTCATTTCCTATATTATTTAATATATCTAATAAACTTTTTTTTCTTTCATTCAATTCATCATAAGATAAATCATGTTTTGTTAACATTGGACAATAATGTTTATAATTCAACATTATATTGTTATAAATTGCTGTATTAATATTTCGCTTATTTAATAAACTCATACACATATTAATCATTGCATGTTTATTCATATTAGTATAATACCCAAGAATGAATATCTCATAGTCTAATTTATGTTCATATACATCATTTTCTAAAAAAAGATGATTTAATGGAGGATTCTCTAATCGTATTTTATCAGCAACTTCATAAAACAATAATGCCAATGCATAACGTTCTGTTCGCCTATAATAATTCACTATCTTATATAGGTTCTCTATACGTGTTGGCATGATTTGATACGCCTCTAACCAATAAAACACTGCTGGTTCATAACGGTTTAACTTCATATAACAATTACCTATTGAATAATAAGAATGCCATGTTTCTTGTAACCATCCACCTACTTGAATTCGTTTTATATATATTTCAATTGCCTTCTCATACTCATTTGAATCACGATAACTATTAGCCAAATAGAATAAATATCGCGGGTTATTCGGGTTAATTTCCAATCCTTTTATCAATAATTCTATGTCCCTTTTAAATTTATTTTCTTTACATCCTCCATCACCCAAATCTGTTATGAATAATATATCTTTTGATATATTTTCTATAACTGCATTATCAGGCAACTCTATATATTCATGTGTTACACCCCAATACCGATAACTTGGGTCATTTCTAATTATTCGTATATTTGCATTGTAAAAGTCTGGACATCCTTGCACTACATAATATGCATCATTTATTAACATTCGTTTAAATTGCAATATATCTGTTGTTTTTATTTCTAATTTCATATCTGCATCCATTAATAATATATAATCTGCATTTTTCATATCTACACAACTTGTTAATGCATATGACCTATTGTACCCAAAATCACGAAACGACTCTTCTATTATTTTCCCCGAAATATTCTTTGATTCACAATATTCACGTATTAGTGTAATTGTATTATCTGTACTACCCGTATCACATATACAATATGTATCTATTAATGGCATTACTGACTCTAATAAACGTATTATTACTGCACTCTCATTTTTTACTATCATATTTAAACAAATTTTAGGAACATCCATCATTATATTATAGTTTATTTAATATTTATATATATTTCATACCAAGTTTTTTTCACATGATATATTAATTAATATGTCTTTTACAAGATTCCATGATGACCCCAGTAGAATAAAAAAACAAATAGATGAAAGCAGTTTTACTGGTAGATATATGTTAAATACACCTGGCCCTGGTATGGACTTACCATTTAATGAAGACCCACACATTCGTTTACAAAAATGGGGAGCAAATTTACAGACTAATACTGTTAATTTAGAGAGTGATTTACGTGGACTTAGCAGAACACAAAACCGTGATAATGTTAAATTAAATCAACATTCCAATTTTCAACCATCTTCTTCCAAACCAAGTTATCGTATAGAACAACCTTTTGTTGAAGAAAGCCGTGCAAGCCATCCTGCTTGGATGTATAAAGATTTAGAACAAACACGATGGGAACAACCATTATTAAATCCATTGAATGGTTTAGATAAACATTTTGAGGAGAATATACAAACACGTATTATTGAAAAAGATAATTTTACACCCAAAATTCCTATGGTTGGACAACAAAATTATTATTTAACTGGTCATTCTTTGTGCATTGGAGGAAAAGAACAAGAATGTCCTGGTACATTATATAGATAAGATTATTGTTTATTTTTAATAAATATTATATAAGATTAATATAATTATATAATATATTATAATGGAATTAGCTATACCTGGTGTTGCTCTTGGATTAATGTATATAATGAATGGACAATCTAATCGTGGCAATGATGATGAAGAACCATTTACTTCTCGTAATGAATTACCTAACACTAATATTCCTAATAGAAATTTTCCTGAAGAATATCCTATTAGAAGTCAAGAAGTTGACCAAACCTCTGCACTTTCTACAGTAAATAATTTTGATAATGGCGGAAATGTATACACTGACAAATATTTTGATGCTAATATGGCATCTAACAAACATACGAATACAAATAATGAAACTACCTACTATTCGTTAACTGGCGAAAAGGTTTCTGGTTCTCATTTTGAACACAATAATATGGTACCTTTTTTTGGTGCAAAAATGACTACTTCTGATGCAAATGATAAATCATATGAAGGTATTCTTGATAATTATTCCGGTGCTGGCTCCCAAAGTATTAGTAAAAAAGAACAAGCCCCTATGTTTTCACCCGATGAAAACCAAGACTGGGCACATGGTGCTCCTAATATGAATGATTTTTACCAATCACGTGTTAATAATAGTATGCGTATGGCTAATACAAAACCTTTTGAAGAAGAACGTGTTGCTCCTGGTTTAGGTTTAGGTTATACTAATGAAGGTGCACATGGATTTAACTCTGGAATGATGATGCGTGAATCATGGCAACCCAAAGGCGTTGACAATTTACGTGTTGATACAAAACCAAAATCATCGGGACATGTATTACTTGGACACGAAGGTCCTGCATATAGTAATATCCAACAAATTGGTACTTCCGAACAAATGGGTGTTATGGAAAAAAATAGACCCGACACTACATTTGAAATGGGACAAGACCGCCTTTTTACTACTACTGGTGCATCTAAGGGACAAACATTACATTCTATTCCTATTGACCGATATGTATCACGTCCAGAAACTACCACATCTTATTCTGGTGCAGCTGGATCACAAAATCCTGCTACCTATGCACCCGGGGAATATATGCCTTCCCATAATATTGAATTAGGAGCTGTACCTATCGCGGGGGCTAATGCAAATGGTCGTAATCCTGCTACTGAATCTGATTATGGAATTAAGTCCAAAAAGGCATATCCCAACAATCGTACATCTAATAAACAAGATGGTTATTTTGGATTGGTTAGTGGAAGTATCGGTGCAGCTGTTGCACCCTTATTAGATGTTTTACGTCCATCACGCAAAACAAATGTTGTTGGAAATCTTCGCCCATATCAAAACCCTGGTTCCAGTGTTCCTAATTCGTACATATTTAACCCTGCTGACCGTACAAGTACAACTATTCGCGAGACTACCGAGAATTCTAAAAATCATTTGAATGTTAATGCCAATCAATTAGGCGGTGCATATAAAGTTACTCAACAACAAGCTTATGATACCAAAAGACAAGATACTACCGTACAATATACTGGTAATGCTGGTGCTGGTGACGGTACACGTCAAATGACATCATATGAAGCTGGATATAATCAACGCAATAATGATATTAAAGCCAGTACTATTGATGGTTACATGGTTAAAGGTAATATGAACATTATGAACGGTAACATTAATATGCGTGAAAAAACACGCGATGAATCCCTAAAAAATACACGTTCCATTACTGGAAATATGCCATATAGATCTCCTGATGTTGCTAATATGGGACGTCTTGCTGGTACAGATAATTCATTAAAATCTACCATCAATATGGAAAGAAATACACCAGATATTATGTATACATTGAAAAAAAATCCTTATGTTGTTGATTACACAAAGGCTCTTTAATTTAATATTTTATTACCATATTTATCTATAAAATATCAATAAAAAATTGTTATTTTATTCTAATTATTGTTTGCTTTTTATTTTATTGTTTATTTCACGTTTTTAATCACTGGCGAATAATTTACACAGATTGATTGCTTCCATATTAATTTCAGGGGGTTTAAATAAATTATTTATCATTTCATTATCACGAAACCGAACAGTGTAATCTTGTTGGATATTATTCCTACCAACGCGACCCATTGATTGAAGTGTTTTCTGTTGGGTCATTCCGTTCAAATCTTTTGCAATAAATCCGTGACAGAATTGGTAATTCGTTCCGTAAATATAATCTGTCGATGCGATAATTATAAATAATCGTTGTTCATCAGCCAATTGTTTCATAATTTCCATATATCGCTTATCAGGGATTTGTTTAAATACACCTATACCTAACAACAATAAATATTTTATGTGCATCTCTACATCCAGTAACATGATTTCCTTAGTCATCTGTTCACCTATACTTGATACAAATGCATTCTCATGTACTGACCCATCTGGAGTCCAACGCCCTTGATGGGGACATGTATTTGGAACATATAATGATTCTAATGATACAATTTGGACTTGTTTACGTAAACGGGTTATTTCCGCGTCTAACGCACGAGCCTCTTTCGTCATTTTTGAATTCTCCCAACTTGTATTTGACTTTTCATTTTGATGTTCAATCTCTCTCTCCAATTTATCTATCCTTCCTGTTAACTTATTGTTCATATCTATTTTTGGCTGGATTTCATCAAAACTATGCTTTGGAATATTTGTAAGGGCAATATAATATTTTCCAATCTTATCTACATTCTCTGTCAAAAAGATCGTTGGACCATCTGTTAATGTATACGCGTCTTGCGTTGTAATTGATACACCCACTGGAACCGTTTTTTGTTGAGTAGAAACTGATTGCTGATGATTTGCAGTACTTACTGTTCGTGTTAATACATTTCCTCCTTTCGGTGCAGATGATATTGCACCCATACTATTTGTTTTTTGAATATATCTATTTGTACGCGGTTCATTAAATCTCGGTTGACGAATTTGTTTCATATAATTATAAATTTTTTTCCATTGATCAACATCTATATAATACAGTACTTCTAAGTAATATTCTTTTAAACTATTCATTGTAATCTTTGTTATATCCATATCAAAATAAGAATTTATAGTATAATTTTCATTTACATACCCTTTTTCATTTACATATTTAATAAATGTAATAATCTCGCGTAAATCAAAATATCGTAATAGTGTTGGATTTCTCTTACAATGATTTACTATTCTTGATATTTTTGTATAATCATCAGATAAATAATGGGGCAATACACAACACATATCTTTATCTAATATTGGTATTGATTTTTTACAATCATAACTTGTTATTGTTATGATTTCTGCCTCATCAAACTTTGAACGAAAATCATCATATACTGGACGCATTTCATCCGGGGTTGGTAATGTTGCACAAGACAATACCATGGTTGGAACCAAATTGTTCTTCCAATTATTATGTATTACTTCATGTAAATCATGATTTTCGTAGTCTAATGTTATTGTTGGCTCATCCCAGTATGTTATTATATCATTAACGTCATTAAATGCTATCATATAATGCATTGCAGTAATATATGACTGAACATCACATATCATTATTTCTACATTATCGCCCACACTGTTATCTACTTTTGCTATACTACCAGAACGTTTATTTCTAGTATAATCTTTTGCTGAGAAATAATGCAAACGAATATCCGCTGCTGTTTCACATCCAAAAGCAAATGCTACTTTTTTCTCCATGGTTATTGCTGACTTTGCCAATGCTAATCCTATATGACGAGCTACACAAACAAATATAACTCGATTTGATGATGCTAATCCAATTGGCGATAAAGTTTTTCCTGTTCCAGTTGGAGCAGTATACAATATCAACATGGGTATCTTTAGTTCTTGTTCTTCTTTTTCTTCTTCGGCTTCTTCATCTTCTACTGATAATGGTGAAACACGATTTGCATTTTGCTTACATATCGTAAACAATTCACGTTGATGATTAAATAATGTACGGTCTTCGTATTTTAGTAAATATTTATTTTGTTCGATAAAAGCATACGCGTTTGTAATTATATTACTTAAATCTATTGATGAATTTATACAATCTATTGCATAGTTAATTATATCCAACACATATCGGTTTATATTTGTTATTTTTGCTTTTCTCAATTGGAGTATTGTATATAAATAAAATGCATAATTTTTATTTTTTTTGTATTGTTTAACTAATTCTGTATATAATTCTATTAATAAAAACTCAAATATACTAGATTTATTTAATTCTATATTTTTATCCAAAATATTTAATCTAACTATCTCACCACTTTTTAGTTTCTTTAACTTACCTGAGTTTATGTTACATTCGTACCTTTCCATAGGAGTTCCATTTATATAATTTTTCATATTTGATACCATCGATGTTTCAAAATATTTCTTATATAAGAAATAATCCATCTCTATACTAGCGTTTTCAAAATGAGTATAATTATTCAATGATTGGGTTTCATTAAAACGAATATTTACATCTGTATATCCGTCTACTATCATTTTTAATATTTTTTTTTCATCATTGTCTACCGATTTTTCGATAGATTCCCACTCGGTCTTGCTTAATTTATTCTGCTTTAAATCCATTGTATTTGATTAAGTTAATATCTATGTATAATTATAATATATAATCAATTTTTTAACTTCCTAATTAAAAGGGTATAGACAATACCACATTATTTCTTATAATATGTATAGATCTAACAAATTACATACACAAAATGACCTACTTATGACCACTCTCCTTGACTTTTATAAAGACTCTCATAATATTCATATTATGATGAATATTATAAATGGAGATACCAAAATGTCTTTACGAATCGTTGATTGGTTTGTTACCAATTATGCTAAAAAACATTTCACTGTTTATGAGTTACCTTCTTCCAATAATACTAATAGTTCGCGTTTTAAAGTTTATAATGAATATAAACTAAAACTAAAGGCCTATTCTAAAAAACGGTTTGACCCTTTTTGTAGATGGGACCGTATTACTATTCCATACAATAACAATCAATCTATGGAAACCACTATTGGACAATTAAACTTTTTTAAATGGGCTATTGAAAATAATATTATTGATTATATTCAATCTCATTTTCAGGATGTTGAACAAGATATGAATAATTTTAATAGTACAGCTAAACGCAGAACCATTACTGAACCACAAAATGATAATGCAAAAACACGCAAAAAAAGAGAAGAATTATCCGTTTCTGCATGTAAATGCATTAAAAAAGAGACTGTTAAAATTATTGTTAAATTTGATTAATGTTTATCGTAATGTATCCATAACCGCTTCTACATAATTCATAAAAGGGATTTTATTTTCACATTCTCCCTTTATTGCTGCATTCTTACGAGCATTTATGTATTTATGTATCTTTGACAACCATTCTACTCCCTTGTCATTTTCATCTTGCATATTATATTTTGTATCATAATTTGCATTTATATCTAATATATCTATCTTCAATCTTACTGAGTCCAACCAATCATCATAGTATTTTTTACACTTCTCCAAGTAATCTAATGATATATTTGATTCACCATCACGGGAACGCTTTTTTATACGGTTATAACATACTTCCGCGTCTGCATCTATATACACTATTCCATCTACACGGTAATCTTTTACATATTCATTATAGAACCGTAAGTATATTTGATAATGAATATCCTCGATTAAACCATCATCGTATAACATTTTTGCAAATATATTACGGTCTGCATCCAATGAACGCTCACAAATTATTACTTTACATTCGGGACTATTACGAATTGTATCACGAAGTAAACTTAAACGGGTTACATAAGCCATTACTTGAAATGAAAATGCATATTTTGCTGAATCTTTATAAAATTTTTCTAATATGTTTTCACCTGTACTTGTTTCTTTAATACTTTCCCATATATCTACTGGTTCCTTTAACAAAATTACTTCTTTATTTCCTTCTAACTGTTTACCGAGTGTATCAATTATTGTTGATTTACCTGCTCCAATATTGCCTTCTATGGCAATAATCAATGGACGACTCATATCGGATGACATAGATATATTGTAATTGTACAAATTATTTGAATGATATTTACATATTATTTATTAATATGTAAATCAATTTTTTAGTATCCGTTGTACCTGTCTTGCTATCTGGTCAACAAATACCCACCAAATGTACGTGGTGGTTTATATTTCAATATATCTAACTCTCTTGTTGTTGTTGGAAATTCTTCCTTACCGTATATGTCTTGTAAACATAACCATTCAAACATACCACCTACATATAAATACACCGTCTGAAACCCTAAATTCATTAATTGGTCATATTTCGTATTTATTGTATTATCTGTATTATTCTTTCCATATATAATTATCTTCTGGTTTAAACCATAATTCGTAAGCAGATTATTCAATGTTCGTTCTTCTACTACATGAGATATTGTATTTTCTATCAAACATGATTGGTCTGTTACTGGTAATGTATTTATTATTATAAACTCATCTTTATTCCGTATTGCAAATTGTATATCTTCAAATGATAACTTTTTATAGACTCTTGTAAAGAATTGTGAGAACATAGCTATTCTAATAATATTTTAGTTTTTATATTTGTTATTTACCAAAACAACTATCTTTTTTTATCTACATACAATTCCTTTGATAACGACTTTATTATTTTATTATCTAATTTTATTTGAGCGTCTTCCACGTCACCTAATATCACACGCATCATTTTATAACAGAAATTATAATCACGAGTGTCCATTTCTTCACACTTTGGGTGTGCTGTTTTCCATTGAGGAACCGTTCTATAATTATTCATGGTTATACGACTTAATATCTTACGTAACTTTGTTAGCTCGTCTGTATCCTTACTCCATTCGTTTTCATCTTTTATGTACATTGTTTCTCGTTTTATATCTGTACAATGTATTGGACGCTTCGTTACGTCCATATCTTTCAAACGATTCATTATCATCTTCGTCATGCCATTCACATACCCGTGATTCCCTATATATTCTATCTCATCTATTTGCACATTCAAATTACCAAGGAAATCTGTTATGTTCATTGCATCTTTGCAGGTATCATTCAAGAAAAAGTTGAGATTAAACTGATTATTTGTTGTGTTATTTGTAATGTTATTATTAATTACGGTTCCTTCCTTGACTACATCTAACACCTGGTTTTGTAATTTCATATTCTGCTGTTGCAGTGCAACATTTTCCTTATGCTGTTCTACCATTAACTCTTTAAACTCATCATTCTGTTTTAACAATCTTAACACTGTACTTGCATCAGTCAACGGTTCACTTATTGTATTTTTTATTTCTTCTGGTTCATCATCATCTGTTGTATCCTCATTACTATCTGTATCATTTTCAGCTATATAAGTACATTTCTTTTTATGACGGGTCAATGACGGGGCTTGTTTATATACTTTACCACATGAACACATAAATGCTTTGGGGTTTTTTGGGGTTTTTTCGTTAGCATTTATTAGCATTTTGTGTTTTGCAGTCAAATTATGCCTATTAAAATCCTTCTTATTACTGCATTTAAAATCACAACAAATACATGTATATATTCTTGGGGTTTTTTGGGGTTTTATAGTTAGCATTTTTGTTAGCCTTTTTCCTTTATATATGCTAACAAAAAAAACCCCTAAATCCTTTTTCAAAAAAGTAATTAAAATTTTTCAGTCACAAATTATTTATAGAAATTCGGGATTTGCTGCATTATGCTCTGAAGTGATTTTTTGTGTTTTTCTGAAAAAAAAAGTGGATGCACTTTTCCAAAAATGGACATTTTCAGAATGTCCTTTTTTGGGATATATGAAACACTTTTTATTTTTGTGTTTTTTCTGACAAGTATATAAATTGAAATTAGGACTTAAAGAAGATTATAATAATTAGGTATTGTGGGATATGTATATGTGGGAACTTAATTGTGATAATAATAGAAAATAAAATATTTTGTATTATTATAGAATGAGTAAAACCGAAGAAACAGAGAACAATATTAACTTAGACGAGTTTTTTAACAATATTGCAAAAAATCCATTTACATATAATTTAAACTTAGGTGATGACACAGAAATAACTTATGATAAATTGTTTGATAAGGTAAAGAATATATTTGTACAAGGATTATTACATATTACTGATTCAAAGAATATAGTAGTTGATGGTGAAAAAAAGTCAGTAATGATAGATAAGATTCCAAATAAAGACATTAATACAGTAAAAGAGTATATGTTAAGTTTGGGAATAGAAGTAGTACATAGAGAATATACAGAGGAAGATAAGGATTATCAGATCCGTAGATTGTTATATTGTTTACAAGATAAATTAAAAGAACACGTGAAGATAGATATAACAATGGATTGGGTGAAACAGTTGATACATAAAACACAGATAACATGTGATAAATCAAAATTAGAAGAATTAAATATTATTTTACGCTGTTATCCAGAAGCCAATTATATTTTGAAACTATACACACCTGAAAAAGTAGAGGAATGTCATATGTATTATAATAAAGCAGATAAACCAAATTTATTAAATATTATTTCATTTAAAACAGCCGATATAGTAGATTATCAATATAAACATAAATATGCAACACCGTTTACTAAGCACGTGAGATAATTAAACTTCAATATGTGTAGACTGAGTATCTTGTATTGGTGAGGAAACTTTAGATATTTCATTTAATTCATTGGTAAGTACATCTTCATCCAGTGTATGATTATCATTCATACATAGTTCGCAACAACATTCTACAATACATAGGCAATAAATTGTTACAATAGACGCAACAAATACAATAAACACAATAGTAATTCCATTCATTATTACAATAATATAAAAATAATCTTTACTTTATTTGTAAACATTATTAATTCAATGCAGGAATATATACTTCGGTATCTGTACATGTATCTTCATGAATAACATCATCCGGACACTGGACTATTTTAGATGGAATATTATCAAGTTGTTGCCAACATGTATAAACTCCAACTAACATCTGGTTATGACATTGTAAAGAAACCGATGAAGAATCAGCAATAGATGTACGTAGAAGTTCAGTATTGATATTAGACCCGATATAGCTATGTAAAATATCAGGGGTTGTTAATAAATTAGTAAGTGATAATGCTGTAGTAAAATAATCATATTGAGATAATCCAGAACAGGTTCCATGTTTAGACCATTCATGCTCCCAAAAGGAGTCATATGATTTACTACTTGTCTCATATTGAACGTCGGGCCACCGTTCAATCATGTAATCTAAACCAATATCATTAGGTACATTAGGGTCAAACGGCTCATTAGTACATGTGGATGGATAGCCAGATGTAACATATTGAGGCCATAATCCATGTATAGTGAAGTTCTGTTTCCAATAATTTAGTGAATTGGTACAACCAGGATATGTTTCTCCATTACAAAATCCAGGTGTCCAACTGTAAGCAAAAACATACATGGTAGATGGTGTAGAATGTGCAATAATAGCAAATTCAGCAAGTAACAATATGAGACATAAAAACATATCGTGATTATATATAATGTGGGTATTATTTTTGTGTGGTATATTAAACATGATGATGTCATTAAGTAATGCAGAAACACAATGTGTATGTACAACAGTGCCTTGTCCAGACGTTGGTATGAATTCAATTACAATGGGTGGAGGTACAGCACAAATAACGTATGAATATAAAATCCATGGAGATTATCCTGTAGTAATAGCAGCACATGGTGAAATAACACCAATAGATTTAGACCATGGTACGGGTACAACATCGTGTACACAAAAATATTCAAGAATATTGGATGATGATGGAATTGAAGATTGTGATGCAGGACATATTTTAGCAAATCGTTTAGGTGGATATGGAAATGAACCTCTAAACATATTTCCACAAGATGCAAGTATAAACCGTGGTTCTTATGCTCAATTTGAGAACGATATATACCATTGTATAGAGAGTGGTGCAAAAGACGCAAGTTTCCAATGGAATTTTATATATGAAAATGAAATGAGAACAAAACCGAATAAAGTAAAATATTCTGTGACATTTAATGGTGGAAATTGTACAAGTTTAACATCAACTTTTACAAATGGTGCATAGGTTCTCAATACGTTAAATAAAAAATGGAAATGTATCATAAAAAAATAGATAGACATGGAATCGACGACTAAGAGAATAGAATTAAATTTACCTGAAGAAAAAGAGGAATTGGAGAACCTAACGAAAAGCAAGGTAATAATTACAAAAAAGGAGTCAAAAAAGAGAGTAATAACAAAAACATGGAACATAACAGAAGAAGAACTGCATCCAGATGCACAGTTGATGTATATTCGGCAATTAGTTGATGATATGAATGTGGATACAAATCCATGTCAAGTAATATTAAAACATATAACTCAAAAGATAGCAGGTTATAAGTCACAAGATATAAAAAAGGAATTATACGAAGAGGAAAAGTTGGTAGATATACCTTATGTATTAGAAACCTTGAAAAATGCAGAGAATATTTGTTATTATTGTAAAGAATCAGTGAAGGTTCTCTATGAAAATGTGAGAGAACCATTACAGTGGTCATTAGATAGAATAGATAATAGTATAGGTCACAATAAAGAAAACGTGGTGATAGCATGTTTACAATGTAATGTTGGTAGAAAAACAATGCATCAAGGTAGATATGAGTTTACAAAACAATTAACAATTACAAAACTATAACTATAACTGCGGTAAAATCATATAAATAGTATATGATTTTATTTTATAACATGCAAGATTCAATAAAAATAGATATAAATACTGAAAATATACATAAACCGATATATAATAAGTTAAATCAATTCCATACTACCAATAAAATTCCTCATATAATATTCCATGGTGTATCAGGAAGTGGTAAACGAACAATAGTAAATAATTTTTTGAATATTATATATGATAATAATAAATCTCGTATGAAATCAAATATAATGATAGTAAATTGTGCACACGGTAAGGGAATAAAGTTTATACGAGACGAACTTAAATTTTTTGCAAAAGCGAATATACACTCAAATAATGGTTCCTTATTTAAAACAATAGTATTAATTAATGCAGATAACTTAACAATAGATGCTCAATCAGCACTGCGTAGATGTATAGAACAATTTAGTTTTAATACTCGTTTTTTTATAATAATAGAGAACAAGCATAAATTATTAAAGCCAATATTGTCAAGGTTTTGTGAAATATATGTTCCAGAGTATATATCTGGAAACAAATTAGGTAATTTACATACAATATCTAAAAATAAAAATTATAGTATTGAGTATACGGAGAACAATAAAGAATGGTTGGAAAATCAAATAGAATCTTACATAAACGATGACTTATCACATAAGAGTTTAATAATATTATGTGAAGAGATTTATGAAAAAGGTTTATCTGGATTAGATGTAGTAGAATGGATAAAAGAAACTTCAACAATAGATAGCAATCTAAAGGCAAATACGTGTGTTTATTTTGATACAATACGTAAAGAATATCGTTTTGAAAAAATGTTAATTTTTACAATATTTGATTATTTGTATTTACGTTCAAATAAGGACTTAAAAAATATTACAGAAATATAACTATAATATGGACGATTTTGTCATATCAAATTTGCACGAATCAAGAAATGAATGGTGTAGTCGTTTAGTTAGTGTATTTACGCCAGTAGTAATAGAAGGTATACGTTCAATATTTAATGAATCTTGGAAGATGTGTTTAGATAATGATGAAGCAAGTAAATATTTAATGACTTTTCAAAATTTGTTGTCAAGAGTTCCCAAATGGAATAATATAATTGTAGAAGATGAACGTAAACGAATAATAGAGCGAAGTGGTTGTGATTATTTAGAAGATTTAATTACATGTGTCCATATTATTCAGTTAAAGGTTTTGACGTGTATTAGAGTAGGTAATAAGCAGAAGAAAATAGATATTTCAATTCCTAAGTTAGACATATTTATTCATAAGGTTTATATCCATGTAGCACGAAAAGTGTATATGAATGTATACTTATTTGAGCGAAATATTTCTCCTTTGCAGGTTCAAAAGAATAATCGTGAGTTGGAATCAATTGTTCAAGAATGTATATTAACAACAATTCGTGAAAGTGTGCCAACTGAAGCAATAATCCGTGCATATATGGATGAAAGTGTAGAACAGGAAGAGGAAGTAATCATTGAAGATGTCCCCGATGCTGAACAAGAAGAAAGTACTTCAAAGGAACAAGAACCCGATGAAGATAAGCAAGATTCGAATGAAGAAACAGTACCAGAAATAGTACCAACCATTCAAAATATAGATGATAACGAAGTAGTAACGAAATTGGAGTTTAATGATATGGATACAGTATTAAATGAACAGAATAATGTGAATGAAGTATCTGCACCAAAGACCATAGAACGGTTAGAAGATATTAGTACATCGCGTGCAATTGAACGTAAATTAGAAGAAGAGAGTGATACTGACGATGAACGAATCCAAATCCATACTGACATGGTGGACTTAAGTGGGTTTGATATATTGGATGAAACAGAAAAGAATGCAGCAACTGATGACGTAATATTAGACGGAATAGAGGAATTACCTCCAATTTAGGCAGAATTATGCGTTTTAATAAATATATAATCTTCTATAAACTAATTATAATTGTATATGGAAAAGTTATTGATAATTGCATCAATAATAACATTTATGTTTAGTATAATGAAAGTAATTGAGATGAAATATGTAGCAAAACAATGGACTCCATTAAAATATGTAATACGAGATGCAGCAATGGTATTTGGGTCAGCCTTATTAGGGTTGTTTGTATTTTTTCAAATAAATGGAACAATGACGGATTTATTTAATGTGGTAACTGATGGTAAAGCAGTTAATTTAAATACAACCCAGGTTTTTACGGATGCACCTGGATTTTAATGAAGTAATATATGTATCTAAAAATTCCTATACATATATTATAAAATGGAATCATCTAATGATGATAAACAGATTCAAAGTATAGATAAAATGATAAAAAAGGGACGTAAAAATATTGATTTACCAATGGTTTCTAACCCTATAGTACCTGTAAATAAAACCAGAAAGCGTAAGTTGAATATTGTAAAAGAGCCAGTTTATACACCAACAGAAAGTGATATAATTGTTTCTACAGGTTCAAAATTAGACGAAACGCCTCGTAAAAATGAAATATATGCTGATGTATTGAATCGGTTATCAATATTAATGAATAAAAAAGGAGATGTAATGCGAAGCCGAATATATAGCCGTGCCCAAGATACTTTATTAAGTATAGATGAGAATATTACATCACCAAATCAATTAGAAGGGAAGCCAAATATTGGTCCAACCATAATTGCTAAGTTGACTGAGTATGATAATACAGGAACATTGCATGTATTTGAACGTGAAAAAGAGAACCCAGAAATATGGTTGACTGATATTTATGGAATTGGACCTAAAAAGGCCCAAGAATTAGTAAAATCGGGTATAAAAACAATTAAAGATTTGCGTGATAAGCAAGATAGTTTATTGAATGATAAACAACGTATAGGATTAAAGTATTATGAAGATATTTTAAAAAGAATACCACGTAATGAAATAGATAGTTTTGATAAAATAATTGAAACAGAAATAAAGGAACTTGGCGGTACAAATCTAAAGTATGAGATTGTTGGTAGTTACCGCCGTGGTGCGAAAACATCCGGTGATATAGATATAATAATTACATCAAGTGATACTGGTATATTAAGTAAGGTAATTGATAATTTGAAAAATAAGGACATAATAATTGAAATACTTTCACAAGGAGATACCAAATGTTTAGTTATTGTAAAAATGCCAGGGCTGCCTTATGCAAGGCGTGTAGATTTCATGTTTACACCTCCAGATGAATATCCATTCGCGACCTTATATTTTACAGGAAGTAAGGCGTTTAATACAACAATGCGTAGTTATGCGTTAAAATTAGGGCTATCACTCAATGAACATGGTTTTTATTATAAAGAAAAGGGAAAGGGAAAAGGAGGGAAAATAGATAAGACTTTTAAAACAGAGGAATCAATATTTGAATCATTATATTTAAAATATAAGAAACCAACTGAACGTGTGGACGGTCGTGCAGTAGAAACAACATTACCAATTGTATATGATAAAGATATAGAAAATATAGAAAAGAAGGGTCAAAGTTGCTATAAATCATGTGATACAGTACCAAAGGGTGAATGTGTAACTGGATGTTCTCCAAGTTGGACGGATGATAAGTTAAATGGGTCACGAAATTGGTGTACGTGTAATTTACGAAATACAGATTGTATAATATCAATATGTCCAGCACATGAAGAACCAGTTATAACAAAACCAGAAAAGAAACAACGAAAAACTAAGAAAAAATCACCAGATGATAAAGTAACAACAGATTCGTCTGTTCGTAAAACCAAGAAAAAATCACCAGAAAAAGAAACGAAACCAGAAAAAGAAACGAAACCAGAAAAAGTAAAGAAAACAACAAAACGGGTGAAGATTGTAAAAGTTGCACCGCGAATAGTAATAGAAGAAGAAAATGAAAATCCTGAGATAAATATTACAACAGATGAGTTACCTGAATTGGTACCCATATTACATATGGATAAGAAGGAAAATATTACAATATCCAAAGTAGAAAGCAAAATAAGTCCAAAAAATAAAACACGTAAGGATGTAAATAAAAAAAAGAAACTCAAAATAAAAGAAACCGATATAAAATTAAATTCTCAACAAGATAATATGGAAACTAAAATACAAAAAGCGAAAGACTTTATAAATAAATTTCGTCAAGATGGTATAGATACTTTATCTGTATTGAGTGAAACAGAAATAATAGAATTATGTGAAACAGCAAGTCATATGTATTATAATACAAAGGTTTCAATAATGACAGATGCTGAGTATGATATTATAACAGAATATGTAGAACGTGTATATCCAGCAAATACAGAATTAGACCAAATAGGTGCAAAAGTAACAAGGAATAAAGTAGAGTTACCATATAAAATGGCATCTATGGATAAAATAAAACCAGATACAAAAGCACTAACAAATTGGTGTCAAACGTATAAAGGGCAATATGTATTGTCATGTAAATTAGATGGTGTAAGTGGATTATATACCACAGAAGGTGAAAAACCAAAGTTATATACGCGTGGTAATGGAACAATCGGGCAGGATATAAGTCATTTATTACAAGTATTTCAATTACCAACAGAACCAAATATAGTAGTCCGTGGCGAATTTATAATACCTCGTGTTGTTTTTGACGAAAAATATAAATCCAAATTTGCAAATCCTCGTAATTTGGTGTCGGGAATAATAAATAGTAAAACAATAGATGAAAAAGCAAAAGACATAGATTTTATATCATATGAATTAATTAAACCAGAATTACGTCCAAGTGCCCAAATAGAAAAATTAACAGAGTTAGGTCATAAAGTAGTCCAAAATAAAACAGTAGACCAATTGTCAAATGAGATGTTATCAGAATTGTTAATGGATTGGAGAACAAATTATGAATATGAGATAGATGGTGTAATTGTAACGGATGACCATATATATACACGTAAAGATGGAAATCCCGACCATGCGTTTGCCTTTAAAATGGTAATATCAGATCAAATTGCAGAAGCGAAAGTAGTAGATGTAGTGTGGACACCAAGTAAAAGTGGTTATTTAAAACCTCGCGTAAGGATAGAGCCAATTAAGTTAGGCGGAGTTACAATTGAATATGCAACTGGATTTAACGGTAAATTTATCCAAGATAATAAAATAGGTATTGGTGCAATAATACAGATAATTCGTAGTGGTGATGTAATTCCATATATAAAATCAATAACAACTGAAGCAGAAGTAGCGAAAATGCCAACAGAAGATTATCATTGGACAGATACCAAAGTAGATATAGTACTTGATAATGTAAATGTAAATGAAACAGTTCAATCCAAAAATATTACTGATTTTTTCAAAGGTTTGGAGGTGGATGGTATAGGAATTGGCAATGTAAAGAAAATAATGAAGGCGGGATACACAACTGTACCCGCGATATTAAAAATGACAAAGGACGATTTCCACAAGGTTGACGGGTTTAAAACAAAAATGGTGAATAAAGTACATGATGGTATAAAGACACAAATTGATAAGGCATCATTATTGGATATAATGGCAGCTTCAAATAAATTTGGTCGAGGTATAGGGAAACGAAAAATCAAGCCAATTATGGATGCTTATCCAGATATATTGACGAGAGATGAATCCATAGATGAAAAAATAGCACTATTACAAACAATAGATGGAATAGGTAAAGAAAATGCAAACAGTTTTGTAACCAATATTCCTGTATTTTTAGATTTCATGAGAGAATGTGATTTATACTCTAAGGTAGATAATTCAACAATACAGTTACAAAATGAATTTCAACCAATAGAAGAAGTTACTCAAGATGAAACAAATCCATTATATGATAAACATATAGTAATGACAAAGGTACGTGATGCAGAAATAATAGAACATTTGAAAAAAGTGGGTGGAATATTAGATAATAATATAAGTAAAAAAACTTATGTTTTGATAGTAAAGTCATTAGATGATATATCAAATAAAACAAAGAAAGCAAATGAGGAAAAAATTCCAATAATGACTCCTGAAATGTTTAAAGATAAGTATATGAAGTAAAAAAGTATATACATTTGTATAAAATATAATAAAAAGTATTATATTTTCTAATAATTATCAATATTATATATATTTTGTGTAATATTCAGGTAATGTATCAATATTAATACAAGTATTTTGGTGTATTTCAGTATTAGGTTCAATAATATATTGTTTAAAAACAGCATAGTTGAGTTGATCATCGGGAGTTTTATTATGAACAGTTCTGGCAATCATTTTATATAATTTAAAATTAGGGTATCGTTCTTCTCCGTTCTTTTTATAAAGAATATTTTTATTGTTATCATCAAGACACCAATTATAAACAATTTGTTGAAATTCATCGTAATCAGTAATAGGTACATCGTCATCAATAACAAAATCGTATAATGAACAACCCAGTCTGCATAAATCAAAACTGTAATTAGGGTCTAATCTCGGTTTATCATTATCCATATATGGTTCACAATTATATTGTGTAGATGCATCACCAGATGGTGCAAAACTGTCACTACAAAAGCGTTGTCCATTATAATTATATATAGCCCTACCAAAATCAATAATTTTGTAAATTTTCCCAAATGTAGGAACTTTGTATGTATTGCGTTTGTATACATAATATATAAATTCTTGTTCGGTGTTTACATACATAATATTATTAGTATGTAAATCATTATGTGTAAATTGCAATGTTTTTTGGTAACATAACAATGTCATTATAATTTGCATTAATATAGATATACCTTCATCTTTATCCATACATTGGGTTTCAAACAAATTATCAAGAGTTCCGTCACATTTTTCTAATGTTATAGCCTGAACTGGAAATTTATTAATATATGCAAAGCACTCTTCAGGTTCAATACTGGAATCATCATCATCATCATCATCATCATCATCATCATCATCTTCTTCTTCTTCATCATCATCTTCTTCATCATCATCATCTTCTTCTTCATCTTCTTCTTCATCATCATCATCATTATCTTCATTTTCTTCATCATCATCTTCTTCATTATCTTCATCTGTATCATTAGTATCACTATCATTATCACTATTAGTGGAACACGTACTATTTGTAGAAGTTTTGTTAGATATATTAGGTTTGGTATATATTAGATTACTTTCTAATTCTTGTATGGGTTCAACTGATATTTGATTCGATAGGTCATTGAGAGATATAGAAATAATATTTTCAATGTTAACATTAGAATTATTATGTGGGGTATTTGAAATACAGATACGAGGTTTATTTGCATGTGAACCATAATTTTTATAACTATCTGTATTTATGGAAATAGTATGAAATAATTTATTATTGTTTGCATTAAAAAAGGAAGAAGATTGCAAATATTCGTAATCATCTGTAATATCAATTTTGAACTCCTCTTGTATTCCCAGGAATGACCCATAAAAATCAATACAATGTACAATAGAATGTTGATGTAATAATTTACTGGATAAATAACTAAAAAAGCAGTCAACATAGGCCATATTATTTGAATCGCATAATTTTGAACAAACATTTTCATTAGTTAATGTAGGTAAATTATGCATTTTATCACGAATATTTTCATATTTACCAACCATATATCGTGCAGGGTCTAATAGTGGAGAATATTTAATAAACACAGGTGTTTGTATGAAACTATCAGTATCAATATTTAAGACCGTATTCATATCAACAATTTGTAATTTATTATTTAATCCAATACGGTTATAATTAGTTTCGTCGAGCGAGAACCACTTATTATATATAGGATTATAGCCCTGAATATGTTGTATGTTATATGGATTATAAGTATTCTCAGTGTCAAATTTAATATTGGAAGATTGTTCTAAATTAGTTAATGATATAGGTTTATACTTAGAGTAGTGGATGTCAAATTTAGGAGTTTTACATAGAGTAGACATATTATAAATGTAAAATACTTTATAAGTGGTTACCATATTTTTTTCACAAAGATTAAACTAATGTAACTGTGTTTGTCCTAAAAATACTTTATATGTAGAGTAATTATAAACACAAATTTATAGATTATGACTCTTGAATTGAAAAAATTTAATATGCGTGATATTACATTTAAACCGAATGAAAACAAAGGACCAGTTGTTGTCTTAATTGGAAGACGTGATACAGGTAAGTCATTTTTAGTAAGAGATTTATTATTTTATCATCAAGATATACCTATAGGAACAGTAATATCTGGAACAGAAGCAGGTAATGGGTTTTATGCAGCACATGTACCAAAGTTGTTTATTCATGAAGAATATAATACGGTATTAATAGAAAACGTACTGCGGCGACAAAAAACAGTACTAAAACAAATGAATAAGGAAGTAGAAATGTATAAACGTACAACAATAGATCCACGTGCATTTGTGATTCTGGATGATTGTTTATATGACCAATCATGGACACGTGATAAAATGATGAGACTATTATTTATGAATGGACGTCATTGGAAAATAATGCTTATAATTACAATGCAATATCCGTTGGGTATTCCACCTAATTTGCGTACAAATATTGATTATGTGTTTATATTAAGAGAACCTTATTTAACGAATAGAAAACGTATTTGGGAAAATTATGCGAGTATGTTTCCAACATTGGAATCATTTTGTGCAGTAATGGATCAATGTACTGAAAACTTTGAATGTTTGGTTATCAATAATAATTCAAAATCAAACAAATTAAATGACCAAATCGCTTGGTATAAAGCTGAAAATCACCCTAATTTTAAATTAGGTTCAAAAGAATTTTGGGATATATCAAAGAATATGGGGTCTGATGATGAAGATGAGGCATATGACCCGAGTAAAGGAAAGAAAAAAACAGGACCAAGTATTAATGTGAAAAAATCAAATTGGTAGTAAAATAATATTTGGTATTGACAAATAAACATTAATCGTCAAATGTATCATCAAATATTTCATCGTCATCATCATCATCATCATCATCATTATAAAGGTCAACCATTCTATCATTATTTTCTACATTAATATTTTCTACATTAATATTTTCTACATTAATATTTTCATGTTCAATCCTGGAATCATCACCTGTACTATCTTCATCGGTATCATAAAATGCTACACTATTAATTATATTATTTCTAGGAAAATAACTATATAATATGTAGTTGTACATATCTTTTTCAGCATCTGTACTATCTTCTATAATTTCAATGTGACTGGTTTCGTAGTTTTTATAATAACAATTTTTAATATATTGTGGAAATTCTGTATTATACACCGATATTTTTTTTTTTGTTTTAATAAATAAATTATCGTTATTGATAATCTTAGTTATTTTGCGTCCAAATCCAGGCGATTTTTGTTTAAATTTGTTTAACTGATATAATAATTCAACTTGTGCATTTGTCTTGGTTGATGTACATAGGGAATAGTTTGATGAATAATATAAATGTAGGTAAGGTTTCATAGCACGAATCAATATATCTTCTGGAAATTTGTTATGTATACGAATCCTCATATCATCTTTATTACAGTTATCATTATACATTTCCAACATAGTTTTAATATCACGTATTAGGTCTTTATTACTATTACTATTATGATTGTTAGTCATTGTTTTAATATGCATTTCACGTATCATATGTTCGGTGTTATCTCTAAAAACTTTTAAATGAAAATTATGTAAAAAATATTGATGAAAAATACTGGGTAATATAAAACCGCCATGTTTCATAAAAAAGTAAATATTATATAGATGTGATTTGTCAAAAATACTATTATTATATGGATTTTTTATAGGTAATGGTTCGGCATGAATATAGGGTGAATTAATTAATGCATTTTCAATAATTTTGGTTAAATCGCTTTTGGTAAACAAATATTTCCTACCATATTGTAATAGACTACATACAAAGTACTGATTTTCATTTATAGGATTCATAATTAAATCATGTTGATTTGATAAATTGCTTATTTTCCATTTATATTTTCGTACCAATTTACACAAATTGTTGTGTATGTATTGGATATCCTGAAATATTGATAAAAATTCTGTTTTTTGGTTAGATGATATGAATGGGTTATCTAATATACTTTTAAGATAAATAAATTTTTCGTTTCGATAGGTAGTTTTTGTATTCAGTAACCTATGTATAAATGATGTAGAAAGAATATACATCAATTTATTTGGTGCTTTTTGAAAATTAATAAAGGAAATATTAAAATAAGATGGTTTATTAAAATAATCTTTACTCATACAAACTGGCTCATTCTGGTTTGATACATATTTTTGATATAATATATCTGTTATTGTAGTCATATTATATAATTGTTTTTACTATATAATATATATTTGCATATCTATATCCTTTTTATTAAATTATTACGTACTTATATTTTTTAATCAACTTCTTCAAGGGAATCCTTATTATTAGCTTGTTCCATTAATAGTTCATTTCGTAATTGGGTTGACTCTGCATCAGCAACTTCACGTTCTTCAAAATTAACAGTTTCTTTCACACCAATTAGATTACCATCATCGTCCATAGATTGAGTAAGTACATTTCCACTACTTTTAGCTTTCTCAATATTTTCCATAATGGCTTGCTTTTTTGTTTCCCGAACACGTTCCTCAAACTCTTTCTTAGCCATTTCTTCATTTTTCATTTTTTCTTGATGCAATGCATTCAACTCTTCTTCCAAGTGTTCAACTCTACCAGTCTTGTATGCATCTGGGTCCCATGGAATCCATACACCAACGGGTCCAACAAAAATATCATGGTTTGGATCTTGGTCTCGTAGTTTTTTACATTTTTGTTCGGCCTCTTCCTGACTTGCAAATACACCACGTACCTTTAGGCCACGTGTTGATGTTTGAAAAGAATGTTCCTTATTAAATTTCTCATTAAGTTTATCTTCTTGTTTATCCATGAAATTTTTATAATCATCCTCGATTCCACTCTTCTTTAATTTATCGCTTTCTTCCTTTACAAAATCATTGAAATCAGCAATTAAGGTGTCTACGTTCATATTGTGTTTATATGCGATAAAATGAATGAAATCAAAATATCGTTCCATTGATTTAGAAAACTCCCAATTTTTAATAAATTGGTCAAATAAATATACCTCTCGCTTTTTTAGAATTTTTTCAGGGGATACAAACGAAAGACATGTAAATTTTTGTCCAGCGATTGTTTGGTCTTCATCACATAAATCTACATATTTAGGATTAGTTTCACCGTTTGGCAATGTTTTTTTCTCAAAAGACGACATTATAAAATATACTCAACCTATATATTTAAGTGTTTTCTGGATAACATATTATTTATATTAATTGATTTAGTTTGATTTATTTTATTGTAATATAATATATCATAAAATGACAGAAATGGTTGACATGAATGAGCTTTTGAAGCGTGCTATCAAATACCTTATTGAAGGTTTGGCTGTGGCTATCTGTGCCATGTTAATCCCTAAGAAGGCTTTGGGTGTTGAAGAGATTGTTATTATTGCCTTAACTGCTGCTGCTACATTTAGCATTCTTGATGTATTTATTCCCTCCATGGGTTCAAGTGCAAGAAATGGTGCTGGTATGACCCTTGGTAGTACTCTTGTTGGTGGTATCCGTCTTGCTGCATAAGTATATATTTACACATAAATAATATAAATTAATATTAATAATATATTAATATTAATAATGAGTGACGAAGACGCTAATCTAAAACCAAGTGATATTGTAAAAGAAAATAAGGAAAGAGCCAATAATACTATTTTTAATAAAGTAAGTAAATCATTGAATGTAGATGCTGAACATATAGTGTGTCATAAAAAATGGCGATCACCAATGACTCCACATCAATGTGAATGTATTCATAAAAAATTAAATACTTGTTTTAATGAACATATATATAAATTATATAATTCCGTTGCATATAAAGAAACATGGTATGAAAATGTGCGGGAATTTATAGCCATTCATAGTAATATAGAACTTAATATAAATACAAGTGATTTGAGTGACCAAGAAATTTTAGAAATCAGAGATCATGGGTTTTCTCTTTTTGTAAGCGATGATTGTGCGGATATCGATGAAGATGAATTTGATGGACCAAATGATTTATCAATTGATGAGTGGGAAACTATAGATGATATTATTATGTATTATTATTTGAATGACACGAATAATAGTTAAATTTACATTATATTTTGATATTCTAAATATAATGTTTATACAGTTGGAAAATATTGCCAGTCTAAATCGGTGCAGACATTTTTCCATATCATATCTTGTTCCAATTGTTTTTCACGGTCTTTCATCATTGGAATATATGGTAAATATTGCATTTGGTCAAGTAATACACATAATTGATGAAGCGTATATGTGTAATTAAAAAAATTCGTTCTACTGGGTGGACAATGCACTGCCCATGGTTTTTGAATTTCAATGAATAATACACATAACGTTTCATGTAATTCTTCATTCATGACTGGAGGTTTAATACCAAACATTGAGTTAATATATTGAATATGTTCAAAATATTTATTATAACCTAATTTTCTCAATATTTCTCTCATTTTATCGTAATTTATTAATGACATATCTGTTATTCTTTCCTTTTTTATTCGTGCACGAATATCATTCATTACTTCATCTGGAATTTGGGTAGTTTCTTTTGCTTGAAATTGTGATAAAATTTCTTTGAAATGATTCAGTCTAATATAAGCAGTATATGACACCTCATTTGGTGGTTCTTTGTTTGTTGGTTTAGAACTATCTATGATATATGTAATAAATTTACCACATGCTGTATTATTACATATTAGTATTCCTTCTTCATCTTGTGGAATTAGTTCTCCAGAATTACATGTATCACATATATCAGTAGACACTACAAAATCTTGGATGTTAGTAATCTCATTAGTTACGTTCCGCCAATAATGCTGATATGATTGTTTGGATTTTGCATATTTATCATTGTTCAAATCTCCTGAATTTGTATCAGTAGCCTTTATTTTAAAAAAGGAATTGAGAACATTGGAATTTTGATTCACCGTATTTGAATCTACTGATATTTGTTGTTTTTGTTCAAAATAATCAAATACATGTTTTGAATTATTAAGCAAATATTCTTTCTTTTCTCTTGTAAGTGATGCAATTTCACGTCTTATTGATTTAATTCTATCGCACATATCCATATATTCATCATACTGGTTTTTATGCAGAGTTTTGATTTTTGCTTTCAGTTCTTCTTTCTCTTTTTCCAAATCTGGAATTGTTTCAGTTTCTATTTTGTGAAATTTATTCAACAATTCAGTGTGTTTTATATCAATCGTATGTAATCCTGTTGTTTTTTGTGGATTACCCTTTTTTTGGTTCGAATTCATAGAATTGGTTGTAATAGTTACTTATGTGTTTTTATGTTGCTTTTTTTGAATTGGATTTTTTGATTCTTTTTTTGTTTTTTCGTGTTTGCTTATTTTTTACATAAGAAATTCGCTTGGTTTGTTTTTTGGGTTTTTGTTTTCTTGTTTTATTTTGTTTCTTTGTTTTATTTTTACGTGTTTTTTTCCCACCACCATAATCACCATGACCATCATGTGTTGTATAGGTTGGCGCTGACCACGGACGCTGATGACGAGGAGGTTCCTTGTTGTTGTCAGGATTCACTGAACTTGACCTATCTGGTGGTAAACCTTGAAATATAAATCTTGGGGAATTGCTTCTTTTACTTGAGCTTTCAGTACCAACGGGTGCATGAGGGCTGCTGCTGGACCGTTTACTTGGTGTATTAACAACAGTTTGAATATAACTTGTCAATTCTTGAGTAAATTCATCTTCATTTTCACTATTTGGTTGACTTTGACTATCACTATTATCACTGTCTTTAACTTCTTCTGTATCAGGGAAAGGTTGACTATCATCACTATTCTCATTGTCATAACTTGAATTGAAAGGTTGACTATCATCACTACTTGAATCTGGATTTGTTACCAATGATTTTATCTGGTTAATATGTTTAAACATTTCGCCTTTCAAAAAATCTATACCCTTAATCCTATCAATCAGGTTTATCAATAACATTATGTCGCGTTCCTGTGCATATTCAGGCAGTTCTTCAGTCAGTTCTATAGTATATGGGTTTTCACTATATAAGATTTTTTCAAAAAGGTCTTTATAGGAAGGCCCTAATGATATTTCAATCTCGTAAATATCATTTTGTAAAATTTTAATATCATTTTGTAACTGGTTAATATATTCTGTATCATTCATATATGTTGCTGCTGGTGCTGCTGCTATTTTCATTGATGTTGGTTCTGCTGCTGCTGGTGCTGCTGCTATTTTCATTGCTGTTGGTGCTGCTATTTTCATTGATGTTGGTTCTGCTGCTGGTTCTGCTGCTGCTGGTGCTGCTGCTATTTTCATTGATGTTGGTTCTGCTGCTGGTTCTGCTGCTATTTTCATTGCTTGGCCTTTTGTAGACGTAATTAATGTATCATGTACGTATTCAATATTATCAGTATAACAAACTATATTTAATTGATAATCTGTAAAATCACCATTACCCAGATCATTACCACCATTAAATATATCTGAAGATAATAATGTATTGATATAATCTAATGTAACTGGTGTTTTTGTTGCGGTTATAAATTCTTCAATTTCTTTCCAAAAGTAAAATTCAAATAATTTTTTAAATTCAATATTAAAACAATCTGTATCTGTATCGTCACAACAATCCGCATCTGTATCACTACATAATTCGTATTCACTATCGTCACTATCGTCACTATCGTCACCTGCACCAGCAGCAGGAGGAGTACCACCATGTGTACGTCCAGCCATTTCAACTGCAATCTTTTTATATGCATTAAAAGAAATATGGGTAAAAAAAGTAGCTATTTGTATTAGTGCGTTAAGTTGTGACACATTCTTAGTGGTTCTTGGACGAGGTACGTTTCTATTTAATACATTTACACGTTTATTTAACATAGTAACTATTTCCGTTGTACGCTTATCTAAGACTACACCGTGTAAAGGCCTGGTATGTTTTTCTCCTTGAAATTGTATCAAGTTGTCTTCACTATCATCACATTTATCTTCATTAATAGACTTTGCCCAAACTTTATCATCTTTTCCATTATTTTTGTTTGGTTCTTCTGGGTGTCCATCTTTATAACAACATTCTCTTTTTGAATTTTGTACTTGGTCCAATAACATTTCTACATTATTTTCATTAACTTGCCAAATATTATCTTTAAAAGAAATAATCTCGATATTGGATTTCTCACTATTACAACAGGTACAAGAAGGTGCATATATACATGTTCTACAATCTTCCTCTACATCAAATGTTAGTTTATCATCAGTTTCAATAAACCCAAATGTTATCATTACTTGATATATATTTAATAAATGTTCACAAGGTGCTCCACACTTATCGGATTGCATGTTATGTAAACATAATCCACATATATAACATTTATGAGTACCTGGCCAATTATCTGTACGAAAAGCTATATCACATTGTGTATCATCTGCAGTTGGGTTAAGGATATTACGTGCATCTAATGGTCTGTAACCCGAATTAGAATTTTTTTTGGTACGACCAAATCGTACTTTACCTTCGGGCGATAAGCTTGCTTCTATAAATTTTTTAACTACTCCAGTATATGAAATAGATTTTTTTGAAGCTTTCTTTGCAGAAGATTCTTTAATCCAATTATTTAATAATTGTCTAATTTGTGTTGAATGGTCATTGGGTGAATTACGTAACTCTAATGGAACAGCTTTACTTAATACATGAGAAATAGAATGTACTGTATTAAATAAATCTGTTTTTAATGTCTCTTTATCTGGGTTTTTCTTACTACAATCCCTTATAATTTTTTGAAATTTGTCTTGAAAATCGGTATATGTTTTATGAAGGTCTTTTAAACATGCAGTTGCTTTGTTTTCTAATTGTTTTTTTGATAATTTTTTAACTTTTATCTTAATCTTTGGTTTTGCTTTTGGGGGCATCGTATTTATATAATCAAGATAAAAAAACAAACTCGTAAATGTTTAAAAAATTCTGTCTAAACCAACATTATAGAAATGTCTTCACCTAAAACAATAGGATTGCCAGATCATGTACATATATCAAAACCAGCTTTCCAGAAAATGTTGTTTATAACAAATGCTCTGGAGCAAGGTTGGACAGTCCGCAAATCGCAAGAATCCTATATTTTCACTAAAAAACATGAAAATCGCCAAGAAATATTTCAGGAGAATTATTTAGAAACATTTGTTGCATCAAATTTGTCCACCGATTATGTTTTGAGTAGTCAAGTTTAGTATTAAGAGATTACTGATACATAACAAAAAACGTGATGTAGATTATTTTCTCTGCATAGTATGAATCAAACAGTCATATAATAGTATTTGGTAATATATGAAATTGTGTCAATAACATGTTTATAACGAATAACCAAGTAGCAATTTATTTAGGAATATTTGAAATAAAAAGAAGTATTAATTTTCTTTTTATTTATTTCTCTCAAATTATTTTCTTTGTATACCTTATAATCCATACATAATGGCTGGAGGTTTAATGCAACTCGTCGCCTATGGCGCACAAGACGTGTTCCTTACCGGAACCCCTGAGATTACTTTCTGGAAGGTGTCCTACAGACGCCACACCAACTTTGCCATGGAATCCATTGAGCAAACATTCTCCGGTCAAGCCGATTTCGGCCGCCGTGTAACATGCACAATCAGCCGTAACGGTGATCTTGCCTACCGTACCTACCTTCAAGTTACTCTTCCTGAGATTAACCAAAACATGGGTAAGAATGGTAATGATGATGTCTATGCCCGTTGGTTGGACTTCGTCGGTGAGCAACTTGTTGCCCAAGTTGAGGTTGAGATTGGTGGTCAACGCATTGACCGTCAATACGGTGACTGGATGCACATCTGGAACCAACTTACCCTTTCCAAGGAGCAACAAGCTGGTTACTACAAGATGATCGGTAACACCACACAACTTACATACCTTACTGACCCCGACTTTGCCGATGTCTCTGGTCCCTGTGCCGCTGGTGGACCCGCTCAAGTCTGTGCCCCTCGCAAGGCCCTTCCTGAGACCACTCTCTATGTTCCCCTTCTTTTCTGGTTTTGCCGCAACCCCGGACTTGCTCTTCCTTTGATTGCTCTTCAATACCACGAGGTCAAGATCAACATTGACTTCCGTCCTATTGGTGAATGTCTTTGGGCTATGAGCCACATGGACGGTACCACCACTACCGCTACCAGTTCTTCCGGTGCTTACCAACAATCCCTTGTTGCCGCTTCTCTCTATGTTGACTACATCTTCCTTGACACAGATGAGCGCCGCAAGATGGCTCAAAACCCCCATGAGTACTTGATTGAGCAACTCCAATTCACAGGTGATGAATCTGTTGGTTCCTCTTCCAACAAGATCAAGCTCAACTTCAACCACCCTTGCAAGGAGCTTGTCTGGGTTGTCCAACCTGATGCCAACGTTGACTACTGTGCTTCTTTGGAGCCTACTACTCTTCTTAACAAGACATTCGGTGCTCAACCTTTCAACTACACTGATGCCATAGATGCTCTTCCCAACGCCATCCACGCCTTTGCTGGTGATGTTTCTGCCTCTGGTGCCAATGCTTTCATTGATGGTTCTGGTCTTTTTGAGACTTCTACCGCTGGTGATGCCGGCAAAGAGGCCACTGTCAATGGTATAAATGTAGAAGCCGCTGCTGGTACTGCTGGTTCCGCTCTCTCTGACGCTGGTGCCTTCGTCCTTGCCGAGTCTGCCCTTGACATGCACTGCTGGGGTGAGAACCCTGTTGTCACCGCTAAGCTCCAACTTAACGGCCAAGACCGCTTCTCCGAGCGTGAGGGTTCCTACTTTGACATGGTCCAACCTTTCCAACACCACACACGTGCCCCCGATGCCGGTATCAACGTGTACTCCTTCGCCCTTCGCCCCGAGGAGCACCAACCTTCTGGCAGCTGCAACTTCTCCAGAATTGACAACGCTGTCCTTCAACTTGTCCTTTCTTCCGGAACTGTCTCTGGTTCTGCCACCGCCAAGGTCCGTGTTTACGCTGTTAACTACAACGTTCTCCGTGTCATGTCGGGCATGGCTGGAGTAGCCTACTCAAATTAATTTGTGACCGACATTTATTTTGGGGACGGACATTTTTAATTCTATTATTATTTTTCATTAAAAAACGTTAATATTATACAATTTATAATATTAATATCAAATCTAATATTTAGTTTTATTTTTTCTTAATGCTGCTCTTTCAGCAGCTACTTTGTTTTTATATTCTTCATTTCCATATTTTTCTTTTTGGTTTTGGCGTTGTTTTTGTTTTCTTATACGTGCTTCCTCACGTTTTTCTTCATTCGTTTTTTTATTTTTATTTGCAACTTTATCTTTATTATTTGTATCAATACCATCACTCATAATAGGTTCTTCATTCAATCTTGATTGAATATTAAAATTATATATAGTGATAAACTTATCAAATATATCTTCTACTGAATAATCGCGTTTCATAAAATTACACCCTCCACAACAAGATTTAACATTATCTTCAATATATCCTTTGCTATTATCTATTCTGTCTAACCCATTATGATGGGTTGAACTACATCCTTTGTTACATAAATAACAAGAATTAGATGATATTACATCAAATTCATCTTTTGATAAAACGAAATCAAGACCTTTTTGAATTGCTCTATTTTGATATGAGTTATATCGTTTATTAGACTTATAATTACAAAATGCATCAGGAAATAACCTACCTTCTATTTTTGCATTAGTAGTCAATATATGTTCAATTCTATCAAGAAATACGCGTTCGCTCAATGAACCCTTCATATAATTACACATTTTGCAACAACTTAGACAATTACTTTCGGTATAACATTCAGTAGAATCTTTACGGTCAATGCCATTAAATCCTCTATCTTGAACAATTCCACAATAATAACAAGGTTGTTTTACAATTTGTTCAAATAATTCTTGTGTTAATTCAAAATTTAGATTTTTATCATTTGCCGATATGTTATAAACAGAATATTGTATTTTTATATTTTCAATTTTGTTTTTATTATTAGCCATAACCTTTTCTGGGTTTTGTTCTCGCCAATTCTTTGCAGTTTCGGCATTTCTTTGTAAATATCCTTCTTGGTCATTTTCAAGTTGTCTTTGACGATAGTTCATTTCTTTCATTGCTACTTTTTCTTGATTATTTTCCACCCATTCGTTTTTAATGGCTTTACGTTCAGGTTTTTGTTCGGCGATTCTTGCCAATTCGTTTCGGTGTTCTTTGTCACGTTTTAAATCTTGTACTCTACCCGCTTCTCTGCATACAGAACATGTTTTCGTATTTTCACTTTTTTTACCAATAAATTGGTCTTTGTCATATGTTTTACAACAAGTGGTGCACGTTTGTTTGTCGGGTTCATTTGTAGAGTTTAACGCCGTAGAATTACCGCGTCTTGCTTTATCGTTTGCCCGGTCTTTTCCAAGACAAGTTTCACAAGAGGTTTTAGAATACTCAATGTCTAATTGAGTACGGCAACCGCGAACGTAATTTATACATACGTTTTTACCAGAAGCAATCGTTTCATCAACAAACATATACAATTGATGCTTTCCGCAGTATTTGTTTTCGGTAGACCGCTTAAACGAACAGTTTTCTTTTGCACATTGCACAATACTGGATTTGGCTGTTAAATTATTAGATTTACCTCGTTCATTACAATTAGTACAAGTCTTTACACCTTGTGTCAAATAGTAAGCTTTTTTGCAACCAGAACAAATAGAGAGGTTTTGCAACATGTCTTCAGTGTAATCAACCATATAAGAATGAAGTTTACAAAAACGTGTCTCTGGCAATGCATTACGCCGACAACTGTCATTTTTTCGGTCAATAGATAAACACTTTGACATTATAATCAGTATTTTGTTATTTATTATAATATTCAAAATAACCGTTAAAATGAATCAATTTTTTACATTATTATAATTTAAAAAATCGTTAAATAAATATTTAATTTATCGTTTCGTCTTATACTTTTTTCTTGTCTTTTTTGATTTGTCCGCCTCCTCTATGCATTGTCTTTGGCCATTTTCGCCCGGATGGTCCACTCTGTCCCATTCGCTCGGGACTTTGACGGGATGCCTATTCTTATTCCTATCTGCTCTATAAGGCATATTGGCGATAAGTTCTGCATCTGTTCTTTTTATCTTCCTCATTTCCTTTTTTGCTGCCTCTACTAATAGGTCGTTTATCGCATTAATCTCTGCCGTTTCTGCTGTCTTTTCTGCTGCCTTTTCTGCTGCCACTATCTCGGCAAACTTGTGGTTAGTAAATAGGTCACCATAATCATCATCAGCAGGGTTAGAGCCGCCCTTTCTGGACACACCACCTCTCTGTCGGTTTGAACGAGGTTTATTCTTGGATTTTCTTGTCTGTCTTTTTGCACGAGTTTTTCTAAATTTAGTATTGGATTTCTTTGATGTATGATTTTTTCGGGTAGGTATCAGTAGTTATATTATATAGATAAAAAATTGATTCATAAAATATATGATTAGACAGGTATAATTTAAAATGGAGTTTACAAGTGTAGAATCAAATGCAACAGAAGTTACGGAAAATGCCGTAACAGATTCAATAATGCCGATTGAAAATGAAGAAAAAACTCATGTATACGAAATAATGGCAGATTATAAGAAATCTACATATGCAACAGAACATTGGACAAATCAGTTATCTAATGGTAAAACAGTTACATTTTTAGTAACACATATTTACCGTTGGGGAACATTTGAAATAGAATTAACCGATACAGAAAAAGAAGAAATACTGAAAAAGGATACAATAGTATTGAATGAATATGGTGTTTCATGTCAAGAATTAACTGATGGATGGTTAGAGGAAGAAGAAATACAAAATAGAGATGATTATACAGAAGAAGAGTTAGATGAAATAGAAAAGTTAATATATTGGCATAAAGATTATTATGATGATGAATATGATGATGGTGAAACTTATGATTATAATGTAGATATATTGGAACAAAATGGTTGGGAGTTGGATGATACCATTTATGGATTTGATACAAAGTGTGAGTTGGAATTAATTAGTGATTAAATAGAAGTAAAAGAAAAACAAATACAATAAAAATAATATAGAATTTTTTTATGATATAAATTATAATGTCAAATTTCGGTATAAATCTACATTATATCACGGTTGCGACAAAACAACACCCTGTACTTGATAAAATTATAGAACGAGTAAAAAAACAGAATGAACAAATGATAATTCTGGGGTTAAAGGAGAACCGCCAGATAGGTTGGGAAGGAACAGGAAATTTCGGGGTGAAATTGCGTGAAACACGCGATTTTGTGTTTAATGAGAGAATACGACCTCAAGATATCGTGTTATTTACAGATGCATATGATGTTGTATATGGAGGTTCTCAAATAGAAGTATTAAAGAGGTTTATACAACAACAAAAACCTATAATGTTTGGTTGCGAGTCTCAGTGTCATCCTGATAAGGAAGAGTCTTCAAAGTATCCAGAACAAAAAACTGAATTTCCTTATTTAAATAGTGGTATGTTTATAGGATATGCATGGGCATTGCGTTATTGTTTACTTGATTATAAATACAACGATGCTGATGATGACCAACGATATTGGACAAAGCAATATTTACAATATCCATGGTTATTTAAATTGGATTATGAGAACCAGTTATTTTTAAACACAGAAGACATGGATTGGGACAAATTTACATGGGAAAACACGACAGCCACCTATAAAAATCGTAATCCACAATTTGTTCATGTAAATGGCCCAGATAAAACGAAATTAGACAGATTTACGTAAGGGGTTCTCCATATGTCAAATGTATTTTATGAAAACAAGATAAACATAATGTAATATAATTTGTATATAAAGACAACAACATTATATAATGTTTACATCTACAACAACTAATGCAAATAAAGAAGAACAACCTGAAGAACAAAAAGATAATAAAACAGTAAAAGAAGAGAAGATAGAAAATACACTGGATAGTATAGATAATATGCTTGACCGTGAACGTCAAAAAAATAAGACGGATAATTGGATAAAATTAGACAAAACCGCAAAATTGCAGAGACTTCATACATTTGCAGAAAGTTACGGAAAACAACATAGCATGCCACCAAAGGATGTAAAATTGTTAAAGAATTTTTTCAAGGATTGTTTGGATAAGAACAAGTTGTCTAAGAGTAAAGATATTGTGTATAATAAAGAAGAAATGAAAATAATATCAATTCCTTCATTACATTTTAATCAATTAAATCATAATTTCACGTTAAAGATTACTGATACAAAACGAGTATCTACATTAAAGTCATTAACTCCTAAGCGTGTAAAAGGTGGAGGAATAAATGAAAAAATAATAAATAATTACAAAGATAATGATAACTGATTCATATAATATATATGTCAGGATAGATATAGATATTATATTGTAATATATATAGATAGCAATGGAAAATACAGATTCAGAATTTTTTCCAGAAACGGATTCAAATTCTACAACATCATCCTATGATTCTATACCATTAATTCGTATAGAGAGTATTGATGAAATCACAATAGAATCAAGTGACCAAACATATACAGATTTTGGTAGTGAAGTTAGTAGTTTGGAAAATGATATAGTAAAATTAATAAATGATGACAGTGATGACAATAATGATAGTGATGACAATAATGATAGTGATGACAATAATGATAGTGATGATGAAATAATAAAAGAAGATGATTTTACTGAATTAACTACAACTGCCTATGATATAATGGAAGAATATATAAAACAAAATATATTATCACTATCTTCTCCAAAATTTTATACCAGTATGATAATGCATACAACAGAAGTATTATATGTAGATGTTCTATATTCAACCAATATAGATGATGATATGGATAAAAATGATGAGGAAACACTGTTTGAGGAGATAAAAATAATCATAGAAGATACAGCTGATGTATTTTTAGATATTTGTGATATACCACGCCGTTCATATATACAACAAGAAAATGAAATGAATAATATCACTGAAAATGATATATTTATTATGGCAGAAAAAATAGCAGTCTTACAATGTATTCCTCAACCAGAACAAAAAACAGATGAATGGTATAAATTTCGTTATAATTTGATAACTGCAAGTAATTTATGGAAAGTATTTGGTACACAGTCACAGGTTAATAATTTAATATATGAAAAATGTAAACCATTAGATACATCAATACAGATACGAAATAATACATGTACAGAAGGACCAATGCATTGGGGTGTAAAGTATGAACCAGTAACTATTCAAATATACGAGGATATGTTTGACACAAAAATTGGTGAATTTGGTTGTATTCCACATCCAATGCATTCCTACATTGGAGCATCTCCAGATGGAATTAATATCGCTCCAGATAATAAGAGATTTGGTCGCATGTTAGAAATAAAGAATATAGTAAATCGTGAGATTACAGGTATACCAAAGCAGGAATATTGGATACAGACACAGATACAAATGGAAACATGTGATCTGGATGAGTGTGATTTTGTAGAAACCCGTTTTAAAGAATATGATACAGTCGATACATTTTTTGGCGATATTAAACGTGATTATCGTGGTGTTATATTGCATTTTATTGAAAGACCACCCACTAAAGTGAATGCAGACACCGAATTATCTAACTTCCCCTATTATGTGTATATGCCATTAGATGTCCCATTATATGAACAGAATATTAATGAATGGATAAATACACAAAAAGAAACGATGAATGCTGACAATAGAGTATTGTTTTCAGTAAAATATTGGTATTTAGATGAAATATCTTGTGTGTATATTCCAAGAAATCGGGTGTGGTTTTCCAATGCAGTTCCTCGTATTCAAGAAATATGGGATACTATAGTAAAAGAACGGACTGAGGGGTATGAACATAGAGCGAGTAAAAAACGCCAAGTAAGTGACCGTTCTATGTCTATTGTTAGTGATGATGGTGTTCAAATGAATGTCTTTACCAATGTAGATAAGCCAGTATGTTTAATAAAAATTGATGATAATGGAAACGTTTTATAAAAATATATCAAAGTATTTATGTTGATATATTTACAAAATTAGATGTTTATTTCTTACTACGTTTTTGAGTTTTTCTTGTAGATTTACTCTTAGGATTTTTTGCTTTTCTGCAAAAAGTTCTCTTCTTACCAGATGCAACCTTGCATCCGCGAACTTTTTTACATTTGTTAGGTTGACTAACGCGTTTACCTTTACAAAGTGATTTTCCTGGCATTATAATTTACAAATAGAAAATAAAATACTTTACGATAAAATATAAAAAAACAATATAGATATTTATAAGCTATTATTATATACAACCGAAATTAGCATGTCTACCGATAATATGCTAAATGATGATGAAATGTATGTAACTAAGCGTAATGGTAAACAAGAAATAGTTTCATTTGATAAGATTTTAACACGAATTAAGAAATTAGGAAATGAAGCAAATATTAAGTTGAATTATACCGCACTCGTTATGAAAGTGATTGACCAATTATATTCAGGTATTTCTACTACAAAAATTGACGAATTATCTGCAGAACAATGTGCATCTATGTCCAGTATTCATCCAGATTATAATACATTAGCTGGGCGGATTACTGTTTCAAATCATCATAAAAACACGGATTCTTCTTTCACAGAAGTATCACAAAAATTATATCAATATCGTGATAAGCATAATAAACATTGTCCATTGGTAACTACTGATTATTTTGATATCGTTTCTGCAAATAGCGAGGAGTTTGATGCTATGTGTGATTATGAACGCGATTATTTGATTGAGTATTTTGGATTTAAGACATTAGAACGTGCTTATTTGATGCAAATTAATAAGATTATTGTTGAACGACCTCAACATATGTGGCTTCGGGTAGCTATTGGGATACATGGTAATAATATTATACGTGTTCGTGAAACATATGATCTCATGTCGCGTAAAATGTTTACACATGCTACACCTACTCTCTTTAATGCAGGAACTCCTCACCCACAATTGTCATCTTGTTTTTTATTAGCTATGGAAAATGATAGTATTAGTGGTATTTATAATACACTTCGGGATTGTGCAATGATTTCTAAATGGGCGGGAGGTATTGGATTACATATTCATAATATTCGTGCATCAGGTAGTCATATTCGTGGAACGAATGGCTCTTCTAATGGTATTGTTCCTATGCTAAAAGTATTTAATAACACTGCAAAATATGTTGACCAATGTGTAGTTCCGGAAACTACTCTTTATACAACAAAAGGTCCTATGGAAATCCAAGATTGTATACGTGGAGAAACTGAAATTATAAATATGAAAGGAGAAATTGAACAAATTGGGGATGTTTTAGAGCATCCGTATAATGGAGAATTATTAAGTATAAATACAATGCATTCAATACATCCGCTTAAAATCACACCAGAACACCCTGTATTGGCGATTCAGGGACAGAAAAAGGGTTTAAATCATACGTTAATTAAAAATAGGTTAGATAAAGGTCACGCCGTAGTAGATTGGATAGAAGCAAAAGAATTAAATGAAGATTCAATGATCGGGTATGCAATACCCGTACATAAACAAGATGTTACAAATATATCAACTGATGATTGTTATATGTATGGTATAGTATTGGGTGATGGATCAATGAATAAACAGGTAGAAAGTACTGGATATGTTTCACTCCATACCGTTAACAAAAAACATATTCAGGATTTTTTGATTGGTTATTTTGATTCAAAATGTATAAGCTATGATATACAAACAAATGAAAATACTACGAGGGTGCGATGGAACTGTTGCTTAGAAATGCCGCATCGTTATCAAGATGTATATAATGTTAAAAAAGAAAAACGTATAGCATCAAAATGGTTGAATTTACCATTAAATAAAATCAAACAAATTGTAAAGGGGTTAATACATACTGACGGTTGCATAAGAAAAGAAATTGTATATGATTCAACATCACTTGAATTAATTGAAGGATTACGGTATTTACTGTTACGAATGGGTATATTGACAAGTGGATATGTTCGTGATAGAGTTGGTGAAAAACATATGACAGCTAATGGTATGATTGAAAATAAAAAAATAAGTTATTGTTTGAGAATTCCAAAAACGGAAGAGATATGTGATTTATTAGATATAAATTATGAAAACAAACAAATTGTTAAATTTATGACATATAAAAATATGGTTTTTACTCGCGTTCAACAAATTACATCTACTCAATATGAAGGAGTTTTATATGACCTTCAAATGAGTGAAGAACATAATTATATGATTCATAATGGGTTGATTCATAATGGTGGCGGAAAGCGAAATGGTAGCTTTGCGATTTATTTAGAACCCTGGCATGCAGACATTGAACAATTTTTACAAATGAGAAAAAATCACGGGGATGAAGAAATGAAGGCACGCGATTTGTTTTATGCATTGTGGATTCCCGATTTATTTATGGAACGTGTCAAAGCTGATGGTAATTGGACATTAATGTGTCCAGACGAATGCCCTGGACTTGCAGAGGTTGATAATCAAAAATTTGTAACTTTATATGAATCATATGAACGTTCTGGACGAGGTAGAAAAACTATGAAAGCAAGAGATTTATGGTTTCAAGTATTAGATGCACAAATGGAGACTGGAACACCTTATTTGTGTTATAAAGATGCTGCTAATCGTAAATCAAACCAGAATAATTTGGGAACTATTAAATCCTCCAATTTATGTGTTGCACCCGAAACAGTTATATTGACAGATACTGGACCTGTTGAAATACAAACATTAAAAGACAAGAATGTAAATGTGTGGAATGGTCAAGAATTCAGTGAAGTAACTGTATATCAAACTGGTAAAAATCAGGATTTGATTTCAGTTGAGACCGACGACGGGTCAATTGTGCGATGTACTCCATACCATCGTTTCTTCGTACATAGTGAAGATGGTCTTTATATTGATGTACGTGAAGCAAAAGAGTTAAAAGAAGGTGACAAGCTAATGAATTGCAACTATCCATTAATACCTACCTGTATGACCGAATTTACGCGTTTTTATGAAAATTCCCATATTTTGGCAGTTAACGATACGATTAAAATGTTTTCACATACAATTGAAGAACTTCAACAACAAAAATGTATTTTACAGGGTTGTGGAATTAATGTACCGATTATTCGGGCAAAGGGTTCTATTAAAAAATCTTACATTGAAATTTCTATTGAAAATATGCATTTTTTAAAGAAAAACGGATTTTCCCCACAAAAAAATTGTATTGAAACGAGTACACCCAAAGAACTACCCGTTGACCCACAACCAACCTATGTTAAAATTAAAACGGTTGTTAATTTCCTGAGAAAAGATGATACTTATTGTTTTACCGAACATAAACGTAATGCGGGCGTATTTAATGGAATCCTTACATCTCAATGTAGCGAAATTATTGAATACTCCAATGAGGAGGAATCCGCTGTATGCAATTTGGCGAGTATCGCATTACCCGCGTTTGTTACATCTACCGATGATGGGGTAGTGTCCTTTGATTATAACAAATTACATGAAGTTGCAAAGGTTGTTACATATAATTTGAACCGTGTTATTGATGTGAATTTTTATCCAACTGATAAAACCAAACGAAGTAATCTACGTCATCGCCCAATTGGTATTGGTGTACAAGGTTTGGCTGATGTTTTTATGCAAATGGGTCTACCTTTTTCTGTAGATGAATCTAAACAAATCAATCGTTATATTTTTGAAACTATTTACCATGCTGCATTAGAACAAAGTTGTGAAATTGCCGAAGAAAGATATTTATTGTTAGAACCATTGGCTAATGGGGATAATTTCAGTGATAATTTATCTATTGAAGAAGATGTAGAATTACGTAAACATATGAATTCATACGAAGAACCAATTCTTCATACATCATATCGTGGTGCTTATTCCAGTTTTAAGGGGTCACCTGCTTCACGTGGTGAATTACAGTTTGATTTATGGGGTATTGAACCCAGTGACCGATATGATTGGACACTTTTGAAAACACGAATTCGTGAACGCGGAATACGTAATTCATTGTTATTGGCACCTATGCCTACGGCATCTACTTCACAGATTTTGGGATACAATGAATGTATTGAACCCATTACCAGTAATATTTATAATCGCCGTACCATTGCAGGAGAATTTATTTTAGCGAATAAATATTTGATGCATGATTTGTTGAAATTGGATTTGTGGAATGATAAAATGAAGAACAATATTATTGCGAATAATGGTTCTATTCAACATTTAGAACAAATACCTGTTGAAATTCGTGAAAAATACCGAACAGTCTGGGAAATTCCTATGCGACAATTGATTGATATGGCTGCCGACCGTGGAGCGTTTGTATGCCAAAGCCAGAGTTTGAATTTGTGGTTGGAAGACCCCAATTATTCTAATCTAACGTCTATGCATTTTTATTCTTGGTCTAAAGGATTGAAGACGGGGATTTATTATTTAAGAAGAAGAGCAAGACATCAAGCTCAACAATTTACCATTGAACCCGAAAAAAAGAATTTAGGAGGTAAAATGGAAGAAAACGTAGAAGATGAAATCTGTGAAATGTGTTCAGCTTAATTTCTGGGGGTATAATATAGTAAAATGGCAGCCGTTGAACCTGAACCTGAACGACATGGGCTACTTAATAATATTAAGGTAATGATAGAGACTGACAAACGCAGTGCTGAGATTATTCAGACCGTGGTTGGATATCCAGAGGAATTTTGGGCTTATATCAAAAAAATGGATGAAAAAAATCCAGAAGACAAATGTAAAGACCTCATATATTCAGGTGCTGAATATACAGCATTAGCAAGAGAGCAGAAGGCGAATTGGTGGATAAAACAACGTAGAGCAAAAATTATATGTGATTTTTTAATGTTCTGGAGCAAAGGGTATGAAGAGCATGGTACTATGATTAACGAAATCATTAATCCAGAAAAGGGTAGTCTTGTGCCCGATGCTTATGCTGGTATTCAAGCCAAAATAAATGAACGTGTATTAGCTATCAATGATTTACGAGAGGGTTTAAATAAAGATAATGTTCACGAAAGAGCTGGTGATATTAGTAATAAAATGGCAGAGTTAGCTGGATGGGTAGCATTATCATTTAGAAATGCTGCAACATATACTGAAAAAGTTTGTGCAGCTAGTGCTGGCAAAGCAAGCGATGCAGCTAGTGCTACCATTTATACTATAGACCATATGTTAGGAAACATAACGAAAATTAATTTTAATATTGATTTGTTTGATGCTTCAAAAGTTGGAAAGGGTTTTATAGATTCAATTGTTGGACATCATACTGATACTGTAATATTAATGTTAGAAGGATTAGTGACAGTATGTACTGGTACTTTGGCGGTACAAAATTATCAGGTTGTTTTTAATACACTATTAACTATATTAGGATATCTAGAATCTGGACTTCGTGTAGGTGCAGCTGGTTCAGTTCTTTATGCAATAGGTTCTGTTACAAACCTTTTATCAAAAAAATTAGGAAAAATGGCAGAAGATAAGGCAATAGAAATAGGAGATATTTCTACAGTTTTGGCTGGTATTAGTAGAGATATACGTGCCACTACGGGAGAAAATGTAACTCCAGAAAACGTAACTGAATTAAGAAGAAGATTAGAAGATGTGATAAATGATGCATCACGCGTAGTAAGTAATACAGAAGCACGCGCACAAACCCGAGGATTACAAGAAGAAGAAGCAGCAGGACAAGATCCACGAGGATTACAAGAAGAAAGAGAAGCAGCTTCAGGTGCAACAGAAGCAGAAAATACACAAGAAGAAGGAAATAACTCACAAGCAGGTGGAAAGAAACATAAAAAATCCCAGAAAAAACCCAGAAAGAAGGCATCCAAATCCAAGCGTTCTAAGAAAGCAGGAAAAAAGACAAGAAAATCCAGAAAGAAGACCCGCGGAAAAAAACATTAAAACAGTATATACAAGATTTTTATGAATTGATATAAGCAAACCATTTCTTATATCAATATTTTTATTTTAGTAGTGTAGTATCATCGTATCCGTGTCGCATTTTCAAATAGCAGCGTAAACAGGTCAACACATCAATCATAGAATTATGCAAACCTTCCACGGTTCCTCCGTCAAATAGTTTTGCATACAATTCGCTCAACTTAGGCCATTTCTTAGACGGTGGACGTCCAGGCATCTTAGATTCAACCAAGATATTGCACATATCGGTACCCTTACGCATAGTACAATATCTATCAATACCGTGAACTTTCTCATACATTGGGTTAAATGTCATAAAACAATAAGGTGCTTTTTCCATAATAGCGGGGCGGTTACGTTCTAACTCAACCGAAATCATTTTCTCGTCAAAGTCCATGTTATGAGCAACAAGACCTTCGCAAAACATATATGCTTCATAGAACTGCTCCAATACTTCCACAATAGGTTTGCCTTCAGTTTTGCACTTTTCCTTTGTAATACCTGTTAAGTTAGTAACAAGTTCACTGATTACAATATCATCTGGAATATCAATGTAAGCGTCATATTTACGAATGACTTGCTTTTGAGACAAATCGTAAATGGCATAGCTGAGTTGCAGAATATGGGGATATTCAGTGATTGGTACTGCATTAGTACTATTACGGCGGTTGTTTGGCAAAAGTCCTGTGGATTCTACGTCAAATACCAAGAACCGACGACGATATGTCGGTGGAGGGACGGAAAACGTCAGTTCACTTTGAGATTGTGTTTGAGATTGCATTGTGTAAACCAATATGGTTATGATTATTGATAAAATAGTATATAAGTAATGTATTTTATCAATTTTTTACATTTTTATGGGGTTTCGTTATGAATACGTGCACGAGTTTCTGCAATTTGTTTCTTTAATTGTTGTACTTCATTTATCAAAATAGGTAATAATCCACTGTAATTCACAGATTGCATTTTGTCGCCATCTTTTTCACCTTCAACGAGTTCAGGATAATGTTCTTGGAGTTCGTGTGCCAAAAACCCAATGTCATTTTTGCCAGTTTGGGTTTGTTTATATTTCACAGGACGAAGATTATCTACTGTATGAATTTCATCAAGGGTTTCTACATTGTTTTTGATACGATAATCTGAAGTTACTATTGGGTTAGATGCAAAATCACCAATTACCGTCATGCCATTAAACGTGGACGCTTTAAATGTAGTTCCATTAGCTTCTTTGTTTGAACTATGTAATGTAGTACCATCAGGGAACTCAATCCCAGTATTTGCTTTTAATGTGGTATTTGCTCCAAAATAGGTGGTTGCGTCACTGTTACCGAAAACGGGTGGAACCCAATCACCTATACCGTCTATACTTACTCTTCCAACTTCTTTGGTAGATTTAGTATGAAAAAACAAATATTTTCCATCATTACTTATGGTTAACCCGAGAACTTTTTTGGGGTCACCCCAAAAATATTGATAATTTTGACCGAGAGCTGTTGTTATTTGTGTAGATCCAACATTATATGTTAGACCACCATCTACACTAACAAATAACCAAGGTTCCCACATGTTCAATAGTACCTGAATATTAGGATTCGGTCCCCATACCGAGTGACAATAACCGTCAACCCGTCGATCGCCGGTTGCATGATCACCCCATCTTAATGTATGTGATTGAGACCCAAAAGTTACACCAAAATCTTTACTACAGAAGGTAGATGATGAAGTAGCTTGAAGATATATATATTCACCGCTTGATGACATACTCATACCCCAACAACCAGTTTTGGTACTACTATTTTCAAGAAAAGTATCGCCATAATCATTGCTCACCCAAATTTTACCTGAAAACCGTGCATCGTGAATACAAATATATTCTCCAGAAATAGACATACGACTATTGAACAGGTAACCATTTCCTACATTGAATTTTGAACTCCATGATTCACCAAAATCATTTGACATTAATACATTCGTATTCTTCGCAGGAATCACACATATATATTGTCCGTTACCAGAAATACATACATCAGCTTCATAGAGAATTTGCGCCGAATCACTATCACCACCATGATAAGGGTCGGATGACGCAAATGTAATACCCGAAAAATCGGTATATGTGTTTGTCCAGGTTACACCTTCATCGGTTGAAATATGTATACCTGTGGTACTTTCTACTTTGCATAGATAGGTTCCGTCGGCAGATATAGCTATACCAATACCATTAGTACCTATATTGGTCCAGTTATCACCATAATCTCTTGAAAGACTAATTTGACCATCATAACTACCACCACCACCACCAATAATACCGACTAACCGTCCAGTATTATCTATTCTGGCATGGTTACCAGAACCCACATTCTGTTGGCGAGTACTTGTTATTATTTTAGTGTCACTTGTATTCAACGTAATTGCGTTTGAACTGGTTGTTGTAGTGTCTGGAACCGAATTTGCCAAATCTTCAAATGTGGAATAATATCCAGGTGTATATGATGTATTTAATGAAATATCACCATTGAACTGTATCTTCTTGTTATACGCGATATCTTCGGTAAATGTAGTGATTGAATTCGCCGTAGAAAATCCAGGATTACTATCAACTACAACCGCTGCTGTTGATATTGAAGCAGGTTTATAGGAACCTACTGTCATGACCCCGTTGATAGAAATATCTCCCACGATATTCAAAGAAGCATCACCCATGGATACATCACCAACCACAAAAAGCCGATTATTAATTGAAACATCAGCAGTGAATGCATACGGGTCAGTATATGTAAAACTATGTAAGTCAATGGCTCCTGTGTCCATGAGTATATTATCCCTAACCTTTACATTTCCACTAATATCCAAAAATCCCTCAGTATAAGTTGGGTTAAAACGGTTTGCATTGGAATCAGCATCCCATACCCCACCATCAATTAATTGTTGTTCAGTAAACCCTGAACTAAAAAAATGTGTAGTGGAATAATTGGATAAATTGGTTATCGCTTTGGTTCCTACAATAGTATAACTGATTGTAGCAGTAGCAGTAATGGTCAATACATATGTAATATCTGTACTAAGTGCGAAAATTGGAAACCCAGATGGTAGAAGATTTGAGCTAATTGCACTGAATGTACCGATAGCAATTGTATTACCTCCAGTAGCTAATGTATAATTAACATCTCCCGTACCGTTAAAGTTGGTGACATTCAATTCAGGTATATTGTATCCTGCAGGAAGGACGAAATCAATTACATCTGTATCGGTTGTGCTGGTGAGGTTATCAATGGTTAAAACATCATTGGTGAACACAAGGGTTGTAGGTGTAGATGAATCTCCATAATCAGATACCTTTGTACCTAAAATTGTGTACGAAATAGGTGCAGTAGCACCACTAAATTTAACTTCATATATAGACCCTACTGCTGATGTTAATGCATTTCCATCCAAAAGATTGGTACCAATTGCAGTATTTTCACCAACGTTACTTATTGTTCCAGATTTTATTGTGGTTTCACCTGTAGTGATTTCGTAATTCACTGCACCCGTACCCGCATAATTACTCACAACTAATTGATACATTTCATCTGCTACTGGAAGAGTGAATCTAACATCATCTTTATCATTTTGGTTGATACTGTTTTCTATGGTTAAAATGTTGTTATTGAATGAGAGTGATGAGGGTGGGTCTACTTCGGTGGTTTCCGTAATCCCATTACCGTAAAATCGTAGTTCAGGTGTTATTGCCATCCCATCACTTGTAGATTTATTGTTTGTAAATGCATATTTTTTATATAATTTACCTGCCGAATTTACAGTATACGTCGCAGACGTATTGTTAAGAGAATCATTAGAGTGGTTTAATAAATCATATACACCTGCAGTTTCATCATATCCAAAGAGATAATGTCCTGTATAGAGGCCTTGGCCATCTATGGCTCCCCAAAGTGTATATTTGGTTATTATAAATGCGTCAGGAAATTCTATTGTTACAACTGGAATATCACTGGTTATAGTAAGTGTAGGGGTTAAATCAATACTAAAATTGGAATTAACTAACATTGGTTGGTTAGGATGAACTTGCCAACCAGTATAGACAATATTATTCCAGTATTTAACATTATAATCATTATTAAATAAATTTGTCATAGCAAAGTTTCTGTCGGACCCTGTGCCGACAACACCGTGCGTACTTTCTCTGACCTGATTACAACTCAAGATATAGGTACCCTGACCATATGATTCGGTTGCACTGGTCACATTAAATGTTACATCGGTTCCTTTCCATGCAGTTAGGTTAGCATCCTGGTTAGCTTTAATATAATCGCGGACCCACTGTGGTGGATATTCTCTCTCTGCGGAATAGATATTTGTATAAGTGGTTTTTTGATAATCATCATTCTTTGTTCCCACAATCGTATAAGTAATAGCTGCACCTGCACTCGCGGTTAATCTCAAAGTATAGGTGATATCTGCATTTGCTACCAACGGATTATTAGCCAAAAGATTGTCACCGATTGCAGTGATTGTTCCAGTAATATCTGTTGCTCCAGTGGCAGATATTTTATACGAAATTGTACCCGTACCAACAAAATTGGTGACGTTAAGTGACGCCATTTCTTCTCCAGCAGGAAGGACGAAAGCTACTACATCTGGATCATTTTGGTTCATACTGTTCTCTATGGTTAAAGTATTATTAACAAAATCTGTTGTTGTTAATGGCACTTCAGCCATACCCCATAATCGTATTTCCGCCCATATTTCATTGTCTAGATTACTATTATCTGCAGTTACCGCATATTTTTTATACCTTTTTGGTGTTGTTTGAGTTATATTGAATTCTCTAAAGTCTGAATGATCTGTGTTTATATCAGTCTTCCACAGTTCAGTAGTCCAAGTGGCATTACCAACAACTAATCTATCATATATATTATTTGCTTCATCATATCCAAATAAAATTTGTGCGACTGGTCCTGCTCGGGCATTAGCAAAAATTTGGAATTTGGTTGGTTGAAAAGATTCTGGAAACTCAATCGTTAAAGTTGCAGCAGTTGTAATAGTTCCTGTTGCATTTCCATTTTCTAAATCTATCCAATTTATATCAACCCAACTGGTATTAGTTGTATTATCACCATTATTGATATTCGCGTACCATCCTTTTAGATAAGGACCACCGTAATTGGTGTCGATTACATCAGTTAAGCCATTAATTATGCTTGTTATATAATATAATCCAACTCCACCACCGCTTCTTCTCTGACTAGCAGATAGAGTATATGTACCTTGACCATATGTTTCATTTGCATCATCTACAGTAATTGATACATCAAGTGAGCCCCACTGGTTAGTACCTGTACCCTCATTATTTATAGTATTATTAGCAATATAATTGCGAACCCACGCTGGTGGATATTCTCTTTCTACAAGACCTGATGGAAGATCCTGTGCTATGGACCCCTCAATCGTATAAGTAATGGCTGCATCTCCAGTTAACGTTAATATGCAATTAGTATTTGCACTTTTTACCAGTAGTTCAGTTAATAAATTTTGTCCAATTTCATAGAATGTTCCAGTAATATCAGCTGCTCCATCATCAGTAGATAATGTATACGAAATTGTACCTGTACCAACAAAATTAGTAACGATAAGATTCTTCATTTCGTGATTTGCAGGAAACATAAAAAATGCTGGGTTAGTTGAATTATTAATGGTTAACGTATTACCCACGAAATCTACTACTGTTACTAATCCTTCTGTTTCTAATGTTTCTAAACTTATACCCGTTGTTATCATTTGTATTGGAGTTGCCCCTACACTTTGTAAGGTTGAAAAAGATATACCAGATAAACTTGCAACATCAGTATTACTACCTAATTTATAAATTATATCTCTCGTTGTTGCATCTGCAGCATAATTGTAGATTTTAAAATCATTAAAATAAGTATCAACCATATTTGCTTCTCCTGTTACTCCTGTTCCTAATCGTATTGCATTATAACTAATATTATTATAATTAAAGCCAGATTTTGTTTCTGTATGCATTAGAATATTATCACAGTACACTTTAACAGTATCACCTGAATAATTAATAACCATGTGATGAAAATCATTTCCACCGTCATATAAACCAATGGTTGGAGGTGAAGTAGTTGCATCATCTTCAATACCTATATTTATTGCTACTTGATGCTGAAAAATAGCATTTTGCCATATTAATGGGTAAATTTTATTATTGGCAATGTTGACAGAATGATAGCAAAATTGTGTTACTTTATTTGAGGTAGTAGCATCATCATCAATTAATACAAAGAATGCACTATTTATAACATGTGTTATATAAGCTTCATTTGGAGAAGCAGCAGCAGCAAGACCAGCGTCTGATGATGTACCTGCATCTATCAGTTCTTGTTTTGTTTTTTTTGGATAATATTGATTTGTTCTCATATCATAGTCGTGTTTAAACCAAAAACTTACAAAAAAACCATCATTTGACGTTGTAAATGTACCAGTATTCAAATCACACAAGTTAGTTCCTAATTCTCCAGTATAGAAAGCACCAAGACCTGTTTGTACATGGACTGGATCAGTAACAATAACTGGATTTGCTGTACTTATATCATAACTGCCTGTAAGACTACCCTTATTTGTTCCAGTTGGATTAAAATCATGATGTATAATAGGTGGGGTTATTGTTATTGTTTCTTTATACAAACTCTGTATTTGGGCATCACTAAGAGCATAATTATAAACACGAACCTGATCAAAATTTCCATCAATACCTGCTTCATCAATACTCGCTCCTTGTGGTTTATTTGCATAATGATTTCCTCCTAAGATAAAGAGGTAATCTGTATTATCCTCCATATCTATTGGAAATTCCGTCGAATTATCTGGAAGGGGAACTACAGTATTATCCACATAAAATTTACAACCGGTATCGTTTGTATTTGATGATACTGATATTACATAATGATGCCATTTTTCATCACTAAAAATATGTGAATGAATATCAGTCTTGAAATTTGTTCCACCCGCACCTCTTTTGCAGACAAAATTTCCTGTAGCAGTACTGGAAAACTCCCAACGCTCGCCCCAAGTTTGATTGTTTGGATTTTTAGTTATATTTGTTAAAGCTCTACGTGGGTTCGTACCCGTGCCCAATCTTGAAGAATCATTATTGTGTCGTGCCCAAAAACTAATAGACCATGCTGTGCCAGTATTGAAATAAAATTTAGGCATAGCATCAGCATATACAGCATAAGTACCTACTTTTATTGAAGCATTTCCGAAGAGTTTCTGTGTAGTATCAATAGTAGTTGGGTCGGAATTACTTGAAATACTTGTTGGTATAATAGCATCATTACTGGAACCTAATGTACCACTATTTGTACCATCGGTATCAAATGTATAATGTATAACGGGGTCTGGAGTACTTGTTGCTGTTGCACCACCAGTAACTGCATTATAGGTAGCGGTTGTGTGATTCACATAAACAGTAGCTAACAAATTATTCAAATTGGCAAACGGAATAATTACATTTTTATGGGTTGTGGTGTAATTGTCACGCACGACCAACCATTCAGTATTTCCAGTAGGGTCTTCCGCTGCACCAGCAGGAATGTATCCCACTATCAAAACGGTATGACCTAAACCAGCGTTATAAGATTCTACATTAGCTAAATCACCTTCAGTACTGTGAATATTAAATACTTCGCCGTGAGGATGAGGTCCGTCTGGTAAGAATTCTCCCAATGTTCGGTAGGTTGAAGTTTCATCTCCATTCAAAGAAGCATCAGGGTGAACAGCATCGGTAATATTCCATCCATTAAAACAAGCTATAACTGTGCGATTGTTAGTTATTTCGTGTTTAATGGTCTCTAATGTAACAGTATAATCGGCACTATCACCAGCTAGAGCAGTATGACCATTCGCTGTCCAAAATTCAGGGTCTACACCAAAATTTTGAATAGAACCATTAAAATGATATACCATACCTACCATATTTGTGTAACCGACTTGTTGATAAAAATCAACCATACCATGGTATATGTTTTGAAGGGTTGACCCAACTGGACTTCCTGCACCAGCACCTAAAGGACCCAGGTCATTAGTGTTCATGTACCAACCGAAATCAGTTACTGTGCCATTGAACAAATTTTTAGCACGATAAGTAGGACCATCTAACATGTAATCACCCCAACCATATCCACTATCCCAAGCAATTGTGCTTGAAGCTAATGCAAATGGGCTATCATTACCTGCATCTATTCCATCATTGATATTTGTTGGTTGAGTAACGCCTCCATGGTCTACCAAATGCCCTAATTGATTTGCTGCCGATGTTGGCGAACACCACGCTGGGAATTGCGATTCATATCCACCCATTGTAGCATTATATTGACCACTCTTGGGTTGCAACCAATTTGGTACTTTACCAGATACAAATGTTGTTGACATTTTATCAAGCTTATATGAAATATAAGAATAAATAAAAATACAATAATCTATTTAAATTATTATATTTTATATGTGCATTTTATACAGTTGTCGCGTGAAACACAATAATTTGTTAAATAGTTGATAAGTTCTTCTCTTAATTCTGCACTTTCATACTTTTTGTGTATGGTTATATCATCTATATAACCAACTTTTGCTATAGTACTTGTACTGTTTAAGAAATATACTGATGCAGAACCAACCATTTGGTTTGAATTTACATCTTCTATCAAAAAAACCCGTTTGTTTTTTAGTTCTTCTTCCATTTCGGTAGTTGTTAACATGGTTAACATTTCTATTGTTTTTCGCGGTAATACACCCATTACATTATAATAGGATTCTTTTATATCGTCTTCTATTAGTCGTCGTATATATAAGAATTTATTTTTGACTATTACTGTAGCCATTTATAATACAATTCTATTTATGTATATGAAAAATAGAATTGTCTAAATTATGTTGTTACATACCGTTTTCTAACTCGGTTAATTCGCGTTTTAATTGTTTAATTTCATTGATAAGGAGTGCAATCAAACCTGTATAATTAACTCGTTGCCATTCATTGCCGTCTTTTTCACCAACCACTAAATCTGGATAATATTCTTGCAATTCATGAGCAATCAACCCATATTGTGGTTTGTTGATAAGTGTTTGTAAATATTTCACGGGACGAAGATTATCCAATGTAACCGTTTCATCTAATTGTGATATATCCGTTTTAATACGATAATCCGATGATGTTGAAAATGACCCAGCGGTTAATGTGTTATTTATAGTTAATGATGTGAATGTGGATGCTTTAAATAATGATAAAAACTTAAATTTACTGGTATCTCTGTTTCCATATTTTGCATATATATAACCATTATCTGTTATAACTATATTCCTTGCGACGGTTGTTGGCATTAGTGGTTGTAATTCAAACGTGTTCATAGTAAAAGTTGCACCATAGTCCTCACTATAATACACCTGATATCCAACTTCTCTTATGTTAACATTTTCTGCAGTGTCCGCAAATCCATCAGCTGCACCAATCAGAATATATTTACCCGATGCTGACATAACATTCGCCAATCTATGATATTTTACTGTATCAGTAAATACGCCTGCTATAGTAGTACTTTTATCAATAACAGTTAATGTAGTACCATCGTCCTTAATGAAATAACAAGGACTAGTCGCGGTAGTAGTACTTTGCCACCCAAGCGTGAATATAGCACATAGACCGTCGTTACCAACATATTGTGACACTGAATATTTGTAGTAGCTGTTGTTAATGTTTGGCATGCTGACACTCCGAAGAACCCCTGTAAAGGTTAGTTTATAAAATACCCCCTGCGTTGCAAAAGCAATCTCATTATTCGTAATGTCTAAACCATAGTTTCTCCCTGGGTATGCACTACTATACATAAAACTACCTGATGTACGGTCAACCGAATAGAATATACCTTTCGCTGGGGATTGCGTATATTGATTACTTTTATCAGTAGCTATTGCGACTTTTCCAGCATCATCAATAGCACATGCGGTTGGAAACAGGACCCATGATGGTTGCTGTCCCGTGACTGCGGCGCCCAGAATTTCTTTTATATAGTGTGTTTCCCATGTCGACCCATGGTCCAAGCTCCATGCTACCGATGTATTCGTCCAATTATTTACTACTTGCTCGGTACCCGATATACCTATAATTATATTTTTACCTGATGGCGATATTCCCATGCATTTAAAATCCACCTTTGTGAAATCATTATCGCCAGTAATTGATGTGACAGCATTATACGTTGAACTTATTACAGGCATTGTTGGAAGTGTAATTGCATTATATGTTTCACCATAATCACTCGATAATAATATCGCTGACTTAGTAGCAGTATTACCGGTGTAGTTGGTATTTCCTGTAACACTGACATTTCCATAATGTACAATAGAATATTTCCCATCCGCCGAACATCGCATTGGCGTTGCGCCAACTTCATAACTAGTGCTGTGTGTAATTGTTAAATTACTTTCTAAAAATTGCGCCCCATATGAAACACCTTTATTATCATCATACGTATTCATCGTTGTTCCATCACTGAATTCAATATTTCCATCTACTTTCAAATTATTTATTTGCACATTTGCGTTCATAGATACATCCGCTGTTGTGTCAAATCCTTTATCATACAGAATCGTTGGTTGGGTATAATCTGGCCCTATCTGTCCATTAAATGCAGATTCTGGGATAGAACTATCGGTAAAACTACAATCTACAACTTTACCGTTCATAGAAATATCACCCACAGTTACATTACCATTCATAGAAATATCACCACCAACAAGCATATTGTGATTAAGGCTTAAGTCTGCTGCCATAGTTGGATTCTTTATGGTGATATTACCCTTCGTTTCAATATTTCCATTTACAGTGAGACTTGAGTTTTCACGTAATACTAAGGAACCACTTATATCAATAAAATCCTTTACGTAAGATTGAGCAAAATGATTTGCATCTGTGACAAAAGTCCAATCTGGTATAGCACCTCCTGCTAATAATTCTGCAACACTTAGACCTGCTGCTAATAATTCTGCGATAGTAAAACCTCCTGCTAATAATTCTGCAACACTTAGACCTGCTGCTAATAATTCTGCGATAGTAAAACCTTCTGCTAATAAATCTGCAGTACTTGTACCTTGATGTATTAAACCTGAAACATATAAAATCCGTATTTGGGAAGTACTAAGACCATAATCATAAACCCTAAAATCATCAATGTATCCATTTGCAGTTGCGACAGTAGTCCATTGCGATCCACCTATATGCAAATCATATATAGAATTCACATTATTTATAATACCAAGATAAGTAGCACTATTATATGTTAAAATTAATGTATTATCTATATAATATGAAGCATTACTTGTACCGTCACCATTAGAATTTACTACATATAAGTGGTGATGATAATTATTATCAAATGGCGTAACTGTATTTGGGAGTGGTTCGTTTATACCACCAGCCCCTGTAGGACCAAATAAACGAACATCAGTTGCTGATGCATAATGTATAATATTCTTATTTTGCCCAGTCATTTTAAAATCAAATAATGTTTGATGAGGAGTTTCATAAGATGCTATTTTTGCCCACATACTTATTGTATAACCATTTCCATAAACAGGAATATTATCTATATCAGTTAGTGCATTTGCATCAGTTGTAAGAGTATTACCGTCAGTTCTAATAGCTTTTAAACAACCTGCACCGCTGAATTGGTTACTGGTATCTATTGAAAATTGCGAAGGTACTGTTACATCAAAAGAATTACCCAATAAACCACTATTTGTACCATCGGTATCAAATGTATAATGTATAAGGGGAAGGTCATTAAGATGTATTACACTTTGAATTTGGCTGGCAGTAAGTGCATAGTCATATATTCTAAAATCATCTATATATCCATTCAATATTTTTGCATTGCCAGGATTACCTCCACCAGAATCTGCACCTAATGCTAATAACACCATACTACGATTTGAATAGGTTGGATAACCAGTTACTGTTCCTTGTAATAAATTATCAACATACACTATTATTTCTGTTTCATTAAATATAAAGACATAATGATGCCACATATCATCAAATTGATTAGGTACATCAATATAGTTATTTACACCATTTCCCCATATTGTTAACTTGGTACTATTATTATAACATAAAGCTGTATTGGTAGCTGCATTGTCAAGTGAAAAACTTACTATTCTCTGGTCTGTGGACAAAAAATTACCTGATGGTTTTACCCATAAAGCTATTGTAAACGTTTGACTCGTTGACCAATTATTAGATAAAGAAGTATAGTAACTACCAGTGCTTCCACTCCGAGAAACATTATCAACAGGACCAGCAAGTAAACCTTTATTTCCTATTCTTTTACCGGATGTATCAATAGAAAAATCGTTTGGTATAGTTAAATCATGAGTAGAACCGGTTGTACCACTATTTGTTCCGTCACCTGTTTCAAATGTATAATATATAACAGGACTTGCCATTATTTCTATACCATATAGAAATAATAAAATCTTAAAAATTATCGGTTATTTAATACTGATAATCTCTGTTTTAAATTTTGTATTTCTTTGACTAAAACACCTATGAGTCCATTATAGTTTACTCGTTGATATTCATCGCCGTTCTTTTCACCATTGACTAAATCTGGATATATTTCTTGCAATTCATGGGCAAGTAATCCAAATTCGTGATTTCCAGAAAGAGAATTGTTATATTGAATGGGTATAAGTGAATCTACTGTATCTGTTTCATTTAATTCGGTTACATTTTCTTTAATACGATAATCAGATGTTAAAGAAGTACCACTAACATTCGCCGCTCCTAGACATGTTACTTGTGCAAATGTTGAGTCTTTAAATACCACATTAGAACCTGCGAATGTACCGCTTAATATATTATCATCATGTGTAGTCATTGTTGTTCCATCATTGAATTCTATTTGATTGACTTCAATTGTTTGTGGTTTACTTATTTTATAAGTCAACCCAGTTATACTATAATTTAAATCAGTATTATAAGTTCCTATACTTGAATTATTAAATAATTGGTGTAAATCCGCTGAAGTAGTGGTGTAATCTATAGGGGTACCATTATAAGCTGTATTATATGCACGTTTAATCTGTTGTACTGACGGAGTGGTACCATTTAATGTGAACTCAATCATTACAGCTCTTGTTAAACCAACAGTAGCACTCTCGTATAGGTATGACCCAAATATCCAAATATTACCTGTAACTGCATTTCCGTTGGCGTCTGTTTCATACTTATAGATATAGACATTTGTTGCTGGAACAGGACCGCCTATGTTGACACCAACCATACCTACTACACCAGCTACTTCTATTTGGTCCAATGAATCTATAGAAACACCTGTTAATGCCAGTGGAGCAGAAGCTGGTATTTGATAGTAGTATGTACCATTATTATTATAATAATCAGTTAAATCACTATCGGGAATGAGTGCTGTAGTTGCTAATGTTGGAATATTAACATCTACCGTAGGTCCATTAAAAGAAACGTCATCCGCGAAATATACATTTCCAGATATGCCAATGCCACCACCATCACCACCAATTGCAGACTGTGGAATAATACCATTAGCAAAATCACCACTGAATTGTCCATTTACAGATAAATCCCCGCCAATATAGACGTTACCGTTTGCTGAAATATCTTCACCCATGAATAAACGAGATTTCAATGTCATGTCATCATTGAGTAATGATGTTGTTCCATTAGGTGGGTAGGTTATAGTTTCTGTATAAGTAGTAGTAAATACAAGGTTCGTTAATACATGACGATAGTCCGTATTAATTGTACCATTATTCCATCCAGATAATAGGTTTATGTCACTATCTGTTTGGTCAGTGTTTGCCAATCCTCTTTCAACCCATTTAACAGATACAGTATTACCAACTAAGGTGAATCTTATTTTTGCCATTCTTGTATAAGTACCAGACCAAAGCCCTGCTATCCAATCGCCTACAATTTCATTACCTCCACCATCTACATATTTACAAATACGGGCATTACTGGGAACATTCATACTATCCATATCACCAAACATGTCTACACTTGTTACTGTTATAGTGGTTAACGAATCTGCTTTAGTAGTAGTATCTATATCAGTTGTGGGTATTGCACCATAATTACCATTAAAACTATGTCCTGCATCCATAAGATATTGAGAAGTTAACAGATTATTTGTAGGTGTCTGTATTACGGTATAGGGTGGTGGATAATTATGTATAGTCAAATTCCCTCCCAAAGATAAATCTCCATTTGTGATTAATCTATTGTCATTACGAATGACCACAGAACCGCTGACATCTGTAAAACCTTTTACATAAGATTGGTCAAAATGATTTGCATTTGTGTCGAAATTCCAATCGGGTATAACACTTCCTGATAATAATTGTAGGATAGTATAACCATTTGATACAAACTCACTTGCTGTAATACCATTGTCACTATAATTTTTTAATGTAGGGTCGGGTTGACCGTAGGTGATAAATGGCAATATATTTGCACCTTGAGTTATTTCGGTGATGGATGTATCAAATACTGTTGTATCATTGCTTGTAATGTTCATTGAAATGTCTTGAGCGAGACCGACAAATTCAATGCGATTATTAGTTTCATCGTATGATAATGTGAAATTAACAAGGTCTGTTTCAATGGTACTTACAAATTGGTTAATGTAATGATTACCAGCGGGAATGGTTGATGTGTTGGAAGTTGTATCATATGTTGTAGTAATAGTCATATCTGCATCCAAATTCACATGACGCAGATTCACTTGTCCATTCGCTTTCACTGAGAAATCACTGAATGGAATATTGAAAATATCGGTGGGCATACCTATAAGAGTCACTGCATTAGCAAATTGCAAATACAAACGTTGATAAGGTGTACTATCTGTTGTTGTAAAGTCTCCACCTGCGATTACGGTGTTACCTAAATCGGTAGTGAGTTTTGCTGCAAAAGTCCTTGGTGTATAAATACCTTGTATGAAAGTGTTTTTTCTAACATATATATAGTCCCCCTCTTGTATTGCTGCTATATACTTATTATCATCACTAAATCGTGTAGCAAAGCAACGCGAATGTATCGCACTTGAATTAAATGTAACCGCTTTATATCCAACATAAAATTCGTTGCTATCTGCTGCAGTGAAAGTAGTACCATAATCACTCGATATATACATAGTATTAACATACGTATTATTTTGTCTCATATGAACTATCATATATTGACCATTTTGTGATATACATACTGCCCATGGAAACCCTGATGATGTATTGGTTACCCAAGCTCCATCATAAGCATTATTACTAACAGTTCCAGTTGTGAGATTTATTGTATTTATTTGATTATTATTATCTGTAAATATTGCATATCCATTATCACTTATTGCACATACTCCTCTACTATAAAGAAGTAGAGTAGTACTGGTTTCAGTAGTTAGTGATAGATTAGTATCTGTAATAGAATTAAATGTTGCACCAAAATCATCTGAATATTTTGGTCTGGTCGAATTATTAAACATAACTAAAATATATTTCCCGGATTTTGACATGTGGTAGTCGATAATATACTCATAATCAGATGACAACGATGTTAAATCTGCCCAATTATCTCCACCGTCTGTAGATATGATCATTTTAGTTTGAATATTATTATATGTACCAATAATAAGTTGTTCTCCATCTGATGCCATTAATAAGTTATAATAAGGACGCCCGTCCCAGCCAGTGGAAACTCTCTCAGTAAAATTAGTTATTGTTTTTTGTGTCCAACTCGTACCTCCATTTTCAGAACGATATACTATATTCCCCATAGCCTTTACCATCATTATAGACCCGTCTGCTGAAACACATGCATTTATCCATGATTGTTCTGCTCCGCTAACCTGATCAATACCTGTTTTTTCAAGCCACGTTTCTCCATAATTAGTAGATATCCAAACATTACCTGTAACTGCTGCTAAGGAATGACTCGTACTTAAACTATAACCACCAACAACCGCTATTTGATATTTTCCGGTGCTTGAAATTTGTATGTCTTGCCATTTTTGTGGTGTTGTTGTTTTGGCATCAGTAGATGCAAATACATTAGGTGTATTAAGTGGATTATCCGGGCTTATAAATTCGGGTTCAAATACAGATGAATTTGTTCCATCACTAATTGTAAATGCAGTATGGATTTTAATTTGGGTTAGTACAATATCAATTTCAATATCAATTTCTTTTTGAGTAAAACCTGCTGCCAACATGTTGGCATTACTTACACCTTCTGCTACAAAAACGGATATATTTACACCTGCTGCTCTTATTTGTGCAAAAGTAATATTTACATTTGCTGCTAATAATTGTGTAATAGTAGCCCCTTCTGCTAATAATTGTGTAATAGTAGCCCCTGCTGTGTATAATTGTGCAATAGACAGAGTTGCATATAAATCTACAACATTTTGATTTGTTAGAGGACGTTTATAAAATGTAACGCCATTTTGTTGAGGAGTTGAACTAAAACGGTTTGTCATGTTAGTATCACCAATAAAAGTATCCGCTTGTGTATTTGTTGTTTCTCCAGAAAGTATCACAACCGGATTTGGACCTATATTATGAAAACAATTAGTTGAAAAATTAGAATTATTAGGAAAATTCTGTGCAGGAAAGTTAATAATAACATCAAGCTTATTACAATTGGTAAATTCATAACCTTGTGACATTGAAGTAAGATTAGAATTTGGTGCAAAAATAAGTTCAGTTAAATTCGGCATATTATAAAACGAGCCTTGTTTAATACTTGTTAAACCTGCTGGTATTGTAATCGAAGACATAGCGGTTTCTTGAAACTGATTTGTACCATTCAAAGATGTAACTGTAGATGGAAATTTAAAGTCAGATAAAGATTTACACGTATGGAATGCATAATTATTTATGGTTGTTAATTGGCTATTTTCAGTAAATGTTACAGATGTTAACGTGGTATTGTTTGAATCACCAAAAAAATACTCTGGTAAACTGGTTACACTATCCGGAATACTAATTGTTTGTATAGTACTATTATTTTTAAAGATTTGGTTACTAAAACCGACAACAGTTATGCTATCAACTGTGCCTGGTACTATAACATTACTACTATAACCCGATGCAGAAGTTATTATCCCGTCTACATTAATATTCCATGTAACTTCATTTATTACTTCAGACGACATTATTTCTATATCATATAGAAATAATAAAATCTAACCAATTTATCCAAATCTTTATAACAACTTTTACAGACCTAAATCATAAATTTCTGCACATACACCTTTCACACGATTATGTAATTCAGTGATTCGCCCAATATGTTTTTGCTCTACATAATCCAATATAAAATAATTGTTCTTAAATTCTGCACGTAAAATCGTATCTAAATCACAACCTACCAAAGTTCTCAAATAAGTATCATGCAAAAAGATGTGTATATTATCTCTCAAATAATTATTCCACTCCAAAACATAACTTAACCAATTATCATCATCCATTGGTGGTGGACTGGTTTGATTCGTGTATTTATGTTGATTCATTAGAATAAATCCAGTAATTGAGTCGTCATTTTCATCTTCACGATAATAATATAGTGGCTGGTTTATTGTAGCATATATCCAGTTTGGCGATTTCCTTCGTAAATATTCTGCAAAAAGTACATCACAACAACGGTCGTCTAAAACACCAATTGTTGGTTCAACCACATTAAAAAAACGTGTCAATAAATCCATTCGTATACAATAACACCAATATTCGTGACGTTTTGTATGATGAGTCGGTTGTGAAATATTCTCATAAACTCCTGCTAATTCTAATTTCGGTAATGTAACATCACGCTCTTCATTAACAGAGTCAATATATAGTTGTGTTGATATGATTGTTTGCATGAATTGTTGGGTACGGAGAGTATGATAAGTGTCATCATCATCACAAAACATAACCCATTGATGCAGCTGGTGTATTTCTTCATGAATCAAGAAATAATGACGCATTTGTGCTGTTTTTTGTTCACGGACACGAATATTTAGGTGGTCGGTCTGTATTGTATCATTGTATATCTGGTTTAGAGTTTCTTCACGAATCTCGTTGGTTGCAAAAGATATTGATAAATAGATTTGTATAGGCGATGACTGAGAGATTAATGACCGTAAACATTCTTGTAAATAGGGTATTCTATTTATATTTGAAATATGTGATGCGATTGCAATACAGAAAGAAGATTGCATTGTATTACATTACATACTTTTTTCATTTAATATTGTTTTAGATACAAATATAAAGTTTGTCGGCATAATATATAATCTATCCGTTTTATAAATACATAATGTTTGCACGACCAAAACTTCCTATTAACAGAAATAATAATGTAGAGAAAGAATCAAAAAGAAGAAATTATGCAAAAAAACAACCAATAGTCCCCAAAGAAACTACCCGCAAACAAATAGGAAGGTTATTAAATGAAAGAACAAAATCTACAGATAACAATATTTATATTATTGGTATTTTTTTAAAATCTGATCCTACAAACCGGTTATTTATAACAAGTTCTACGCCTTTTACCCTACATACTGTTAATAATACTAACATAAATATTAAAGGAACTAATATTTTATTTTTTAACAGTGAAAATGAACAGATAATACGTATTGACGAAATACCTAATATGATAAAAGATGATGCAAATAAGGAGGCTAAAATTATAAGAACACGTATGCGGGATATTTATAAAAAATATAACGGATTATCTACAAGCCAATATGCTGAATGTCAAACTATATCGTTTTCTAATGATTCTAATAATTCTAATGATTCCAGACGAATTAATTATACATTGGTTGAGCAGTTACACAAAGAAATAGATGACAAAATTCAAAAGGAGGCAGAAGATTTAAATAAATCAATAACAGAAAAATATGGTGACATAAAAGATTCAAAGATACAAACTATGACTGAAAAATCTTTGCCACGAATTATAATCACATTTCGTAAATATATTGAATATTTGTATAGAATACCGTTTATGTATAAACTCAATGCATTAACATATGATGATATAAAACAATTATATGGTAAGGAATACGGTGATAAAACATCAACAGGTATGGCTAATATAGCTGGTACAAAATTATTAAAAGAACTTATTAATTTTTCATATATTAATTTGAATTTTGATGAAGAAGATATGAATACAGTATTATTAGATAATGAAATTCATACAAAATATACTGAATTAATACAGAATGATACAGAAATCTATCAAAAATTAAATGAACCGACAGATAATAAATATATTCATATTTTACATTTTATTGATTTAATTGAAATTGTATGGACAAATATAGACAATATTGAAGAGGGAAACAGTATCCGTACCGCGTTTGATAATTTTTATTCAATGTGTATAAACAATATTTTAAAAAGTAACACACAAATTGAAAAAATTTATCAAAAATTAACTAAGATATCTGACTGTGCTGATATTTATCCAGAAATGAAAAATGGAAATTCTGGAATCCCTTTGAGGGTACTTGTAGACCGATTACTTAGTGAAAAAAATAGTAAGGATTTCATCACGTATTTGAAAATAAATAATACCGAAGGAAACTTAGATTACAATCAACGGTATTGTCTACAGTTAAATCAAATAATTAGTAATAACGAAGACCCGTTTTCAACAAGTATGTTATTAAACTATAATGCTAATCATAATTTTCCTTATTATACAAAGTCCGAAACTGGAGTGGTCACAAACGCTGAACTTGATAAAAACATGCAAAATTATAATAATCAATTCCAACAAAAAGATTCTACCAAAAGACAAAAAAACGATGATTTTGTTATTGAAAAATATGATAATCAATATACATTTGGTCATTATAATAGAATATTTCCAGTAACAAATAATCCTAATAGTACAGATAGTCCAAATAAAACGATTGCAAAACAAATGCCAGAAATTGTCAAACAAATTTGTGAAAATAAAAAACCAGTATTTATGTTAGGATACGGTGCCTCGGGTTCTGGTAAAACAAGTTCATTAATTCATTTAAACAAAGGAAATGGTCAAACTGAAAATGGAGTAGTAGTTCATTTATGTGAAGAAATTGTTAAAAATATGCAGTATACGCCTATTAAGAGAATAAAGGTCAATATTTATGAAAAATATAACGATGATAGTAAAAATAAGGAACTAACATGCAAAGATGCTGACGAGTGTGATGTACACACAACTAATAATAAAAGTGTATGTTTTATAGTAGATGGAACTGATAATGTTAAATTTAAAAGTTATGTAGCTACAAATACACGCGGAACATCAAACGGAATTGAATATGAACACGTTGATAACGTAAATATCCGTAATGGTACAAATGAAAAAGAGTATATACATGAAGAAAAAGAGTTAGGAGAAGTTTTAAAGGAATTAGTTGATGTAGATAGATTAGTGAGAGCAACTACCAATAATCGCCAAAGTTCACGTAGTCATGTAATAATCGGTATACATTTTTATCAAGATACACAAAAAAAAAAAATATATGATAAAAGTGCCTACATAAATAGTTTATTTGTAGGAGATCTTGCTGGAAAGGAAAATGTGTTTAAATGTAATGATGTAAATACTATCTTAGCATTTTTGAATGAAGAAATCGGGGATGGTTCACCAAATAAAGGTAAACCATTTTATAGTGTATTAGAAAATATACAAACAATAAAAGAAACCGAGGACACTGAAGAATATTTATTAGAAAAACAGAAACATAAACGTCGTATAGGTAATAACAAGCCCGTTTTTTCATTTTCAAATCCTGGTACTTATTTTGAAACTGATAATAATGATAACTTAATACAAATTATCAAAATTTGTTTACAAAATAGAAACATACTGAATTATACACGCGAAAAATTTACTGATGTAAACATATATGAAAAAATATATAAGGGCAATGCTCAAGAAACCAAGTTTAAACCCACATTAACATTCATGAATTTTTTAGATGCATATAAGAGAAATTGTGTATATAAACCACCTGATGAAAAAGTTCAACATAGTATTGAGAAAATGTGCAATGATTATTTGAAGCAACGAACAGAAAAACTACCCGACTTAAACGATAAGGCATATTTTTCTATATTTGAAATACTTTATTTAACTTTATACGAAAACAATTTGTATAACGAGATTAGCAAAGTGTGTAGTATTACTGAAAACAAGTGTAGTATTACTGAAAACAAGGATAAACCTGATTATGTTTTGATTAAAACAACCAATGATAAAGAAGCCAACGATGACCAAATAACAAAAGTTGTTAATCTATTACAAAAACAATCTACATTAATGTATAATAAAATAAACCATCCATCAAAACCAAAAACAATACAAAAAAATGAATATACCACTAATATTCAAATGTATATTAAAGAAGCTATATATCAACTAATAACTTATCATTTGTTGTATATAATTCAAGCTACAAATACAAAGGTATCAAAACCAAAAATAAAAGAAATTATTAAAAATAATAGTAACCGTTATGATAAGTTACGAGAGTGTTTTTATAACAAGAACATATCAAAAGATATTGCTCAAGATGTTATATTTGCAATGAAATATGAAATAAGAGGTATTGAGGATACACCAATATATAAAGGTGGTCAATTTGTTGCTGATTATAAAGACCGAACAATAAAAAAATTAGTAAATTCTGGTATTTTTATTAGCAATAATGAAACAACAAGTGATGTTATACCTGAGCATGATTCGGGTTCATTGCCCAAAGATTTATTAAGTATAATGATAAACGATTTTGTATTTTATGATGAAGAAAAAAAACAAGAGTTAGAATTAACTGAATATCAAAAATACTTAGACGAATTAATGAATAATACCAACAATAATCATTATAGAGAATATAAGTCTGCAACTACTACAACAAAAACAAAAGATACCTCCAAAAAACCAGCGATGAAATTCGGTGGTGCGGATACAAGTGATACAGTAACTCACCAAAGTCCATTATTTCCTCGTGCAAATGAACTAAAACATTTTAGTAATATTAATAGTACATCCGTTGCAACCAATAATACAGGTATTAAGGACGACCAAAAATTGGATAAAAAAGACAACTCAAAAATAAGTATATTGAATGATAATTTTACACATGTTATACTTCAAACTTTAGCGGCTACTGGTTTGGGAAATCATACAGATAGTCCAAAAGAATTTTATAACATTCGTAAAGAAAAATTTCATGAAAAAATTACAACAATAAAACAAGCAATTGATAAGCCGTATTGGTATAGAAACACAAAGGCTGATAAAGTCCGACTGGTATCAGACATATTAACTGCTATTAATACAACAAATGAAACTAAACAAGAATTTAATGTGTTTATTATTCATAAACTTGATAATAGTGAGCAAGTTATTCCTATTCACAAAACATTTAACATAGAAGAAGTGTGTAGTTTTTTATATCAAAGTTATAAAATAATATTATCGCCTTATGGAAATGTAAATAAAGTTGGTGAAGTTGGTGAATTAAAATATAAGACATTTTTTCAGACTATTTTTGATGATATGAAAAAGGATACAAAAACAGATTTCTATGAATATATTGATTTATTTAAAAAAGTAGATGAGGTTATAAGTGAAACCATTGAACGTATTCGTTACGGTAAAGAAATTTGTAATGAAAGATTAGTTGAAGGAGAATACATTAACAATTCACTTGATACTATGCGTCAAACAATCAAAACTATTCTTACCAAAAAACATAAAGCCAGTAAGGCATTGTTCTCTTCACCTACATTTGTAGACCAATGTTTAAAATCATATTGTCCAACAGGTATTAATTGTTTTAACACAATGTCTAACACAGAAAATGCAAATAAAAAGAAACTTGATAGTTTATTTGATATTATTAATACAGATTTAAGTTTGGTAAAAGGTAAAGATAAAGATAAAGATAAAGATAAACATAATGTGGATGACTTTTACAAAGATGTTGTACTTTGTATATTTGGCGTATTTAATATTTCTCGTTTAGCAGACAATCCACCAAAAGTCCCCTATATTGATATTAATAACTTAAAACGACTATTTTATAATGATAATGAATCTATTCAAAATATAGCACCACGAGAATTACAAAAAGTAAAAGAATTACTTAAAAAATTACCAATGATAACGTTAGATGATATTGGAAAAAATATTGAGGAATATTTTCAAGCAAGAAAAAATAGTAAACCTACAGTTGCAGATCTAAGAAATAAACTGGAACAAATTATTAAAAAAATAGATTTACATAATGCATCCAGTTCAATTGGTACATTAGAAACAGTAAACACCATTGCTATGTTAGGTAATGTTGATACAATATGCGATAAAAAGAGTATTTATCATAAACAACTTTGTACAAATTTATATACTCGTAGTCATGATAATAAACCAAGTCATACATGTAAACCGCCACAAGAACAATCAAAACCTAATAATAGTGTTAACCAACAACGTATAGTTTAATATAATATCAGTTTAGTCAAACCGTTAATACATATTAAAAAGTTACATTATTTTGTTTATTATACATAAACGGAAACCGATAAAATACACAAATAATTATATCTACATTTTATAAATACATATAATTATTTATAATGTCAAGCACAATTCCAAGTAATATTGAGAATACAAAAGAGAAAATAGATAATTTTTTTAATACATTTGCTAAATCACGAACACCAAATAAAGAAGAAACAGATGCAGAAGAAACAGATGCAAAAGAAGAAGCAGAAAAACAAGAAGCAGCAAGAAAACAAGAAGCAGCAAGAAAACAAGAAGCAGCAGACCAAGCCAGAATAGAAGCAGACCAAGCAAGAATATCAGCAGCAGCAGCAGAATTAGCAAGAAAACTACAAGAAGAAGAAGCAAGAAAACTAAAAGAAGAAGAAGAAGCAAGAAAACTAAAAGAAGAAGAAGAAGCAAGAAAACTACAAGAAGAAGAAGAAGCAAGAAAACTACAAGAAGAAGAAGCAAGAAAACAACTAAAAGAAGAAGAAGAAGAAGAAGAAGAAGAAGAAGTAGAAGGAGCTGAAACAGGACAAAATACAAAAGCTGAAGATGAAGTAGCATTAATATCAGCAGCAGCGGCAGTAGCAGTAGCACATGAAAAAGCAAAAGAAGAAGCACAAGCTGAAAAAGAAAAAGCAGCAATAGCAGCACAAGAAGCAATAGCAGCACAAGAAGCAGCAAAAAAAGAACAAGAAGCAATAGCAGCACAAGAAAAAGCAAAAAAAACAGCAGAAGCAGCAAGACAAGCAGCAGAAGCAGCAAAACCTGAAGAAGAAAGAAAGCGAAATGCAGAAGAAGCATTAATAGCAGCAGCAGCAGCAGTAGCTGCAACAACACAATATACAGCAGCAGTCACCGATGATATAGAACCTCAGGTTATATCATCAAATGTTAATGATAATAATGGTGATATTATACAGGCAGCTGCTGCAGTGGTAGAAAGTAGGCAAAACATAGATAATGGTAATGATGATGTTAGTGAAACTGTTAATGATGATGTTAGTGAAACTGTTAATGATGATGTTAGTGAAACTGTTAATGATGATGTTAGTCAAGCTAATAGTTCAATAATATCAAGCTTAACACCTACCAGTCCAGAATCATTAGATGATGCTACTCAAATATTTAAAGATAGAATTATAAAATTATGGGGGGAAAATACTCCACCAATTATATTAACAGACAATGACATAAAATTTACACAAATTGCTGTTGAAAAAACAACTGATGCTGTTGGAAAAGAAGAACAAAAAAATATTTTATTAGCAACAATAACAACAAAGAATCCAGATAAGAAATACTATGTATATAATGATAGCAACTTTTTTGATGATAACTATAAGATAGGTGAAACAATGACACAAAGCAAAGAAGAAATTGATGATGATGATGATGATGATGATGATGATGATGATATTATACAAGCTGCTGCTGCAGTGGCAGCGAGTTTGGTAAATACAAATACAAATGATGTGGATGCAATCAGTGCAGCTGCTTCTGTAGCAGCAAATTTGGAAAATACAAATACAAATGATATGGATACAATAAGTGCAGCTGCTTCTGTAGCGGCAAATTTGGAAAATACAAATACAAATGATGTGGATGCAATCAGTGCAGCTGCTTCCGTAGCAGCTTCCATTGCAGCTGCATAGAAAACTATATTATAATTTATAGATAATATAGAAAAATAATTTACTATTGTAACTATTATTCATACATAAATTACAATAATATTGGTATTAAAATATATTTACCGACGATAAACCCTAATAAATCTGCTATGATATCTTGAGACTGACCATACCACCAATATTTATCTTTTCCTTTATTATCATTGGTAACTACGGATTTTTTTGATATCGTTATATCATGACGACAATTACCAATTCCAATTAAAAACGAAGGTTTTGCATATCCTGCCCACATCTCAAATATTTCCCATAATATACCTATTGTCATTGATAAATAAAATGTTCCTGGAAAAAGTAATCCAATTACTACATATATAGAAAAATGAACCATTATCCAACCATCAATATATTGATTCATCTTATTACTGAATATATCATTAAAATTAAATAAACAACGTATATAACCATATGCAAATACAGAACTTAATAATATTATTGTACCTAATACATAATATTGATTCACTCCATCTTTTGCACCATATTTTGTACTAAATTCGGTTAGATTCATTGTATATAATATCTATTAATATTATATAATATAATATAATTACCCATGTATTATCTATTTTTATGTAATTGAATGAAAATTACATAAACACTTATTTCAAATATATAACAATACTATTACTAATCCAATGACCTCAAGATATGTTATGGCAAACATACAAATGCCAATTGAAATAAAACCCGATAATACAATAGTCCCGTTACAACAATTCTCCAATGTGCGTGTTGTTTCTATTATAAATTCTATAAATGATGTTCAGGTTGACCGTTCATTGCCTGATATTATTACACAATCCAATATGATGTTTGGAAAACAAAATATTCCAGTAACAAAACCACTGCAAGAACAAGTACAAACACCTGAACCTGAACCTGAAAATAAATCTTGCGATGACACTGAACCTACTCCAGAGCCACCTGTTGTACACGTTCCACAGTTATGGATTCGTCCCGAAGAGTTGCGTAAAACACCTCTTCCATTTAAAAAAAATAGTTCATTCAAAAATCATAGCAAGTATAGACACCGTAGCACTGCAAAAAAACGCGAACCGTGCTAAATCTAATTTAATGGATAAGGGCGTTGATTCTTCTCTACGACAAGTGGTTCTGGTAATAATGTTGGCAATTTGTCCATAATAGAAAGACTGGGAATAGCTTGAAATTGTGGTGTTACTGGTTTTTGGGGGGTGACTAAATTGGTAGAACCAATACCACGAAGTTGTGATTCTACATCACAATAGTTACCACATAGATGTGTTCTGGCGTTTGATGCGGGTAACAATCCATTTCCTGGTAAATGGTTGGTATGTGCTTCACCCGCGGCAGAATGTAAATATGTGCGATAATCGCCTATATGTTGATTCATTTTTTGTTCAAGTACATAATTACCTGGTGTATTTTTATTGGAGGTAGATGTCATAAATAATATATACACTACCCGTATACATTATTTCGTAGATAACACAATATTTACTGTGTCTAAATTAATTCAACATATTCACCAATTCTCTATATTCTTGAGTTTCTTCGGTGAGGTTATCTGGATTATTTAAGAAAATACAAATACATTTATGAAAGTATGGCATATAATCATAAGCATACAATATTGCAACCCCTATCTCATGGTCACGTGACAAAAATCGTGCTGCCGCCATTTCATATAAACGTTGAAAAATCGGTAAATGTTTGGTTTGATTGCGAATATATTGCATCATAAGTCCAGCGGATTCGTCGTCATACTCTATTTCATCACGTGTTTCCTTGTCAAAATCATCACCTAATTCTTCTTCCAATTGTCTTACCGTATCTGGATAATTCTCAGGAATCATTTTAAATATTTCACGTAAACATTGTCTGTAACCTGTGTTTGTTGTATATTTTGGTATAATCAAATCTTTTGGATACATTGTACTATGATAGGTATGCACGATATATTTATATTCATTGGAATGAATATAAATTACAATTTGTTATGATGAATATTTATTTTTATATTGTTAAGTGTTTATTTTTTACTACGGCGAGAACCTTTTCCTTTGCGACCCTTTTTGGCGGTTTTTCGGCTTCTTTTTGCGGATTTGCGACCTCTTTTTGAGGATTTTCCACCTCTTTTGGCTGTTTTGCGTCTTTTTCCTCCTAATGATTCAACAAGCTGTTGATAAGTATTGCCTGGAGAAAAATCAGGGGAATTTTCAGCACCTTTCTTAAAAACGTCATATTTACCATCGCCGTTTTTAATTGCGATCGTAGTGCCATTGTCAATACCATTATAAGCGGTCTGGTCCTTAACCATTTGAACACATACTTTTGGTGATTCGTCTACACTGGCAACAGATGCTGTTTCTTCATCAACAGAACGAGAAACATTAGGATCAGCATCACCAAGACCAGTAGCAGTAGGATCAGCAGGATCAGCATCACCAAGACCAGTAGCAGTAGGATCAGCAGGATCAGCATCACCAAGACCAGTAGCAGTAGGATCAGCAGGATCAGCTGCATTAACCAGACCAGAATCAACGTCTCCATCATTGATTCTCATTTCATTATCAGTAGCTGCCATTCTATGTAATTATATATTATAATTACATAATTAAAATCATCTCTAAATACAATCAAATTAACGACTGCTGTGTTTCGTTTCAGTATTGGGCATCTCGCGGGTAGATTGTCCACCACGAACCCAACCGTCCATAGCAACCTCTTCAACCGTGTGCGAAGCGTCTTTCACTTGGTTCTCCATTTTGCTGTCGGTAGGATACAACGAATAAGCCCCGAAAGATTTATCCATAATGGTAGAAACGCTCTTTTTCTCTGTAACAGGTTCTCCTTGTTGAAGTCTGGACTCCAAAGTAGGGTCACAACTGCCTCTGCCTAAATAAGGAACAGTAACAAAAGGACGAGAGAACAATTGTAATTTCTCCAAAGGTCTTTCCTCGGTGGTTTTGATTTTAAGCATGGACTCTTTATCAACAGCTGTGTTGTGAATACCATTGCCATTTGCTAAACCGTTAAAATTCATGGTGGGTTGTTGCATAGCGAATTTAACATGACTATCGCTTAAAGTAGTACTAAAATGGTCGGTCAACATATAATTCGCGTAATGAGTATTTGTAGTGTTGCGTTGAGATTGGTCTGTGGAATCAGCTCCAATTCTGCCAGTATTATTGAATGTGTAAGGACTAAGGCTTGCCATATTGACTGTTATTATTATAGTATACAAAGAGATAGTATTTTGAATGTAAAATATTATCAAAAAGAGAACATTGAAAGTAAATAATAAAAAATGACCTAAATAGAATCATAAATGGTGCAAGTCGACCTAATTAGTATGTCTTGCTAAATTACGTGCACATGCAAATTGATTGCCTTCCTTACAAGAAATCATACTACCGTAACAAAACTCAGCAAACCCAGCTTGGTCGTTAGGAATAGTAGTAGAAGGGTTGGAATTGAATGGGCGTAACGATTGTTCAAACATAAGTTCGCTTCCAGCGTCCTTAAACAATTTATCAGCAATATCAGTGTGGTCAGGATTAGCATCAGCAACAAATTGTTTCGCCTGAGCAAGAATGTCCTTTTCTACTTTTTTATTAAAAGCGGGTGGAGCGGGTTTTTTATTGGGGTTATAATCATAATCGGTAACCAATACGTTACCAAAAACATTGTTAGACTCAGGTTCAGTAAAAAGACCATTGGGAACAGGCATATTATGTTTCTTAAATAAGTCTTCTGTGACGGGAGCATCCTCAAACCCCTCATCCACTTGTTTCTTTTTATCAAGTTTATCTTGTTGTAGACGGTGATAATAATGTAACATATAAATAGCTCCAAGTGTGACAATAAAGAACAATACGGTTCTCATACTGTTAGTAACAATAATACTAACAATAGAAAGTGCAATTACGGTACGTGTAATAGCGTTAAGTTTTTGTTCATATGTCATTCCATCAATAGGGAAAAATTCAAACATATAGGGTTGTTGAAAGAGAACATTGGGGTTCTCTCCCCAAAAAGGGACTTGTTTGCGGACACGTTTGATTTTTTGTGTCATGTTCTCAACTTCTTTATTTACATTATCCATTTCAGGTGTATTTAATTCATCAGGTAATGTTTTACGAGTAGGTTGTTCTACATTAGGTTGATATAGTTCATTAGATATAGTAGACGCGTGAACAGGTTGTGACATATTATAATAATATAGATTGTATATATTATTATATTATATTTGTTTCTTATAATATACAAAAACAAGCAATAAAAATGCAAACCCGTCTAAATAGTTGTCAGGTTCTCAACTCACCTAAAATAATGATGAAATAATTATGAATTATTCTTTAATGTAGAAACAACATCACCTTTATGTTTGACACATTTTTTATCAATACTGAGTGTTTCACATTGAGTATCCTGTGGAACAATTTGTAAAACACATTTAGATTTTTCGCCATATAAGGAATCAACACACCCCGACTCGGTAGGTTTTTTGGTAGAGTTAGAAAAATGAACCCGTTTTTGAGTTTTAGATTTGGTACATCTTGCTCTAAAATGTTCATATCTCTCACGTACTTGTTCATACGTAAGTCCAGAAACTTTTCCCAACATAGTATTAATTAATTCATGTAAATCAAATACGTATTTGGAGAACGTAAAACGATTTTTCATATATTTTTTATAAAGAGGCAGTTTTTTAAAATTATTGGTAAGATTCGTTCTACATTTTCCACAGGGTAATACATGACGTAAACTTAATAGGAAGTCTCTATAATGTATTTTATCTTTGTTAGTAGGTTTTACGGGATAGTTAAAACTCATGGTGTGTAGATAATGCCACATGCCAGGTCCCCATATACTGGTTAACATGCCGTCATTGCTATTGTAATCATCGTTGGAGTATATAGGTTTAATATCTTTCAATACAGGCCGTAAACGTCGTTTGGTTTTATTTTTTGCAGAATAGGTTCTCTTTTTCATAGTAGTTATATAACAATTATATAATAAAATATACTAAATATTTAGTGAGTTCGTTTAACGTATAACCAAAAATATATACAGATATAATATAAATGGCACATATTATAGATGTACTGAGCAAATACTTTGTTAGTAAAAAGATAATGATTAGTATATTCATTTTTATCGTTTTTATTGTAGTAACCATTTGGTGGATGAGACGAAGAAAATCCACAGGCACATTTGATGATGTAGCGAATTCAATGAACCGTACAGCGTCAACTGACTCCGCAGGAGCAAATAGTGGAAAAGAAGCATTAATATATTTTTTCCATGCAGACTGGTGTCCTCATTGCAAAAAAGCTCAACCAGAGTGGGATACATTTAAGATGAGTCATCACAACAAAACAGTAAATGGATATACAATAAAATGTATATCTGTAGATTGTACAAATGATAAGGAATCCACTGCAAAACAACTAATCAATGAATATGATGTTGAATCATACCCAACCGTAAAAATGGTAAAAGATAATACAACAATAGATTATGATGCTTCAGTAAAAACAGAATCATTAAAGAAATTTGTAGATATAATGTTAGTATAATAACTATGTATTATGAAATTTGTGTATTTGTTCTCGACATGCATCAATACCATGTTGTATAAGTTCAGTACGAACATTGTCAGATTCTGAAACCATAGATATATTAGTTAATGACCTACTATCAAATGGCAATATAAACATACAGCGTATATCATCACAAGGTTGAATCGTAATTTTTTGTAATATTTTGTTTATTAAAAATACAATATAATCAAATAATGAAAAATCATTCATAACTGTTTCTTCATTATTTTCAGCAAATGTATTAATTCCCATAATTTCATTTGGGTTTGCTCCATTATCAATGCATTGATTTACTGGACAATTAACACAGAATCCCCCGTCGCAGTATAGGTTTTCATTTAATAAAATGGGTGTAAAAAGTAATGGAATAGAACAAGATGCATGAACTGCATCAATTAATAACCATTTTGGATGAGTTTTATATGATATATCAACCGCATTGAACTGATTTACATTTGTAACCATTATATGTAGTTCAATCCCAGTAATAGTAAAAAACTCCTTCATATTAATAGATAATGGAATATCTTTTCCTAATAATAATGGTTGAAATATCTTTTCAGTAATAGTTTTAGAAAAAATACCATTATTTTGTACACAAGCAAAGAGTGTATTTATATCATAATTAAAAACATTTTGCCATGGTCGTTTAATTAAATAATCATCTAATGTATTCCAATCGTAATTTAAACAAATAACAGTAGCTAATATTGCTCCAATAGAAGTACCGTATATAGTTTTTATATTATCATATTTCCATAATTCCATTTCATTAGATTCCTTTAAAATTCCGTAATACGAAAATCCCAAAGTTCCTCCACCTGATATAACAAGATGTCTTATAGTATCATCGTATAACAAGGGTTTATTCGTATATTCAGGCAAATATTCTTGACATTTGGGAGAATACTCGTTTTTCTTTACATCACAGCAATAAAAATCGGTTGATTCCATATATTGATAATATTATAAATTAAGTACGTTATATGTTTATGTTTTTTCTATGAACATATAACAATAATATGTCAAATTTTCTATTTTCAACGGATGAAGAAAGTATGGGAAAAATAAATATAGATGATTTATTCACGAAATCCCAACAACGTGATCAAAAACAATTATCAATTTTTAATAAAATATTAAATAGAATCCATAATAAAATAAAAGGTACTACACGTAGCCAAAAAAAAGAAACTCATGTATGGTTTTCCGTTCCAGAATACATATTTGGAGAACCTATATACAATCAAGGGGATTGTATAGGTCATTTAGTTGTAAAATTAGAGGAAAATGGATTTCATGTGCAATACATGCATCCCAATACATTGTTTATTTCTTGGGCAAATTGGATACCATCGTATGTTAGAACGGAAATAAAGAAACAAACCGGTAAAGTATTAGACGAAAAGGGTAATGTTATACGCGATTTAAAGGCAGAAAAAGATGATGAGGATATGAATGCAACACTATTTAACGACAAAGGTAACTCACTTCAAAAAAATAAAAAAGAATATACTCCACTGGATCAATATAAACCAACTGGTAATTTAGTATACAATCAAGAGATGTTTGATAAAATAGACAAAAAGATGAATTAAGTCTTGAATAAATAATGAATATATAATTGTATTCATTATTATGATAGTGGAGGTATTATGGAGAATCACTGGTACTGGCGGTAGCGGTAGGTTTTCCTCCCGATTTATTCCATGAAGTAGTATTATATGAATTAACATGTAAAAATTTATCTGCATTATCTTTCCAATAATTGACTTTCTTTTCTAAGCGTTTTTCAGTTGGTGTTTTAGGATAGGTTTGATTTTGTTTTGCATTCATGCGTAATAAATCATCGTCAGTGGCTTTGGGTTTTTTTCCAAAACAATTCACACCGAATTTAACATAGGGATTTGCAATATATCCACCATTAATTCCAGGACGTCCACAATCATTTTTATGACTTGCGGACTTTGAATTACAGCCACGTCCTTCATCTAATTTTTGTAATTTTTCCCATGTTTTTTTCTGTGTAGGAAATAAAATCATTTGGTCAGCTGACCATCCATAGTTACACCATTCTGCTCCGTCATTATATGCATTTTCAATTTGGTCATAAGTAGCTAAAGTAGCATCATACGATTTACATATGGCTTGTGCATCCTCGTATGTATATTTATTATTAGCAATATTAAATACTTCATGTTCAGGGTCATCTTGGTCTTCTGTTTCACATTTATCTAATTTGGGTAAAGGAATTGTAGTTGTTTCAGGGTCCTCTTCTTTCTCCTCAGGGGCTAACCATGGGAATATATCGTAGAGAGAAACATTTAAAACATATTTGAAAAAGTCTACAAATAAAATAATGACTAATAGTACCCATGCTACGGATTCAATAATAGAAATAAAGTATGGTTTTGATTCTTTGTCCATGGGTATACGGAATAAATAAGTAACCAAATAAAACAAAATAATAGCAATACCAACAGCAAATGCAGAAGAAGGGCTACTCACAAAATCTGTAAAACTGGAAAATGTTTCTTCAAATATACTGCGTTCAGGATTCTGTTCATATGAATCATATATAGTATAAGTAATAACAATTAAAAATCCAAAAAACATAACATCCAAAGTTCTACTAAGACTTACATTAAAGCCATTCGGGTCCTCACCTTTATTAAAAAACTTACCTAATACGAAATAAACTATAAAATATATCCCTAAAAATGTTAATATTAATATTAAGTTTGATTTCGTTGCTAAATTAGATAATGTTGTTGTGGATTCTTCTATAGATTTTTCGGTAGTTGTATCAGTAGTTGTATCAGTAGTTGGTTCTTCAACCGAATCTTGGGTAGATGTATCTGTATTTTCAACAGTAATTGATTCTAATTTATTTATTTTAGTATCACTCATATGTATTTATCAAATTAATATATTATACTATGTTATTTTTTTTACGATAAAACAAACAGTATGCGGCGGGAGAAATAACATCATTTGGGTTGTCAACTGATTCTACTATTCTATCATTAAAATGTAGCCAATTATTTTCTACATTACGAATAAATGCTGTGTAATGACCACCAGTAACCCCTCCAATATGATTACATATCCCATATAATTCATATTGATATGTTGCAGGTTTATACCCACATACATATTTTGATAAATCTAAATCATCTATTGGAAACATTACATTTTTATTTACTTTGGAAGTTCCATCTGGTGTAAAACGGTTTATTGTAATAATCACAATCTGTGGGAAATTCCAAAATTGTATTTGTTTCTTTATATCTTCTTTTTTTCCAGTCTTTTCATTATACCATGCACAATCACCTTCAAGTATTTCTGGTTTTACATACATATCTAAACAATCGTATAATGTTTGGGGCGTTTCAATATTATTGTCTATATGCAAGTCTAATACGAAAAAATTTTCGGGTTTTATTGTTTGTATTTCATTTGTATCCTTAGATACAATAACAGATACATATATGCCGTAAAACATATCCATAATCTCTGAATAATCATTTAAATATACTGCTTCCAACATTTTATAACATTGAATTGCCATCTTATCTAAATCATTCTTTGGAGTTCCATTAATATTCATTTTCACACGTCGTGAAATGCTTGAATGTATGCAATCCATAAAAAATAGTAAAAACTCTGTCATATCATTTTGTGCATGTCCTGTAAATAAATCTCTTCCTTTTTCTTTAGCTATTTGCTGTACATTATGAACAAATTTACGAGGAGTTACTATACCGTTTCCACTCCACATTATATTGCGTAATTCATTCCATTCTTCTAATATAATTTTATTTGGAGAACTTGGTAACGAATTTATTTGGGTTTTATCTAATAAATCATTCAATTCATAGGTATTATTCAAAACTTGCATACAAGCGTTTAAAAAACACGTGTTTCCCAGGTTTTCTAACCCTATTCTCCCTTTATCTTTATACTTAGATAAGTCCATTTCTATTTTCTATATTTATAACAATATAAACGTGATTCTTTATATTCTATTATATTATATCAATCTTCATGAATAACCAAGATAATAATAATATGTTTTCAAACATTGAACAAAATATACATAATATTGTATCAGAAACTATACAAAATTACCTTTCTGGTAACTCATCATATACACCTCCTAATACATCATCTTCTAATAATATTCATCAACAAATTGTTGCTACTGCAAGAGATGCGGTTCGTTTAGGAAATAGAAGTTTAGAAAATTATAATAGAATTATGCTTGAACATTCCAGGAATACGAGAGAACTTATTATATTATTAAATAGATTAATTGATATGACGGATAATAGACCTATTAATAGAGAGCAAAATCTATACAATACTACTATACCTCTTAATCGGCGTTCACGAACACAACCAAGAACACAACCAAGAACACAACCAAGAACACAACCAAGAACACAACCTATACGATTTCGTCAAGTAAACCCCCATCAAACACGCACTACACCAACTCTTTCTACCCCTACTGAAATAAATAGTATTTTTACACATGGGTTATTCCCAACGATTAATGCAACTAATTTTTCAAATCTATTTGAAAATGTACCCGTATTTCCTACCCCTGCTGAATTAGAAAATGCAAGTGAAACAATATTTTATGATGTTTCAATGGAATTATTAAACAACCGGTGTCCCATTACATTAGCTACATTTCAACCTGGCGACAGGTTACGTAGAATATTATATTGTCATCATACTTTTACAGAAGATGCTTTTATTCGTTGGTTTCAAGAAAATGTATGTTGTCCTGTATGTAGGTTTGATGTACGTACATATAATTCATCTATCTCTGGAAACAATGAAGATGAGAATAATGAGGATGAGAATAACGAGGATGAGAATAATGAGGATGAGAATAACGAGGATGAGAATAATGAGGATGAGAACAATGAGGATGAGAACAATGAGGGTGAGAACAATGATGGATATATAACTCCAATTGGAACAACAACTGACAGTTATACATTTACTGATGCATCTACACATAACCTTATTGGTTCTTATCCACCGCTACCACGTCCACAACCACCGAGCAGTAGTTTAAGTAGTACAATTGAATCTATGATACAATCAGCTATTGTTGATTCAAGTAATAATATTGTAAATAACTTATCTCAATACCTGACGACATTATCAAATATAGATTCATCAAATAATACACTGCATCCATTTGTTTCTTTTCAAATGTACGGAATAGATTCATCTAATAATTCTTTACCATTATAATCTAATTTAATACTATGTATTTAACTGAACTATTAATCTCTATTATATTACTATTTGTATTTATCTATATTTCAGGAGGTTCGTCAATAAATAAGTATACAAAAGACGCTTTATATATGATGTATGCCTAAGTTTCAATAAAAAATATTTAAATTATTTTAAATATTTTCACAAGAATCATTTAGATGATATTATCGTTTAAAGAAAGAAGTAATAGTTTGAATACTGTGTTTTTCATTATAAATTTTGTTTAAGACATCATCAAATAAAAGTGCTTTTACTTTTGCAGAGCAATATTTTTCTTTCTTTTTCATAAATGTTTCAATATCTGGAAATTCTGCTGTTAATTTTTTGAGTTCGCGATTATATGTTTTGATTGCAGAAGTTTTCCCCTGTAATCTCCAAATTTCTTCCAATGCCAGACCAAACAATTGTTGTAATGGTTTCATAAGTTGATTTGTAATATAATGTGTGTAATCAATTTTGAGATTATTTTCCACAATAAATTCGGTTGTTTCTATTTTATCTCCCATTAATGCCTTGGGAGTATCATTTACAATAAATACAAATTTCATTCTGTCTCCTGGTTTCGGTTTGTTGCCTGGGTCGCGTTTTCCAATTCGTTCTGCTAATACAAAATGACCGATTTGGTTGGGATTTTTATAGCCACTTCTAAGAGCTTTTGTGATTGCTAATTTATCCATACTAACATTTCCATTAATAAGGTCATGTAATGATTTGTCCAAAAATTTGATAGCACTTTGTAAGTTATATTCTTTCATCAAAATATTCAAAATTCCGCCATATACATCTTTTAAATAATCACAAGAATCACGACGTTTTAAAGACAATCCCATAAATTTCATATATCCTTTATTCGGGTCATCTTCGTACAACATACCAACATACCTTTTTTTGGACAATAAAATGAATGGCATTAATGTTTTTTCATATTCTAATCCCATTGGTGGTTTTAGATATTTCGTACATAAATCGGCGGCATCTTGAGCGATTTCAATTGTCATTTCTAACGCGGGTTGACCTCGTATCTTTTCACCAGTATCTGCATTTTCAAGGTTAAAAGTAAAGAATACACTATCCGTATTATGCACAATCATGTTACCAATTCCAGCAGCGAAATGATGATTCGTTGTAGTTAAATCATATACATAATCATCATAATCAGTGATTTCGTCGATTTTTTTGATTGCATCTGGGCATTTACGCTGGGAACCCATTGTAGCCGTAATTCTATATATACTCATTTTATCGCTTCTGGTATTAATAGACGTTTTATATCCAATACTATTTGCTAACCAGCAAATATGAGAAGCACTTAATTGTGATTTTTGGTCAATGCGAATATATCCATGAGAATCTTTATCACCATCTGCATCATATAACCCTTCCCAGAATGCCTTGCGGATTTCTTGAGTACCGTTTATAATAAAGTCAGGAATGATTTTACTGTTGTTATAATATGTATTTTTTCTGTAGTTTTCAATAAATTGTTTTTTGTCACCGTATTCATTAGATGTAAAAGATATTTTATAAACACCTGAGGATTCTATTGTATCATACATTTTCCATTCATACTCTGGATAGGCTATTTTACATAATTCCATATATTTATCAAGTATATAATCATTTGCATTATTTAAAGCCCACGATGATTTTGACCCTGATGGACATTTATATGTACCACAACTACCGTCACCAAAGAAGAATCCATATATTTTGGCTTCCTCCACTGAAATGGTGTCTTTACAGAGCGTTTCATCGGGGAGTAATGTAGAATGTAATAATTTTGTCCCGACTTCCACTTCTTTGGGAGATATTTCTGTGCCATTGGTTAATAACAATGAGTGGTCATCAGTTACATCAACCGCCCCTGTATGGGTTAGTACCCGCATCATTTTTTTATGACTGGCTAATTTGTGCCGAATAATACGATGCAACTTTGTCCAACCGCTATCGGTCCACGATTCAACCTCGTTAAGTTCACAAAATTCCTTATCTTGTTTACCCTCTTCTGTGCATGTAACCCAATCGTTATTTCCGTAAGAATCAGCTAATGCTGATATTTCACAAATAACAACCTTACCGTTAACCCGAACATAGACTGGTGTATATTTCGCAACACTATCCCCGTATACGTACTCAGCTTTTGTACGTACTGGACCATGCGTGAGGGTATCATATATCCTATCGCCGTATACTTCTTCAATCATACGTTTTGCATAAATAATCATCATACGTCCAGTCGCCGTAGTAGACGCAGCCACATCTTTTTCATAAAAAGTAGACGTACGAGATCCACATTGACCATATAATGAATTTGCTGTAACTTTATAACCAAGTTGTCGTTTGTCCAAAATATTTTGTATAAACGGGTCTGGTTCGGTTTTAATCTTTTTACGTGTATCTTTTCTTGCTTTTAATAGTTCTTCCAAAATAGATGGCATAATACCCTTCTTATTATCTGGAAATTGAGCCCACCGACAAACCATTTTTCCTACTTTTGTTTTATCGGCTTTTGCTGTTGGATTTTTACGAATATATTGATATGTGTCAAATTCAATATTAATATAATGATATCCAGGCAAATTATCATAAATAAACTCTCCTGACTTATTTCGTTCACCAACAACCCGTATTAAATTACCCTCCAAATCATATTCTTTTGACCATACTTTACTATCATGTGAATAATTTTGACTAATCATTGAGGAGGGGTATAACGATGAGTAATCTACACAAGCAACTGGATTATCCATATACATAGAACATTTGGGTGGTAATACAATAGCCCCTTCATATCCTTCAGCAACTTTAGGTTTTTCCAAATCAGGCATAAGCGTATCTTTTTCTCGGCATTTTTTAGCCACATAACTGGTTAGTTTGATACCTTGTCCGCGGAATACCAGAAAGCTGATAGGAACACTACAAATACGGGACATCTCAACGTATCCTGTAATTACATCAATTTTGTTCATTAAATGATGAACCAAGTTACAATCTTGAATACAGTATTTTGCAACAACAGCACGATCGGCAGAAGTTCCTTTTGATAATCTAAAAATATCCTGAGGGGTTACATCATCCTTTGCCATCCCCCACTTGATAGACTTACTATCATCCAAATCATAATGGCCTGAAATAACAATAATATTGTATGTATTTGTCTGGTCTTTGCCCTTTACCGTATGTGTAACTTCCACTTTATTTTGTATATCAAGTACCCTGAATTTCTGTCCATTGTTGTAATAATCTGCAGTAAATCCAGTTAACTCAATATGGATAAAGTCACCAATATTTAACCCCATTAGATTTTTACTACATAGATGGGTTACATCACCATGAACACTATCCTCAACATAACGTATATATTTGACAGAATCGCTAATGTATTGTCCAGCAACATCATCCAATTTATAAGATGATAAATTAAAATCACGGCGGAAATAGGCATACATATCTATTTGTAATCGTCCAGTTGTTTTAAAATAACGTAAATCATATTCACCACTGGCAATTTGCATTTTCGTGTGTTCAATGTTTAATTCACCTGGATTTTCACGACTTTCAGTTGCACATAATTCATTTATTTTCCTGGATAGTAATAGAAATTCTCTTTCACAATGATTTTCTTGTGCTCTACGAAACATAAACTCATAATCAAAGCCAAATATATTATACCCAATAATAATATCAGGATTTTCAGTCTGTATTAATTCTGCCCATTTCAATAGAACATCTTTCTCGGTATCAACACAGTCTACTTGTATGCCTGGAATATCATCACATGTACCTACTGCCAAACAATGGTTTAAATAAGGTTCCTTTTCACCATATTTTAAAAAGGTAGAACCAATAAATGTTACTTCATCACCTTTTAGTCGGGGAAACACACGTGTCATCACTTCATTTAATAATTGAATCTTTTCATCCCTATTATGATTTTCACTAATTAATATATCCAAAATAGTGTCATTACGTTTTATTTTGGGTTTACGTGTATAATTTTTGTTATAATATCCACTTGTTTCGTTAACTTCTGCAGTTTCATTACCATTACCATTATCATCATCACCCGTTCCAGTATATTGTTGATTTTCTTTTATTTGTTCAAAAATACCATCTATTGTTAATAATACATTCGTATCATTATCTTGGTTTGTTTTCTTTACATTTTCAACGGTTTCATTTAATAATATTTCAATATATTTATTTAATTGAGGCCGCGTTGGACAATGTTTGGGATATACAATATCAACATCCTCAAATTTACCGTAATTAAAAGCTGCTAAAATCATTTTTTGTAATAATTGTTTTGACACAGATTCGTTTAGTACTGACATCTGTTTTATGAAAATATCAACAACATTAGACGCAAAACGTTTGTACGTTTTAATCGGGATTGGAAAATCACCATGACTACTACTGGCTTCTATATCAAAACTACATATCTTATACGGTACTATTGTTTCCTTATCTGGCTGTGCAATTAATTCTTTTAATGGACATATAAATTCATATTTACAGGTGGTTGTGTTGTTTTGTGGTTTAATCACGCGGTTCATTTTAAAACAAACCCAACCAGATGGACTAATATTATGAATATGAAAATATCGCAATAATGGAGGAATATTGCTTTCATACAATTCTGTAATAACTCCCTGAAATACAATGTTAGTACGGGTACGATACTCTCCATTGTTGGTTTTATCATCATGATTATAAGTATACCATAAATTCTTGTATTTATTCATCGCAACTGTATTCTTGAACGAAAGTTTTAAAAACTTATGTTTTTTACCGCCTGAAAATCCGTATAACTTATAATGGTCAACCAAATCACATGATAAAATGGAATTTTTATAACGTTTATCCAGTTTCTGGTTATTCTGTAACTCTCTCATAAACGCCCCTGCATTATAATCTGTCCAAGAATCACCTGCCTTAACATAAAAGAATGGCTTATAATCATTAACATAGAGACAACATGTTTCGCCTCTCTCATTAATTCCAAACATTTGAATTACAAACTGCAAATCATCATCCTTTTTATAAGAACGTTTGTAAGAATCTTCATCCGAACCAGAATCATTTTCTTTGGCAGGCGAATCATCATATATATGAAAATCAATCAAACGAAATGATTTTACCACAGTTGGTTTCTTTTTTCGTATGACTATTTTTGACCC
>Ga0181598_1000027_pt1 | contig 108342 bp, 106 predicted proteins | sample 041ome_4_FD_153295 | JGI IMG/M metagenome (GOLD analysis project Ga0181598, IMG submission 153295) | Coastal salt marsh microbial communities from the Groves Creek Marsh, Skidaway Island, Georgia - 041404US metaG (spades assembly) | ecosystem: Environmental > Aquatic > Marine > Intertidal zone... | reverse complement strand
CGAGGGCCTTTAGGATGCGGGGACCCGCCAGCTTGGGCGCCAATCTCTGCGCGCGCGTGGCAGCTGTGCGCGCGTCTCGGAATTGCCGCAACTCTACATGAGCCCGAGCAGCGATCATGGCGCTGTCGAAGGGATGGGTTGCTGCAAGATCCTCTGCCTGCGCCAAAGCCAGTTCAAATTGCCGGGTTTGAAGGGCAATGCGTGCTGTGATCAAATCCGCGAGAAGGGGCGAGGACAGCATGCAAACCACTGTCGCAAAAATGGTCACGACGCAGCAGCGGCGCGGAATGGAAAACGTCATGAAATGGCCTAAAATAAAAACGACTGTAAAATGGTAGTTTGTGAAAAGTATTAAGTTATTCTAACGATTTTTTCAGAATTTGAAATCAGATTTATATGCCTTGGCCAGAGTTTCCGGCCAAGGCAAATTTTTGTGCGATGGTTGGCCTGTGCCGGGCTATTGTGCGGCGCCAAGTCGGGTTTCAGCCATTTCCACCCACCAGGAGCATCCAGCCGGAATGGCCTCGTCATTGAAGTTATATTCTGGATGATGCACGCTGGCGCCGTCGCCGTTGCCCATAAGAATATATGCGCCAGGGCGTTCTTCAAGCATATAGGAAAAGTCTTCACCCCCCATGACCAGAGGCGCAAAATCGCAATCCCCTGCGACCTTCGCGGCGGCCTCGGCGGCGAATTTGGTTTCAGCTTCATGATTGACTGTGGCTGGGTAGCCCTCGGTATAGGTGATATGCGCCATGCCGCCAAAGACGGCTGCGGTATGGGTGCAAATTTCATGAATTCGGTCGCGCCCCAATGCCCGCATTTCAGGGATCAAAGTTCGTACAGTGCCGCGCAAGGTCACCGACTGCGGGATGACGTTGAAGGCTTTGGACGAGCTTTCAAATGACGTCACCGACACAACGATTTGCTCCACAGGATCGGCGTTTCGGGCGGCTATGGTTTGTAAGGCGGTGACGCATTGTGCGGCCATAACGATAGAATCGACTGTTTCATTGGGTTTGGCCGCATGGCCGCCCTTGCCCTCGATGACAATTTCAAACGTGTCCGTTGCGGCAAAGAACGGACCGGGGCGAATGGCGAAAGTGCCAATGGGCCGGCCGGGCCAATTGTGCATGCCGTAGACTTCATCGATGCCAAACCGCTCCATCATGCCGTCTTTGCACATTTCAAGCCCGCCGCCGCCGCCTTCTTCGGCCGGCTGAAAGATCACCGCAACGGTTCCATCAAAATTGCGTGTTTCGGCGAGATATTTTGCAGCTCCCAGAAGCATGGCGGTGTGGCCATCATGGCCGCAGGCATGCATCACACCGGGGGTTTTGGAGGCATAGGGCAATCCGGTGGCCTCTTCTATCGGCAGCGCGTCCATATCTGCGCGCAGGCCCACAACTTTCCCTTGGCTGTCCGAGCGCCCTTTGATCAGCGCCACAACGCCCGTGCGGCCGATGCCTGTGACGATCTCATCACAGCCAAATTCTGCGAGTCGATCGGCGACAAATTGCGATGTGCGGTGGGTCTCGAACAAAAGCTCGGGATTTTCGTGAATGTCACGCCGCCAAGCGGTAATCTCGGGCAGCAGTTCTGAAAAACGGTTGCGAATGGCCATAGGGCACCTCTGGTTTACGAGTTAAGAATATAATGCTCGCCGCCCAAATGCGTGTATTCTGTTGGGCCGGGATCATAATCGAGCGGGTGAATAGGGGAGGGGATTGGCTTACTTTCAAAGTCAGCCTGCAGGGTTCTTTGCCGCGGGTCTGCGACCGGCACCGCGGCCATAAGTGTTTTGGTGTAATCATGTCTTGGGTCTTCGAAGACCTCTTGGCGCGTGCCGATTTCGACAATCCGCCCCAGATACATGACCGCAACGTGATGGCTCACGCGCTCAACCACGGCCATATCATGGCTGATAAAGAGCATCGAGATGCCGAGCTCGGCCTGCAGCTCTAGCATAAGGTTCAAGACCTGCGCTTGAACCGAGACATCCAGTGCACTAACGGCCTCATCGGCAATCAGCAATTTGGGGTTGAGGGCCAAAGCGCGGGCAATGGCGATGCGTTGGCGTTGACCGCCGGAAAGCTCATGGGGAAAGCGGCGCATGAAGGCGCGGGGCAATTCGACCCTATCGAATAACCCTGCCACGCGGTCCATCAGTTCAGAGCCCTGAGCCATATTGTAGTTTTTCATCGGTTCAGCGACTTGATCGGCGAGGGTCATTTGGGGATTCAATGAGGCAAAAGGATCCTGAAAGACCATCTGCATATCCCGCCTTGCCTCGCGAAGGCCGGCCGAATCCAGCGCCAAAATATCCCTATCGCCGAGCTTGATGGAGCCTGATTGCGGCTCTTCTAGGCGTAAAATTGAGCGGCCACAGGTCGATTTTCCGGATCCTGACTCGCCAACCAAGCTGAGGGTGGCGCCTTTCTTGATCGAAAACGAGACATTCTCCAAAGCATGTACCCGCGCCACAGTGCGGCGAAAAAAGCCTCCTTTGACGTTAAAGCGCGTGGTTAAATTGCGCACATCAAGCAAGACCTCCTCCGTGGGTGGGACAGAGCCGATGAGCGATTTTTCTGGCTGGCCAATCAAGCTCAAGGGTTTCGGCGTGGGCTGGCCGCGCATTTCGCCCAGCTTGGGCACTGCGGCGAGTAAGTTTTGTGTGTAGGGGTGTTGTGGGTTTTCGAAGATATCTTCGACAAGGCCTTCTTCGACCTTCTCACCACGAAACATCACCACAACACGGTCGGCCATCTGCGCAACCACGGCCATATCGTGGGTGATGAACATGACGGCGGTGCCGGTGTCCTTTTTCAACTTGTTCATCAGCCCAAGAATTTCCGCTTGGATGGTGACATCCAGGGCGGTGGTTGGCTCATCGGCAATCAAGAGCCGTGGCTCGCAGGCGAGTGCCATGGCAATGACCACCCTTTGGCGCATACCGCCGGATAATTCATGTGGATATTGGCCCAACCGGCGTTCTGGTTCGGGGATTCGCACTTGCCGCAACAGGTCAATTGCCCGGCTGCGGGCGGCGGCCTTGCTCAGACCCATATGCAGCCGCAGACCTTCCATGAGTTGCCGTCCAATGGTGAAGACCGGATTCAGGGAGGTCATGGGTTCTTGGAAAATCATGCCAATCTCGCGGCCCCGAATGGCGCGCATGTCATTGGGGTTCATCGTCCGCAGATCAACCTGCCCGGCGGCGCCGCGGTCGAACAATAAGCGCCCATCCGAAATTTCTCCGCCGCCATATTCCACAAGGCGCATGAGGCTGAGGGATGACACAGACTTGCCGGAACCGCTTTCGCCTACGATGGCCACAGTCTCGCCAGCGGCAATGTCAAAGCTTACCCCTTTTACGGCTTCGACCGGCCCATCTTGAGTTTGAAACTCCACTTTCAAGTTTTCAAAACGCGCAATCGGATGATCTAGCATCATAGCCTCTTCAGGTGATCGGTTATATTTTCAAAGGATTACACACAAACTTGCCAGCTGTGTATTGGCTCCCACTGGGGTTACTCTGCGTTTGGCACTGTCACTTGTCTAGTTAAAAAATACTTGATTTTTCGGTCAAGCCGGTTGTTCATGACTCTACGATGGGGATGCGGAGTGTGTTTTCTAGCCAAGTTCGACAAGAATTTTGCTCAAGATTTGAAAATGCGTTTTGAAAAAATTCCCGCAGATGCGATTAATCAGGGAGAGAAACATGAAACATATTGCACTCATGTTCGGATCAGCGGCGCTGGTCGGGATGAGCACAATGGCGGTGGCCGGTGGCCATGAAGCCCGTGGAAGAGACGGCGAAGTTAAGATCATCTATTGGCAAGCGCCATCGATTCTTAATCCATTTTTGTCTGGTGGCACAAAGGATGTGGAAGCGGCATCTTTGGTGATTGAGCCATTGGCGCGCTATAATGAGAAAGGCGAATTGGTGCCTTGGCTCGCGGACAGTGTTCCGACCGTAGCCAATGGTGGCGTGAGCGCAGATCTCACCTCCATCACCTGGAACATCACGCCCGGCATTATGTGGTCCGACGGCACGCCCTTCACCTCTGCGGATGTGAAGTTCACTTATGACTATTGCACTGATCCCGATGGTGGCTGTGCGCAGTTGACAAAATTCAATGGCGTCAGCTCTGTTGAAACACCGGATGCACTGACCGTTGTTGTGAATTTTGAACAGCAAACACCCTTCCCCTACGGACCCTTCGTGGGCGGCGAAAGCCCAATTTTGCAAGCGGCGCAATTTGCCGATTGTGTGGGCGCAAAGGCATCAGAATGCACGGAAGAGAACTTTAACCCCGTCGGCACCGGGGCTTACGTTGTTGATGAATTCCGTCCCAATGACGTGATTGTTCTGTCAGCGAATGACAACTACCGCGAGGCGGGCAAGCCAGCCTTTGCCAAAGTCACCTTCAAAGGCGGCGGCGATGCGGCGGCCGCGGGTCGCTCGGTTATGGAAACTGGCGAATATGACTATGCTTGGAACCTGCAATTGGCACCGGATGTGATTGCGCAAATGGAAGCTGCTGGTAAAGGCACGCCTGTGGCTGGCTTTGGTCCTTTGGTCGAGCGCATCATGCTCAACCACACCAACCCAGATCCATCGCTAGGCCCGGATGAGCGTGCGGTGATCCGTCCGCATCCATTCCTGCAAGATCCTGCGGTCTATAAAGCCTTGTCTTTGGCGATTGATCGGGAGCTTCTGGTTGAAATCGGCTATGGCAAAGCGGGCAAAGTGACTTGTAACTGGGTGCCGGCGCCAGCGGCGGTGAATTCCGACACATTCGATTGCTCGACCCAAGATATCGCCGGTGCAAATGCGATGCTTGATGCGGCTGGTATTGTAGATACCGATGGCGATGGTGTGCGCGAAAAAGACGGCGTGCCGCTGCGCATGACCTATCAAACCTCCACAAATGCTGTGCGTCAGGACTTCCAAGCTCTGATCAAACAGTGGTGGAGCGAGATTGGGGTTGACGTAGAATTGCGCAATATCAGCGCCTCTGTCTTCTTTGGCGGCGACCCTGGGTCACCTGATACATTCCAAAAATTCTATGCAGATTTGGAAATGTACGCCAATACCTTCAACGGTACAGATCCTCAGTCCTATCTGGCGAACCTTCTGTGTGACAAAGCGCCATCGCCCGCCTCACAATGGCAGGGTGAGAATATCTCGCGCTTCTGTTCGGCAGAGTATGACGCCTTGCACGCGCAATTGGCCACAACGGCCGATGCCGGCGAGCGCGCCTCCATTGCCCGCCAGCTGAACGATATGGCCGTCTCCGAAGGCGCGATGATCCCACTGGTTCATCGGGGCCGCTTGTCTGCCCATTCCAACACTCTGGGTGGTGTTGTCTTGAATGTTTGGGACAGCGAACTTTGGAATGCTGCCGATTGGCATCGTCTGAAGTAAATTTTGCGGCGCCCTGCCCGAGGGGTGGGGCGCCGATTTAAACGACTGTTATCAAGAAAATGAGCTAAATCGCCGATGCTAACATTTACTATTCGACGTCTTGTCCTAGCGATTCCGACGCTTTTGTTCATTTCCCTTGTGATCTTTTTGTTGCTGCAATTGGCCCCCGGAGATCCGATGGCGCAGGTGCCTTTGACCGTGCCGCCCGAGGTCAAGCAACAGATGCGCGAGGCGCTTGGCCTCGGCCAGCCGATCCATATTCAGTATTTCAAATGGATCATTCAGTTTTTTTGGATAGAGCCGCTCAATGGGATTGATGCGCTTTTCGGTACGGGCTTGGCCGAAGGACAGCTTAGAGTGATCTCCTGGCAGACCCGCTCGCCGGTGATTGACATCGTGATCCAGCGCTTGCCCCAGACGCTTTGGGTTGTGGGTGTGGCCTATGTGGTGGGTATTCTCATTGCCCTGCCGATTGGAATAATCTCGGCTTACCGGCAATATTCCATCTTTGACCAAGCCGGGACATTCATCACGATGATCGGCTTTTCCGTGCCGCCATTTTTTTCCGGTGTCTTGGTGATTGTGATCTTTTCGGTGCAGCTGGGCTGGTTCCCGTCGATCTATGACACGATGCATGTGGTCGATGATTGGGCCAGTTTTAAAGTGCAGATTTGGCAGATGTTCCTGCCCGTCATGGTTCTTGCTTTGCAGATCACCAGCCAGATCAGCCGCTTCATGCGCGCCTCCATGCTCGACAACCTCAGCCATGACTATGTGCGCACCGCACGCGCCAAAGGGTTGAGCGAAGCCACGGTGGTCTTGGTGCATGTTCTGCGCAATTCGATGATCCCAGTGGTGACGGTGATTGCCCTTGGGGTGCCGTCGATTTTTGGCGGTGCGATCATCACCGAACAGGTTTTCAAAGTGAATGGCATTGGCCAATTGCTCATCACGGCCATTCAGGCCAATGACCTGCCGATGGTGCAAACTTTGACCTTCATCTTCGCGATTTTAATCGTGCTGTTCAATTTGATTGCCGATGTGCTCTATGGCCTTTTAGACCCAAGGATCCGCTATGACTGAGATATCCGATCCCCTCGACATCGACCGCCCGCCGTCCAATCGTTGGGCAGAGGTTTGGCGGCAATTTCGCGCCCATAAGGGCGCGATGGCCGGAGCTGTGGTCTTTGGATTAATCATTGCCGGGGTGTTTCTCGGGCCTTTTATCTATCCGCATGACCCGCAATACCTGCCCTCTGGCCGTGATTTTATCACCCTGCGGGACACGCGGCCGATCTATGTTGCGCTCTGGGACCCGAGCGCGAAGGTGAATTGGCACTATGTGCTGGGCACAGACAATCTGGGCCGGGACAATTTGGCCCGGTTTCTATCCGGGGGGCGGGTGTCAATTTCCGTGGGCTTGACCGCGATGATTTTGTCGATTGTTCTTGGCACTTTCGTTGGGCTGATTGCAGGTTTCTTCCGGCTTTTTGACGGCCCTTTGATGCGCCTGACCGATCTGTTTTTGGCCCTGCCCATTTTGCCTTTGATCTTGGTGGCCTCTGTGCTGTTTCGAGAGAGCCTGGCGCTGTCGCTTGGACCCGAGATGGGCACGTTCCTGTTGATCGTCGGTTTGATTGGCCTGACCAGCTGGATGCAGACGGCGCGTATTGTGCGGGGCGATGTTTTGGCCCTCAAAGAGCGGGAATTCATCCTTGCGGCCCGTTCGATTGGCACCACACCGCGCAATCTGATTTTGAATCACATCCTGCCCAATGTCATGTCACCGATCTTAGTCTCCGCCACCCTGGGAATCGCCACGGCCATCATTACTGAAAGTGCTTTGTCCTTTTTGGGCTTCGGTTTTCCCCCCGATTTCCCGACCTGGGGCAAATTGCTCAATGACGCGGTGGACCGGATGACGCTCTATCCCGAACGCGTCATATGGCCGGGGACATTAATCTCATTGACGGTTCTAAGTGTGAATTATCTTGGAGATGGCCTCAGGGATGCTCTGGATCCACGCAGCCGCAGCCGCTAGACTATTGGCAAAGGCCGCCTGCGTCGCACCGTGAGGGGTTGTCATTCAGTGTCATTGGGTAAATGGGGTGTAGACCTGCCGAAGTGATAAGGGATCAAATATGTCGACCATCGTCTCCGTTCAAAATGTTCGCAAAACCTATGACGGTGGGTTCGAAGCCTTGAAGGGCGCGAGCCTGGATATTCAGGAGGGGGAAATCATCGCCCTGCTCGGCCCGAATGGGGCCGGGAAGACGACCTTGATTTCCACGATTTGCGGTATCTCTAGCCTGACATCAGGACGCATAACAGTTGCCGGCATGGATATCGGCCTTTGCTATCGCAAGGTGCGCGCGATGATTGGCTTGGTGCCGCAAGAAATCGCCCTTGAGCCGTTTGAGACTGTGATCAATTCGGTGCGCTTTTCACGAGGGTTATTCGGCAAGGCGAAGAATGAAGCCTACCTTGATGAAATTCTCAAAACGCTTTCCTTGTTCGACAAGAAAGACTCCAAAGTTATGGCGCTCTCCGGTGGGATGAAGCGCCGGGTCTTGATCGCCAAGGCCTTAGCCCATGAACCAAAGGTCCTGTTTTTGGATGAGCCAACCGCTGGCGTGGATGTGGAGCTGCGCAAAGATATGTGGAACACGGTGGCCAAGCTCAAAGGGCAGGGCGTCACCATCATTTTGACCACCCATTACATCGAGGAGGCAGAGGCGATTGCTGACCGTATCGCCGTGATCAACGGGGGTGAAATCCTCTTGGTTGAAGATAAAGCCGCATTGATGGCGCGTATGGGCAAAAAGCAAATTCGCATTGAACTTCTGGAGCCTGTGCAAGCGATCCCGATCAAGCTGGCCCCCTATGGGCTGGAGCTGGCGCCCGATGGCGGTGGCCTCACCTATACCTACGATGTCAACGCTGAGCGCACTGGCATTACCGGCTTGCTCAATGATTTGCAGGCCGCCGGTCTGCAAATGCGAGATGTGCAAACCCAGCAATCGAGCCTGGAAGATATTTTCGTCGATTTGGTTCAGGAGGATGGGGCATGAATTTTCAAGCAATCGCGGCGATCTACACATTTGAGATGGCGCGCTTTTTTCGAACGCTTAAGCAATCCTTCATCTCTCCCGTGCTGTCGACCAGCCTCTATTTCGTCGTCTTCGGTACCGCCATTGGCAGCCGAATGGAGGCGGTGGATGGCGTGGACTATGGGGCGTTTATTGTGCCGGGCCTGATCATGCTCTCGGTCATGACACAATCAATTTCAAATGCCAGTTTTGGAATTTATTTCCCAAAATTTATCGGGACGATTTATGAGCTGCTGTCAGCGCCGGTGAATTTTCTAGAGATTGTCATCGGTTATGTGGGGGCCGCGGCGACAAAGAGCCTATTTATCGGGTTGGTCATTCTTGGAACAGCCTATCTTTTTGTCGATTTGGATATCCAACACCCCATCGCGATGATGAGCTTTTTGCTCCTAACCTGCCTGTCGTTCTCGCTCTTGGGTTTTATCATCGGAATTTGGGCGGGGAACTTTGAGCAGCTCAATCTCGTGCCAATGCTGGTGGTGACACCTTTGGTATTTCTGGGCGGATCCTTTTACTCGATCTCAATGCTTCCAGAAATTTGGCAAACCGTCACCCTGTTTAACCCGGTCGTCTATCTCATATCTGGGTTTCGCTGGGCGTTCTTTGGAACAGCGGATGTGGCGATTGGCATCAGCCTTGGGGCAATTGGCCTGTTTACGCTCGCTTGTATGGGCTTCATTTGGTGGATTTTCAAAACTGGATGGCGCATTCGCAGCTAAATTTTGCCGCTTGCCTTGTTCCAGGGCGAGAGGTGTCTTATCTGGCATGTATGAAACTGAAAAATCCCTTTCGCCGTGACGTCAATACCGTCTGTGTTGTGCGTTTGAACGGTATGATCTCCACGGGCCGCGGTCTTAATGATGCCGGTCTGGCCCCTGTGTTGCAAAAAGCTTTTGCAAAGAAACCTGCCGCAGTGGCTTTGTCGATCAATTCACCAGGCGGCAGCCCGGTGCAATCGTCGTTGATTGGCGCGCGCATCCGGCGATTGGCCCAAGAGTTTGAAACGCCGGTCTATGCTTTTGTGGAAGATGTGGCCGCCTCGGGTGGCTATTGGCTGGCGGCCAGTGCCGATGAGATTTATATTGATGCCTCTTCCGTGGTTGGGTCCATCGGCGTGATTTCGTCCGGATTTGGCTTGAACCAATTTATCGAAAGACATGGGATTGAACGCCGTGTCCATACGGCGGGCAGCTCGAAATCCATGCTCGATCCCTTCCAACCGCAGAAAAAAGCGGATGTGACCCGGTTGAAGTCCCTACTTGATGGGATCCATCAGACGTTCAAAGATCATATTATTGACCGGCGTGGCGCAAAATTGGTGGAGCGTGATGTGTTTACCGGTGAGATATGGGTCGGACAAAAGGCAATTGATGATGGTCTTGCCGATGCCATTGGTCACCTGGTGCCGACGATGAAGGAAAAATTTGGCGAAAAAACCCGCTTTCGGGTTTTGGGTCAAAAGAAACCTCTGCTGTCCCGATTTGGCATGTCTCTTTTGAGCGATGTCACCCATAGCATTGAGGAACGCGCCGCCTTTGCCCGTTTTGGGATGTAGGGAATGTTGGTTAAAGCTGTCACCTTCTTTTTGATCGCCATTGCCATTTTGGCGATGTTTGGGCGCTTGCGGTTTCCCGGACAAACGCGATTGAAGAACGCAAAATGCGGCAAATGTGGGCGTTATTCTATTGGAAAAGGCCCCTGTTCCTGTGGCCATATTGGTCATCGCAAAGGATAGAAATTGGCTTGGATTTTTGTGGCTTTGGGTCTGGTCACCCTCTTGTTGGCTGGAGATTTTTTGGTGCGCGGCGCTGTCAATTTGGCGCTGCGTCTTGGGATCTCTGCACTGCTGGTGAGTTTGACCGTGGTGGCGTTTGGGACTTCAGCGCCTGAGCTCTTGATTGTTTTGTCTGCTATGGCCGATGGCGCATCGGGCTTGGCGATGGGCAATGTGATCGGCTCGAATACCGCAAATATTTTGCTGGTTTTGGGCCTGCCGGCTCTGATCGCCGGGCTGCATACAGCCGATTTTTTCCCGAAGAAATCATTTTTGCTGATGATCCTGGCCACGGTTTTGTTCATCGGGCTGGCCTTCTTTGGGCCGTTTACATGGTGGCATGGCGGCATTTTATTGGCGGTTTTGTTGAGCATTCTATGGGACCAGGGACGCAGCGCGCAGCGAGACAGACAAGCGGCGAAAACCGCAGCGCTGGTGGCCGTTGAGGAGGACGGGCTCGAGGGCGTGGATCCCACAATGCCGGGATGGAAAATTGCGCTGTATTTGATGTTTGGCCTTGTGGGGCTTCCCATTGGTGCGCGGGTTTTGGTGGTCAATGCGGAACTTATCGCCAAAGATTACGGTGTGCCAGAGACCGCCATTGGTTTGACGTTGATTGCCGTTGGAACTTCTTTGCCTGAGCTGGCCACGACCACAATTGCGGCGTTTCGGCGGCAAGGCGATGTGGCTTTGGGGAATGTCATCGGGTCAAATATGTTTAATTTGCTGGCAATCATCGGGATTGCAGCTTTTGTTGCGCCGATCCCGGTCGATGCGGCCTTCCTACGGTTTGACCTTTGGATCATGCTTGCCGCGTCACTTCTGTTGTTCCCCATGGTGTTTTTCAAGATAAATTTCACGCGGATGTGGGGCGCGGGCTTGACGCTGCTGTATATGGCATATCTCTTTGTGGTACTGCTCTGAGGAGGGATCACATGCGTGCATTGGTAACTGGTGGGGCCATTCGGTTGGGCCGCGAAATGGCCTTGTATCTGGCGGAGCAAGGCTATGACGTGGCTGTCCATTACGCGCAATCTGACGCGGCGGCCTTGCAGACCTGTGCGCAGATCACAGCATTGGGACGTAAGTCTGTTGCACTACAGGCCGATTTATTGAGTGATGCCGGCTCACAGCCCTTGGTTGCGCGCGCCGCGGAGGCGCTTGGCGGTCCGCTGACTGTCTTGGTCAATAATGCTTCGATTTTTGAGCATGACACGCTTGAGACCGCGACCCGGTCCAGTTGGGACCGGCATATTGAAAGCAATCTGCGCGCGCCCTTTGTGCTGACGCAGGAATTTGCCAAGCAAGTGCCGCAGGCGCAAGAGGATGCGGCCGGTGAGCCGATCGCCTCGGGGCTGGTGATCAATATGCTCGATCAAAGAGTGCGCAAACTGACGCCAGATTTTGCCAGCTATACGGTGGCAAAAATGGGTCTTTGGGCCTTAACCCAAACTGCGGCAAGAGGGCTGGCGCCGCATGTGCGTGTAAATGCAATTGGACCTGGCCCCACGATGCAAGGGGTGCGGCAATCGGATCAACACTTTACACGGCAACGTGCGGCCACGGTTTTAGGGCGTGGCTCGAATCCCAGCGATATTACCGCCGCTTTGGGGTATTTTTTGAACGCGCCGGCGGTTTCTGGACAGTTGCTTTGCGTAGATGGTGGGCAGCATTTGGCCTGGCAAACGCCGGATGTTTTGGGCCTTGATTGAGAAATTATGAGTAAAGTTGTGCACTTTTGATCCGCGTGATGGCCGGAAATTGGAAAAAGTAAATAATTACAAAAACTTGCCAAATATACTAATTTTTTTCATTTAATTACAAGCCATTATTTATGTGCATGGAAATTGTGCAGTTTCGGGATTCACCTTCGAAACATGGGTTTCACGCACTGATTTCCAATTTACCCTCAGACTTATCCACAGAAAATGTGGATGGGTTATTTCTTGCAGCCAGCGTTATTTCGATGCAGCCGCTTCGCGAATCGCATAGAGCTAAAGTCGTAATGACAGATGATACACCGCCTTTGACGGGCCACGATCTGATTGCTGATTATTTGACCCGCCTAGATGGCTCGCCGGGCGTCTATCGCATGCTCGATCGAGAGAGCCGCGTGCTTTATGTTGGCAAGGCTAAAAGCCTCAAAAATCGCGTGTCGAGTTATGCCAGACCGCAGGGACATTCGGCCCGCATCAGCCGCATGATCAGCGAAACCACCAGTATGATGTTTTTGACCACCAAGACCGAAACCGAAGCGCTCTTGTTGGAACAAAATTTGATCAAACAGCTTAAGCCAAAATATAATGTGCTTTTGCGAGATGATAAATCTTTTCCAAATATTTTGGTCAGCCGGGAACATGGGTTTCCACAAATCAAAAAACATCGCGGGGCGAAAACGGAGAAAGGTACTTATTACGGCCCTTTCGCCAGCGCGGGCGCGGTCAACCGGACGCTGAATCAATTGCAGCGTTTCTTTTTGCTGCGCGATTGTTCTGACAGCCAGTTTGACACACGCACGCGGCCCTGTTTGCAATATCAAATCAAGCGTTGCTGTGCGCCCTGCGTTGGTTATGTCACCGCAGAGGACTATGCGGTTTTGGTCAGAGATGCGGAGCGATTTTTAGGCGGAAAATCCACGCATATTCAGGCAGAGCTTGCGCAAGAGATGCAGACGGCCTCTGAGTCTATGGAATTTGAACGGGCCGCCGCCCTGCGCGACCGCATCAAAGCGATGACCCAAGTGCAAACAGCGCAAGGGATCAATCCGCAGAGCGTGCCAGAGGCGGATGTGATTGCGGTGCATATGGAGGGCGGGCAGGCCTGCGTTCAGGTCTTCTTTATTCGGGGCAATCAAAACTGGGGCAATCGCGATTACTATCCAAGGGTTGGGGGCGATGTCTCGATCACTGAGGTGATGCAGGCCTTTGTGGGGCAATTTTATTCGGATCGTGAGCCGCCGCGTGTGATCTTACTGTCTGATGCAATTGAAGATCCTGAATTGATGGCCGAGGCGCTGAGTGGAAAACTGGGCCGAAGGGTTCAGATTTCCGTGCCGCAGCGCGGGGAAAAACTGGATCTGGTGGCAGGTGCGCAGCGTAACGCTCGTGAGAGCTTGGCGCGGCGCATGTCGGAGAAAGCCTCGCAGATGAAGTTGCTCCAAGGATTGGCAGAGGCATTTGAGCTGCCTGAGGTGCCGCGCCGCATTGAGGTCTATGACAACAGCCACATCCAAGGTGCCCACGCGGTTGGGGCGATGATTGTGGCGGGTGCGGAAGGTCTGCTCAAGTCACAGTACCGAAAATTTAATATCAAGGGTGATGATCTCACGCCTGGTGATGATTTTGGCATGATGAAAGAAGTTCTCGGCCGCCGCTTCAAACGGCTTTTGAAAGAAGATCCCGAGCGCAAATCTGAGGCTTGGCCGGATTTGCTGTTGATCGACGGCGGGGCGGGACAAGTGAGCGCTGTGCGCGAGATCATGCGGGAGTGGGGTGTGGAAAATATCGCCATGATCGGTGTGGCCAAGGGCGTTGACCGCGATGCAGGCAAGGAAGAATTCTATCGCACCGGCAAACCTGTCATGGCGCTGCGGCATAATGATCCTGTATTGTATTTCGTGCAGCGTTTGCGCGATGAGGCACACCGTTTTGCCATCGGCACACACCGCGCCAAACGCGCTAAAGCCAATTTGAAAAATCCCTTGGATGATATTGATGGCATCGGTCCCAAACGCAAAAAAGCGCTGCTGGCACATTTTGGCTCGGCTAAGGCTGTCATGCGGGCCAATTTGGTGGATCTCAAAGCTGTTGATGGGGTGTCAGATGCGATGGCGGAGCAGATCTTTAACCATTTCCAACCCTAGGTTGAGGCTCCGAACGCCGTGCGCGCAATGCCTCGGACGGTTTGCGCGTGCAAAAAACTATGATGGAATGCGCAGAATCCCTTCGATACCACTGGCACGCAGATTCGAACCCGGTTAAGTTTCCCGGTATGTGGAGTTTGCCAAATATATTGACTGTGATCCGATTGGTCGCTGCGCCTATGGTGGCTGTGATGTTTTTGTATTTCACGCGTCCCTATGCCGATTGGGCCGCGCTGGTGCTATTTGTTGGTGCGGCGCTGACCGATTGGGTTGATGGCTACCTGGCGCGTGCTTGGAAACAAGAAAGCAAGATAGGCGCCATGTTGGATCCGATTGCCGATAAGGCGATGGTTGTGATCGCACTATTGGTTTTGGCCAGCGTCTTCGGTTTGGATGCCGTGATTCTTCTGCCCGCCGCATTGATCGTGTTCCGCGAAGTTTTTGTGTCTGGTTTGCGTGAATTTTTGGGCGATGTGGCCGGTACCTTGAAGGTCACAAAACTCGCCAAGTGGAAAACCACCGTGCAGATGTTGGCGATTGCTTTGCTTTTTGCCGTGGGAATTTTTGAGCATTATCTGGTGATGGGCACAGCGGGCATGGACGGTGAGATTGTCTCTGGAATTTTGGATGCCACACTCGAAGATCCGTCGCATTTGCGGCTGATCTACCATGGCATGTATGTCACTTGGTACAGCGGTCTGGCCTTGCTTTGGATCGCGGCTGCTTTGACGATCATCACAGGAGCTGATTATTTCCGCAAAGCCCTGCCGCATTTGCGAGATTGAACGTCATGAAATTGGATATTCTCTATTTTGCCTGGGTGCGCGAACGGGTCGGCCACAGCCAAGAGACCTATGAGACTTCTGCCGCAACGGTCGCCGATCTGATCGCCGAGCTTGTGGCGCGGGATGCCGGATATGCCGCGGCCTTTGCAGATTTATCTGCGATTTGTGTTGCGGTGGATCAAGAGCTTTGTGATTTTACCACCCCGCTTGTTGATTGCCGCGAAGTGGCGTTCTTTCCACCCATGACGGGAGGTTGAGATGTCGGCACGGGTGCAAGAGGCCGCGTTTGACTTTGCGGCGGAAGTGACCGCGTTTCAATCGACGTTAACCCGGTCCGGGGCGGTGGTCAGCTTCACTGGTGTGGTGCGTGATGACACGGGCAGTCTCGATCATATGTTCATTGAACACTACCCTGGCATGACCCATGCTGCGCTTCAAAAATTTGCCGATCAAGCAGTTGAGAAGTTTGGATTGGAAAAAGCTTTGGTCATCCATCGCTATGGGCGGTTGCAGCCCGGTGAGGCGATCATGATGGTGGCCACAGCTGCAGCTCACCGTAAAGATGCCTTTGCGGGTGCCGATTATCTCATGGACTATCTCAAATCTCGCGCGCCATTTTGGAAAAAAGAACTGTCTAAAGAGTCGGCCACTTGGGTGGCAGCCAAAGATCAAGATGAAGCTGCCCTGGCCGCATGGAGCTCTGAGAGCGCCGCGAAAGAGAGCTGAGCGCGGGGGCTATCCGCCAGAGTTTTGCCGTTCAATATAACTGCGCAATTCCTCGGCTTCCGTCCTTGCGACACGCAGACCTTCCATTGCCGCGCCGAGCTCCGCTTCGGTTTGTGACAATTTATTGCTCATTTCGGCTTCACGCTGCTCCATATAGGCGATGGCCTTGTCGCGCATGTCTTCGGCCTCATGCACCGATTGGGCCAATTTATCCAATTCGCCAATATCGGATTGGCTGACGCGGCTAAAGCGATGAACCAGCCAATTCGCGAACCATCCCAAGCAAAATGCTACAAAGAGGATGATTGCGATTGTGACGATAAACTCGGTTCTATTCATTGCTGGTCTCCTCAGCGGTGGCCGTATCGGATGTTTCGGACTGCGTTTCTGGCGCCTCAAGAGTGGCAGGCGTCACAAGGCGAAACTCAATGCGCCGGTTGGCTTCTCGGCCCTCTTCGGTACCGTTATCGGCGATGGGTTGGGTTTCCCCATAGCCTTCTGCTGTTAAGGACTTGAGTTTGACACGGGCGCCACGCAAAGCCGTGAGCACGGCCTCCGCGCGGCCCTTGCTGAGGTTGAGGTTCATTTCCTCACGCCCTTGGCTGTCGGTATGGCCGCCGATCTCAATGGGAGCTTCGAGGCAACGCTCAAACACCTCTGCAATGGCTTGCACCGTGTCGCGGCTGTCGCCGTCAAGGGTGGCAGAGCCTGGCTCGAATTTGATTTTATTTTGACTGGCCAAGTCGGTGATTTCGGCCACACATTCCGCACCGTTCAACATCCGGGCCAGAGGGTCCAGCTCTTCTAGGTAGGTCACCTCGAGCTCAAACTCCGCCCCATCGCCGAGGCGATCAATTAAAATTTGCGCAATATCGGTTTTTGCCGAGCGGCGGCCTGTCAACCCAGTGATGTCAATGGCATTGGGAGAGACTGTGGCAATACCAGAGTTGAGTTTGCTGAGACCCGCCAAACTTGCCAAGCTGCGCACCATCCAACCTTCGGGCAGATTGTCTTGCAGCTTGGTTGATAGGTAAACATCCTCACTTCCAAAAACCGCATAGGCAAAGGTCTGCAGAGTCCGTTGCGCGCGGGGGCTGATGACGGGCCCGCGAATTTGTACCTGGCCCTCGGGTGAGAGGGTGGCGACCATTTCCGGGATGGCCGCGTCATCTTCTGGGGTTTCAGGGGCGACCAATAGGATGGGATTGAGCGCAAAGACCTCTGGTAAATCGCCGTCCAGCCGGCTGGTGATCGTGTCAAACAGGGTTGGATCAGTTCCGGCCGGGGCGGTGAGCGTTACATCGGCATCGCTCAGGGTTACAGATCCGCTGCCCAGTTTGGCAAGGGCCGCAATGGCCTGTGTTGCCGCCTTGCTCCACAAGGGGGACGGCACACCAAGACCCTGCCGGCAGATGGCCTCTTCGGCCAGGCCCGCCGCCTTTGCCGCGGCCAGAATCTGCACGGCGGCTTCCGGGCTGTCTGCACTGCAGGCGTCGAAGGAGGCGCCATCGGCGGTGATGCGAAACCGTAATGTGAAGGGGGTGATCACAGGGCGCGGTGCACTGATGCCAATCTTTGAGGTGATATCGGCAGGGGTGCGGCGGGTCAGCTCCTCCAAAAGCTTGGATTTTTGCGCGTCGGACTCGCCAATGGCTTCAATTGTGACTTGTGTCTCGCCAATTGAAATCTTCGAGTGTTCCAATCGCTCCAAAGCCAAAAGACCATAGGATATAACCGAGGACCAGGCATCCGGCACCGGATAATCTGCGGTTTCGAGGAAATCGGCTACGGGTAAATCGCCGGCGATGCGCGCGACTCGGTCTTTGAAATTCGCATTATCAGCTTTGGTGGGAAGCAATCCGATCAGAGAAATACTTTTGTCATTGCGCAATATTTCGACAGAAAATTTGGGCGCAACGGGTGGGCGGCTGTCGGTGATGGTGAAATTATCAATCACCCGCGCGGCTTCAACGATCTGCCCCGCTGCGGCCAAGGCCTTAAAACGCAGGGCCTCAGAGGCGGCTTCGCCTTCCAACACGACCTTTAACCCATCGGTTTGTACGCTGGCCCAGTCAAAGCCTTCCAAGGCCAGGCGTTTCTCGACGGCCGTGGCCGAGCTATTTTCAATCCAAGACACAGTGAGGCCCGCGGCAAAATATGCCCCAACGCCTGCAGCTGCGAAGGCAAGTGCAGATAAAATCACTGGAATAATGCGCATCAATTTTTCCTACGTTCCCGAAGCCTTCTAGAACGGGACCGCCGTGGGATCAATCACAGCATAACAGTGACGGCGAAAAACAGCACAGGGATCAGGCCCGCCTCCCGATTCGCGCGAAACAGCTGGAGCAGCAAGGGCACATTGTCGATATCGAGCTGACGCATTTGCCAAAGCATATGGGCCGCAAACCCTGCTGTGCCCATTTGGGCGATGATCATTTGTGCCGGGCTGGCGGCACGGAGGGCGACATAGATTGCCAGCGCCATCAAACCAGCGCTCAGAACGGCAAAGGCGCGCAGCCATTGCGGGCTGCTGTTCCCAAACAGGCGCGCAGTAGATTTCACGCCAATCAGCGCGTCATCCTCTGTGTCTTGATGTGCATAGATCGTGTCATAAAACAGGGTCCAGGCAATGCCGGCAAGATATAGAAGCACGGCGGGCCAATCCAATCGGCCACTATGGGCCACCCATCCCAGCAAAGCGCCCCAATTAAATGCCAGGCCGAGAAACACCTGCGGCCACCAGGTGAACCGCTTGGCAAAGGGGTAAATCGCAACAAAGCCAAGACTGGCAACGCCAATCAGAACTGCAGGCATGCCAAAGCTGATCAGAATGCAAAATGCAATGAGCGCCTGGGCCACCATCCAAAGCAGCGCGCCGCGCACCGTAACCTGCCCCGATGGAAGAGGGCGCGAGCGGGTGCGGGCGACCTGGGCATCAAATTTTCGGTCGGTGATGTCATTCCATGTGCACCCCGCGCCGCGCATTAACCAGGCGCCGGCGCCGCAGCCAACGATCAACCACAAGTCCCAGCTCTGGAAATCTCCCGCCTGGAGCGCCGCCAAAAGGATGCCCCAAATACAGGGGATATATAGCAGCCAAGTGCCGATGGGACGGTCGGCTCGGGACAGGCGCAAATAGGGGCGGCTGGCCTCTGGCGCATGGCGATCGACCCAATTATCTTTTACCGCATCGGCAACTTGCCCCTCTGGTGATTTGCCCGATTGCGTCATATCCTATGCTCCATGGCTTCAGTTATTCGACTCTATGTAAATCACCCGCTGGGGGCGGGGCAATCGGTTCCTTTGAGCCGCGAGCAATCTCATTACCTTTTCGGTGTGATGCGCAAAGGCGTGGGCGAGGTTCTTGAACTGTTCAACGGTCACGACGGTGAGTGGTTGGGGCGTGTGGTGCAGGCTGGTAAACGCAATGGCATCTTGCTTTGTGAACGCCAGTCCAAGCCGATGCAGCTGCCGCCTGATCTGTGGCTGATCTTCGCGCCCATCAAAAAGGCGCGCACGGATTTCATCGTCGAAAAAGCCACAGAGATGGGCGCGGCGCAGATCCTGCCGGTGCAGAGTGATTTTACCAATTCTGAGCGCATTCGCCAAGATCGCTTGCAAAATCATGCCGTGGAGGCTGCCGAGCAATGCGGTGGCACCTATGTGCCTGTGGTGCATGAGCTGCAAAAACTCTCGAAGCTGCTGGACGGGTGGGACGTGCAGCGCCAGATCATGTTTTGTGATGAAACCCGCTTGGGATCCGGTGAGGCCTTGCCATCTCTCGCGGGTCCTTGGGCGGTTTTGATCGGACCGGAGGGGGGATTTAGCCCAGCCGAACGGCGGCGGCTCAATGAGATGCCCGAGGCGCATGGGGTGTCGCTCGGTCCCAGGATTTTGCGTGCGGATACGGCCGCAGTGGCGGCATTGACCCTGTGGCAGAGTGCTTTGGGGGATTGGCAATGAGCTTTATCCGTCCCGAAGCACTTCGCAGTTTGCGAAAATATCGGGGATTTATCTTTGCCGGATTGGTCCTGACGACCGGGCTGATGATCGTGGTCAGCAGCTTTGGCACGACCCGGCTTGCAGGCGCGGTGATCGCCGTTATGGGCGCATTGATCGGCCATGACGCCTATCGCCGCTTCAAATTCCCTGCAGGCCAAGGCGGGGCTGGGGTGGTGGAGGTCGATGAGCGGCAAGTGAGCTATTTGGCCGCTGGTACGGGCCTCTCCATTTCACTCGACACTCTGGAGCGCATTGAGTTGCATCGCAACATGCGCGGCCGCACCACTTGGGTCTTTTTTGGCCCCGAGGGCATGCTGTCTGTGCCGGGGGATGCAGAGGGCACGGGCAAGCTCTTTGATGCTTTGGTGGCCTTGCCTGGGGTGAATTATGCCCAAGCGGAGGCCGCCAGTCAGGGGCGCGGCCCGGATTTATTTCTCATCTGGCAACGCAATCGCCGGAAACTTCATTAACCCTGTCTTGACTTGCCCTGTGGGAGGGGCCACCTGTGAAGGGTAAACATTACGAAAAGCGGAGTCTCCCCTATGTCTATTCCACAATCTGGCGGAGGCCCGATCGAAAGCTTTGACCAATTGGCCTTGTTGCTTGAAAAGGGCAATAAACCGAAAAGCGATTGGCGCATTGGCACGGAACATGAAAAATTTGGCTATTGCAAAGACACGCTGGCGCCCTTGCCCTATGAGGGCGAGCGCTCTGTGCTCTCTATTTTGCAAGGGCTACGCGATCAGTTTAACTGGGCGCCAGTCGAGGAAAATGGCTATCTCATCGGATTGACGAAAGACGGCGCCAATGTGAGCCTTGAGCCGGGCGGCGCGCTAGAGCTTTCGGGGGCTCCGCTTGAAACCATTCATGAAACCTGTGACGAGGTGAATGTGCACCTGCGTGAGGTGAAGGAAATCGCCGATAAAATTGGTGTTGGCTTCATCGGCCTTGGCGCCGCGCCTATCTGGAAGCATGAAGACGTGAGCTTGATGCCAAAGGGCCGGTATCAGTTGATGGACGCCTATATGGGCAAGGTTGGCACAATGGGCCGCACGATGATGCGGCGCACCTGTACAGTTCAGGTTAATCTCGATTTTGCCTCAGAGGCGGATATGGTGCAAAAATTTCGCGTGGCTCTGGCTCTGCAACCGGTCGCGACCGCGCTTTTTGCCAATTCTCCCTTCTTTGAGGGTCAGCTGAATGGCCATAAATCCTGGCGCGCGCGGGTCTGGCGGGATTTGGATGCAGACCGCACAGGGATGCTGCCCTTTGTGTTTGAAGATGGGATGGGATTTCAGCGCTATGTGGACTATGCCTTAGATGTGCCGATGTATTTTGTCTATCGTGATGGAAAATATATCAATGCCTTAGGCCAATCTTTCCGCGACTTCCTCAAAGGTAAATTGCCTGCGCTGCCTGGCGAAGTGCCCACGCTCAGCGATTGGGCCGATCATCTGACGACCATCTTCCCGGAAGCGCGGATCAAGCAATTCATGGAAATGCGCGGCGCGGATGGTGGGCCATGGCGACGTCTTTGCGCGTTGCCAGCCTTTTGGGTTGGGCTGTTGTACGATCAAACTGCGCTGGATGCGGCTTGGGATTTGGTGAAAGGCATGGATGCGCAAACCCGTGATGACTTGCGGATTGCAGCCTCCGTCGATGGGCTACAAGCCGAGGCTGGCGGGGTCAAAATGATGGATCTGGCCCGGCAAGCGGTGGCGATTTCACATGCAGGCCTCACCGCGCGTGGGCGCAGTGGGGCAGGTGGGCTTGTGCCAGATGAAACCCATTTTCTAAATGCGCTGCAAGACAGTCTTGAGACCGGCCAAACCCCTGCCGATGAGCTTTTGGCGCGCTACCATAGCGATTGGCAAGGGGATTTGACCCGGATTTACGCAGATTATTCCTACTGAAGACCTCTGCATAACCCAGCCGCGAAGCCCCTCTATTTTTGCCCGATTCTGCTCTCTTGCCCGCGGATCAAGCGGATAATATTCTCTCTATGGCGCCAATAAATCACCCCGGTGAGACAGAGGGACAGCAAAAATAAACTATTGAAGCCCATTAGGATGATCCAAAGAGGCGTCATCACAGCGGTGAGAAGTGCGGCGAGGCTGGAAAAACGAAAAATGGCTGCAGCGGCGAGCCATGTTGCGCCGGCGGCGACACCAATCGGCCAGGCCAGGGCAAAGAGCAGGCCAAAGAAGGTGGCCACGCCTTTCCCGCCTTTGAATTTCAGCCAAATCGGATAGCAATGCCCCAGAAAGGCGGCGAAGCCGGCAATTTGCGCCGCATCCTCGGCGGCCAATGCGCGGGCCAAAAGCACCGCGGCACCCGCTTTGCCCGCATCACCGATCAAGGTTAATGCCGCGCCGAGTTTGGAGCCGGTCCGCAGCACGTTCGTGGCCCCGATATTGCCCGAGCCAATTTGCCGTAAATCTCCAAGGCCCAAGACGCGCGCCGTGACGATGCCAAAGGGGATTGCGCCGAGCAAATATCCGGCAATGGCCCAAAAGGCCAAGAGTTCAGCTGCTCTGGTCAGGTCAAAATTCATCTTGCGTAGACTTCCCTGCCACCGACGAATGTCGCCAAAACACGGCCCTGCAGGCGTTGCCCATCAAAAGGGGTGTTTTTAGATTTAGACCGGAGCGAAAAGCGATCCAGAACGAAGGGCACATCGGGGTCAAATAAGATGAGATCCCCAGGAGCCCCCAGGCTCAGGCGACCACTGTCCAGACCCAAGCGCCGCGAGGGGTTGAGGGACAGGGCCCGGAACAACTGTGGCAAGCTCAACTGCTCGGCATGGTAAAGGCGCAAGGCAGCCGGCAAAACTGTCTCCAATGCCACAGCCCCAGAGGCGGCTTGCTCATAGGGCAGACGTTTGGACTCTTCATCCTGCGGCGTATGCATGGAGCTGATGATGTCAATCAACCCGCTTGCAAGCGCAGAAACCATCGCCAGCCGATCCTCTTCGGAGCGCAACGGGGGTTTGACTTTAAAAAAGCTGCGATAATCGGCGACGTCCAACTCGTTGAGCGTTAGGTGATGAATGCTGACCCCGGCGGTGACATCCAAACCTTGTTGTTTGGCCCGCTCTAAGGCCGGCAGGGCGAGGGCGGTGGAGAGTTGATCGGCATGATATTTCGCGCCGGTCATCTCTACCATGGCCAAATCCCGCTCAAGCCCCAGACGCTCAGCCATGGGCGAGACCGCCGGGATCGCACGCAGGGTTGCAAATTTGCCAGAGGTGGCCGCAGCCCCCTGTGACAGGCCTGGATCTTGCGGGTGTCCAATGACCAAAGCCCCCAATTGCCGCGCATAGGTAAGCGCGCGCGACAGGACTTTGGTATTGGTGACAACCGCGTCACAATCGGAAAAGGCAATTGCTCCTGCGTCTTGCAAAAATCCGATCTCGGTCATTTCCTTGCCCAAACGCCCTTTTGTGAGCGCCGCCATTTGATAGCTGCGTACGGCGCAGGTGGCCTGCGCCCTGCGGTTGGCAAATTCAAGGGTTTCGGGGCTGTCAATGGCCGGCTCTGTGTCTGGCCGAGTGATCAAAGTGCTCACCCCGCCAGCGGCAGCGGACAGGCCAGCGGAGCGAAAGCTTTCCTTATGCCGCTCGCCCGGCTCGCAGACCTTTGCGCCAATGTCGACAATGCCTGGCGCAAGATATTTGCCCTGGCCGTCACGGCTCGGCAGGGTCGGATCATCGGCGGCAATGCGGCCGTTTTTGATGCTCAAATTGCCCAGCTCGACGGTCTGTCTCTCTGGGTCAACCAGGTGAACATTTGTAATGCGCAGTGAGGTCATCCGGCCACCCACACCATCAAAGCCACCAAAGCGGCACTGAAAATCAGGACATACATGGCAATTTTTCCCGACATGCGGGGATCTTTGGGTTCGTTCATTCGCACAGTCTCCTGTCAAGGGGGACGCAAAGGAGGCTTTGGGTCATGCCTGCGCCTCTTTTGCAGCTTGGCGCCTGTTGCGCATCAATATATCCATGGCCGCCATGCGCACTGCCACACCCATCTCAACCTGTTCTTGTATGACGCTGCGGTTCAAATCGTCGGCGATTTCCCCGTCGATTTCAACGCCGCGGTTCATTGGGCCCGGGTGCATAACAATGGCATCTGGCTTGGCGTGGCTCAGTTTCTCAGCATTCAAACCATAGCGGTGATAATATTCGCGTTCGGAGGGGATGAAGCCGCCGTCCATACGCTCGCGTTGCAGGCGCAGCATCATCACCACATCCACATCCTTCAAACCCTCTTGCATATCGTGAAAGACTTCCGCACCAAACTCTCCAATTCCCGCCGGCATCAGCGTTGCTGGGCCGATAAGGCGAATGCGGTTTTCCATTTTGCCCAGCAAAATGAGGTTAGAGCGGGCCACGCGGCTGTGGGCAATGTCGCCGCAAATGGCGATGTTGAGGCGATGCAAGCGGCCTTTGGATCGGCGGATGGTGAGCGCATCCAGCAGGGCTTGCGTGGGGTGTTCATGCCGCCCGTCCCCAGCGTTGAGCACCGCGCAATTGACTTTCTGCGCCAAGAGATCGACGGCGCCAGAATGCGGATGGCGCACCACCAGAAGATCGGGGTGCATGGCATTGAGTGTCAGCGCTGTGTCGATGAGGGTCTCACCCTTTTTGATTGAGCTGGCTTGCATGGCCATATTCATCACATCCGCCCCCAATCTCTTGCCTGCGATTTCAAAGCTGGCTTGAGTGCGGGTTGAGTTTTCGAAAAACATATTGATCTGAGTGCAGCCAGCCAGGGCTTTACTGTCGCGCGCACGGGATCTGTTTTGATCGGCATAATGATCTGCCAAATCTAATATTTCGGTGATGCTTTGGGGATGTAGGGGTTCTATCCCCAATAGATGCTGAAGCTGCATATAGACCTCTCCGGTTGGCGTTTTATAGAAAGAGTGGCGGCCCACGGCAAGGGCAGGGGGCAAGGAAATGTCATTTGAGCCTGAGGCGGGTTATTTTTGACGCGCTGCGTCACTGATTGAATGATTTACCTTCCTCTCAGAAGGGCATAGTTTGAGGCCATGGATCAATTGGATTGGCATATGGCACGCGCCGCGTTGCAGTGGCAGGCAGAGCTCGGAGTGAGCGATGCCGTGGGTGATGTGCCCATTGACCGCTATGAGGTGCCGGCGCAAAACCCCAAACGATCCACTGCAGCGGCGGCACCCACCGAGGCGCCACAGGCTGCGGAGCGGCCTCCGGCTGTGATGGCAGCCGCGCCGGCTGTGGACCCTGTTGCAGTAGCCGAAGAGGCTGCAGCTGCGGCGGGGGATTTGCCGGCGTTGAAACTTGCGCTGCAAAATTTTTCCCATTGTGATTTGCGCCGCGGAGCCCGCAATTTGGTGTTTGGTGGCGGCAGGGCTGGGGCTCGGGTGATGATCTTGGAAGATGCGCCCGGGCGGGCGGAGGATCTGCAAGGTCTGCCTTTTGCCGGCCCGGCCGGTCAATTGCTGGGCAAAATGTGCGCCGCTATTGGTTTGGATCGGGCCGAGGAAGTCTATGCAGCCTCAGTGATTCCTTGGCGCCCACCGCAGGACCGAGAGGCCAGCGCGGCTGAAATCGCCATGATGCAGCCTTTCTTGCGCCGTCATATCATCTTGGCCGCGCCGCAGGTTGTCATATGTATGGGCAATATCAGTTGTCAGGCGGTTTTGGGCAAACGCGGCCTGAGCAAGCTGCGCGGAGCCTGGCAAGAGGGTTTTGCCCTGCCAGTTTTGCCGATGGTGCATCCGCAGGGCCTGTTGCGCCAGCCTAATCGGAAGAAACAGGCATGGCAGGATTTGTTGATGCTCAAGGCTTGGCTGCGCGCGCAATCTGAAGGGGGCAAGACATGACCGATGCACCAGCAAAAATAGAGTTTATCGCGGTGCGCATCGCGGTTTTAACCCTGTCCGACAGCCGCAGTTTGAGTGATGATAAATCCGGCGACACGCTGGTTGCGCGCTTGCAAGCGGCCGGACATATCCTGGCCGACCGTGACATTCTCCCCGATGATCGCGCAGCGATTGCCGAAAAATTGCGTCAATGGTCGCGCGATCCGTCTATTGATGTGGTTCTGAGCACGGGCGGCACTGGGCTCACGGGCCGTGATGTGAGCGTCGAGGCACATCGGGATGTCTATGAAAAAGAGATTGACGCGTTCTCAACTCTCTTCACCTTTGTTTCCATGCAAAAAATTGGCACATCTGCGGTTCAGAGCCGAGCAACGGGCGGTGTGGCCAATGGCACTTATATGTTTGCATTGCCGGGCAGTCCGGGCGCCTGCAAAGATGCTTGGGACGAAATACTCGTCAAGCAATTGGATATAAGACATAAACCCTGCAATTTTGTCGAAATCATGCCGCGGCTTGATGAGCATCTGCAAAGAAAATAAGCCCCGCTGTCGAATCTGCGTGACGCGGAGAAGTTTTGTACTAGAACAACTGTAATGATGATCGAGAGGGCTGTCGTATGCGGTTTCTACGCAAAAGTTTAATGGGGTTGTTCTTACTGGCGGCGACTCTGGCGCTGTTTGCCTATGCCATCATGATGGTTCGGGGCGCGATTGAGAACAAAGGTGACGATCAGCGGCGCGGTGGCGGTGGTCGTGAGAGAATTTTTGCAGTGAATGCCGTGCCCTTTGAGCCGGGCCAGCATATTCCGGTCCTACAGGTCTTTGGCGAGGTGCAAAGCCAGCGTAGCCTTGATATTCGGCCGGCGGTTGGCGGAACGGTCATTGAGTTGCACCCGAATTTTCAAAATGGCGGTTCTGTTTTGGAGGGCGATGTACTCCTGAGAATTGATCCGTCAAATGCACAAACCGCCTTGGCTTTGGTACAGGCCGATATGGCCGATGCTCAAGCGGATTTGCGAGAGGCGATGCGGGCGCTAGACTTGGCCAAGGATGAGATCAGCGCCGCGCAAGAGCAAGCCGCCCTGCGCCAAAAAGCATTGGCCCGGCAACAAGATCTCGTGACCCGTGGGGTCGGCACTGCGGCCTCTGTGGAGGCTGCGGAACTGGCTGCTTCCTCGGCGCGCCAATCCGTTCTGGCGCGGCGCCAAGCTTTGCAGGCCGCTGAGGCGCGTTTGGATCAAGCGCGTGCGCGGGTCATGCGGGTGGATATTTCTCTGGCGGAAGCGGAGCGCAATCTGCGTGACACCGTTGTACGCGCGGCCTTTTCTGGGCTGCTGGCCAATGTCACTGTTCTGCAGGGCGGAACTGTGACCAACAATGAAAAAATTGGTCAATTGGTGGATCCATTGGCTCTGGAAGTGGCCTTTCGTGTGAGCACCTCCCAGCATCGGCGTCTGCTCGATGATGCGGGCAAATTGCGAGCGGCTGAGGTCACGGTGACGTTGGATCTGCTCGGCGCGGAGATGAGCTCAAGCGGCCAGATCACCCGCGAAGCTGCTGTCGTGGGCGAAGGTTTGACGGGGCGGCTTCTCTTTGCCAGCCTTGCAACCTCCAAGGGTCTGCGGCCGGGTGATTTTGTGACTGTAAACATAACGGAGCCCGCCTTGAATTGGGTTGCCCGCCTGCCGGCCACGGCCGTGAGCGGGAATAACAAGGTTCTGGTTGTGGGCGAAGATGAGCGCCTGTTGGAGGCCGATGTGACCCTTGTGCGCCGTCAGGGGGATGATGTTTTGGTGCGCTCGCGTGAGCTGAGCGGAGCGCAAATTGTAGCGGAACGATCCCCATTGCTGGGTGCGGGCATCAAGGTGCGCGTGCTGAGCGCTGAGGGAGATGCGCCGCCGGCGGCCCCGGAGACCATCGCGCTTGACCCGGAGCGGCGCGCCAAGTTGATTGCCTTTGTCGAGGCCAATAAACGCATGCCCAAACAGGCCAAGGAGCGGGTCTTGGCGCAGTTGCAAGAGCCCGAAGTGCGCAAAGAATTGGTTGAGCGGCTGGAAGGCCGGATGGGGGGATAAGGGATGTCTGTGATACGCACCGCCACTGGCGGGATTTTATCTTACATGACCCGACATCGCACCGCGGCAAACCTTTTCTTGCTTATTATGCTGGTCGCCGGGGCTGTTTCTTTTCCGCAAATGCGGGCGCAGTTTTTTCCCGATGTGATTATTGACCGCGTCACGGTCAGCGTGCGGTGGGATGGCGCTGGACCGGAGGATGTTGACCGGGCAATTGTGCAGGTGGTTGAACCGGCGTTGCTTGGGATTGAAGGGGTGAACAGCACCTCTGCCACCTCCTCGGAAGGCTCTGCTCGGATTACCATGGAATTTGAGCCCGGCTGGGATATGGCCCGTGGCACCGATGATGCCCAAATCGCCGTTGATTCCGTCGCCAACCAGTTCCCCGATGATGCTGATGATCCAAAAGTCACCCGTGGGGTCTGGCGCGACCGGGTCACAGATGTGGTGATCTCCGGTCCGGTTGGGGTGGCGCAATTGGCTCTATTTGCCGATGAGTTCGTCACAAGGCTTTTCGCCGCAGGCGTGACCCGCACCACTATTCGCGGCGTGGCTGCGGGCTCAACCATCGTGGAAGTCGACAGCTTGTCGCTTATTCGTCATGACGTGAGCATGGCACAGATCGCCAGTGCCATCGCTGAGGAAGCTGAGGCGGATCCCGCAGGCGATGTGGCCGGGAGTGCGCGCATTCGTACAGGGATCGCCAAACGCAGCGCCCGGGATATCAGGCAGATTGTCTTGCGTTCCAATGCCGATGGCTCGTCGCTCACCGTGGGCGATGTGGCGCGGGTGACGGAAGAGGGGGTTGACCGAGATCGCGCCTATTTCGTGGGCGCGGCGTCGGCCATTTCCATCCGCATTGACCGCTCTGATCAGGGCGACGCGATTGAAATCCAGGAGCAGGTTCAAACCACCGCTGCTGCGATGATGGAATCCTTGCCCCCTGATGTGAATGTCGAATTGATCCGCACCCGATCAGAGGCGATTTCTGCGCGGCTGGCCATGCTGTTGGAAAATGGCCTTCAAGGGCTTGGGCTTGTGCTTTTGCTGTTATTTTTGTTTTTGAATGTGCGCACGGCCTTTTGGGTGGCCGCAGGAATTCCGGCGGCTATGGCGGCGGCTTTGGCGCTGATGTATCTGTCAGGGCTGACGATCAATATGATCTCGCTTTTTGCTTTGATCATTACCCTTGGGATTGTGGTCGATGATGCCATTGTTGTGGGGGAACACGCAGATTTTCGCGCGCGTGTTTTGGGGGAAAGCCCTGTCGTGGCGGCGGAGAATGCAGCCAAGCGCATGTTCACCCCGGTATTTTCGGCAACGCTGACGACCGTCATCGCCTTTTTTGGCTTGGTGGCGATTGGTGGGCGGTTTGGGGATTTGATTGCCGATATTCCTTTTACCGTCATCGTGGTTTTGATTGCCTCGCTAGCCGAATGCTTTTTGGTTTTGCCCCATCACATGGCGCATTCTATATCCGTCGGCTCACGGATCCGTTGGTATGACATGCCGTCACACTTCATGAACTACCTGCTGGATCAATTTAAGTTCTACCTGTTCCGCCCGTTTATCAGATTTGTCATTTGGGCGCGATATCCGGTGTTTGCAGCTGTGGTGGTGGCCTTGGCCAGTCAAGCGGTGCTGTTCATCAATGGGGATGTGCAATGGCGGTTTTTCAACGCTCCTGAGCGCGGCTCGGTGACGGGTAATTTCGCGATGGCCCCGGGGGCAACGCGGGAAGATTCCCTTGAGCAAATGCGCGCGTTTCAAACGGCTGTAGAAGCCGTTGGCGCGCAATATGAGGAGAAATATGGCCGCAATCCAGTGGATTTCTCCATGGCCGAAATTGGGGGCAATACCGGCCGTGGCTTGGCGGGCGCTGATACCAAAGATGCCGATCAATTGGGCTCCATTGCCGTTGAGTTGATTGATGCGGATTTGCGGCCCTATTCGTCCTTTGCCTTTGTCGCGGATTTGCAAGATGCGGTGATTAGGCATCCTCGGGTGGAGACGATTAGCTTTCGCGGTTGGCGCTCCGGTCCGGGCGGCGATGCGCTCGATGTGCAATTTTCCGGGGCTGATGCGCGCCGACTTAAAGCCGCCTCTGAGGCCTTGCAAACCGCTTTGGCACGATATCCAGAAGTCTCAGCTGTTGAAGACACGCTCTCCTACGACAAAGAGGAATTGGTGTTGGAGTTGACGCCGCAGGGGCAATCTTTGGGGCTTACCATCGACACATTGGGCCGGGTGTTGCGCAATCGCCTCAATGGGATTGAGGCGGCGAGCTTCCCCGATGGGCCGCGCTCGGCCACGATCCGTGTGGAATTGCCGGCCGGTGAATTGACGGCTGATTTCACCGATCGCATGCTGATCCGCACACCGAACGGGGGCTATGTGCCGCTGGCAGATATTGTCACCGTGCAGCAGCGCACCGGTTTTTCAACGGTGCGGCGTGAGAATGGCATCCAGGTGATTTCTGTGACGGGCGATATTTCTGAGGATGACCCGGCGCGCGCGCAGGCGATTGTGGCGGAATTGGAAGAAACAGTTTTGCCAAAAATCGCTGAGGAAACTCAAGTTGCCTTTACCTTGGCTGGATTGGCGGAACAGGAAGATGATTTCCGCAATGACGCCACACGGGGTTTGATTTTGACCTTGGCCGGGATCTTCATGACTTTGGCTTGGATTTTCTCCAGCTGGACACGCCCCTTGGTGGTGATGGCCATTATTCCGTTTGGCTTGATCGGGACGATTTATGGCCATTGGTGGTATGACATCCCGCTTTCGCTGTTTTCTGTGGTTGGGTTGATTGGCATGGTGGGGATTATCATCAACGATTCCATTGTTTTGGTGACGACGATTGATGAATATTCCAAAGAGCGGGGCCTATTTCCAGCGATTGTCGATGGGGTAACAGATCGGTTGAGACCGGTGTTGTTGACGACATTGACCACGGTGCTCGGCCTGTCCCCGTTGCTTTATGAAACCTCGTCACAAGCGCAGTTTCTCAAGCCAACGGTGATAACCTTAGTCTATGGGCTTGGGTTTGGGGTGATCTTAGTATTGATCGTCGTGCCAGCCTTGATGGCGATGCAAGCGGATGTGGGCGCGCAGGTGGCGAGCGTCAAACGGGCCCTGCGCGGCCTCTGGCGTGGCCGCGGACCGCGCTTGCCCGTTGTTGCAGCGCTCATCAGCCTGACCGCCCTTTTCGCCGCGACCCTTGGGGCGGTGATCGTGAGTGGAGGGGTGCCGCAGTTTTGGATGGGGTTGCCATTGGCGGCCCATCTGTCGCCCTTGCCATTTGGGCTTGCGCTATTTTTGAGCGGCTCAGCGCTCGTTGTGTTGTTGCTTTACGCGGTGTCAGCCGTGATCTTTGCGCGGAATTTGCGGCGCTAGGCGCCCAGGCAGCCACGATATTCGGTGGCTCCGTCGGGCGCAAAGAGCGTGGTTGTCACCCCGTCGCGCCCGATGGCCACGGGCTGACCCGTGGGGGTCATGATTTGGGCGGTGACATTCAACCGCCCATCGCGCAGCTCAAGCTTGGGCGTTTTGACCCAAAGACGCGGGTTGTCCAGTTCAATGGCCGCATTGTCAAAGGCGCGATCGGGGGATGGCAAAACAATCTTTAGCTCCATGCCATCGTCTGCTGCTGAAAAAGCGCAGGTGATCTGACCCGCGCCGGGTTTTGGCACAGCGGCGCGTGCGGCTTTAATCAGAAGGTCAACAGGCGCCTGTGCGGATAATTGCGCGGACAGATCAAGCGTAACAGGGATGCACAGCTCCCGGCACACACCGATCTCAATACGCCCGATCAAGGTGATGTCTGCAGCGCGGTCCACGGAGAGTTGCACCGGAAAAATGACCTGCTCTTCATATCCGATGTTGCGGCTGCTCCCGAGCCACGAAATTTCTGGCGTTGGGTAAAAAACCTCGAAGGCCTGAACACCCACAGATTGAGAAAAATCAAAGCGCGGCGGGATGCCACTGTCTCCCGGCTGGCGCCAATAGGTTTTCCACCCCGGCGCCATATCGAGTTGAAGCGCCGCCATATGGATGCCATCCTCAGTGCGCCATCCTGGCCGCAATTCGGCCTGCAAAATATCGTCCAGATCCTGTGCGAGGGCGGCAGGGGCGAGGCAAAAAGCGCAGAGGAGGAATGTGGTGATGCGGTGCACGGTGTGTTTCATGGGGTTCCTTCTAACGTATTTACGCTGAAATACGAACTCACTTTTTATTGAGCAAGCCCGTCTTAGTAAGTGTCCGCGCCAGCTGGCAGGTGGCACAATTTGGCGCAGGCCGCCGCGGCGAGGAAGAATCTGAGTGACAGCACTTGTTGTTTTGCTCTTTCCTATTCATGTTCTTGGCATGACTGACGCGCAGACGACTCTTGTTGGAAAACTCTTGGTGGCCATGCCGGGCATGGGTGATCCGCGATTTGAGCATTCGGTCGTCTATATCAGCGCCCATTCCGAGGATGGCGCGATGGGGCTCATTGTGAATAAGGCCAATGCGGCCTTAGATCTAAAAGCGCTTCTTGGGCATCTCGATATCCCCATCGGCGCTTTTACCCCGCAGGTTGCTGTGCATTTTGGCGGACCGGTCGAACCTTCGCGCGGGTTTTTACTGCATTCGGCAGATTATGTTGGCGATCCTGATACCCTGCGGATTGACGACCGTTTTGCTGTGACGGCCACGGTCGATGCGATCAAAGACCTGTCGCGGGGTTTGGGGCCGAAGACCAGTTTGTTGGCGCTGGGCTATGCGGGCTGGGCGGCGGGGCAGCTGGAGGCGGAAATTCGGGCCAATGGCTGGTTGATTTGTGAGGCTGAGTTTGACTTGGTTTTCAGCCCGGACAATGGTGCCAAATGGGCGGCGGCTCTGGCCTCAATCGGGGTCGATCCAACCCTATTGTCGGGGCAAGCGGGCCGGGCCTGACGCGGCGTTTCGGCCGATAGCTATTTCCTTGTGCCAGCGGCTTGGGTAAGACGCTGTTAATAGATTACTGCCATCCTTGGAGTTCCTCATGCCCTATCAAGCCCCTGTCAGCGAATATCAGTTCATTTTCGACCAAGTGGTGCCCTTGGCGCCGGTGGTGGCCAATGAATGTTTTTCGGAAGCGACACAGGATTTGACGGATGCGGTTTTAAATGAATGCGGTAAGATGTGCGATACAGTGATGGCGCCGCTGCAACGGCCCGGGGATTTGCATCCTGCCAAATTGGAAAACGGCGTTGTGCGCACCCCGCCGGGCTTTGCCGATGGCTATGCGGCGATCGCCGAAAGTGGCTGGGTCGGTATTTCTGCCACGCCAGAGCATGGTGGCATGGGCTTGCCGATGGCTTTGAACACGGCGATGCATGATATGATGTGCGGCGCCTGTATCTCTCTCAATCTCTGCCCACTTTTGTCGCAGGGTCAGATTGAGGCGCTGGAACACCACGCCAATGCTGATTTGCAGGCGCTGTATTTGCCAAAGCTCATTTCTGGTGAATGGACCGGCACGATGAATCTGACAGAACCCCATGCCGGCTCCGATGTGGGCGCATTGAGCAGTAAGGCCGAGCCGCAAGCCGATGGCAGCTATAAAATCTCAGGCCAGAAAATCTTTATCACCTGGGGTGAACATGATGTGGCAGAGAATATTTGCCATTTGGTTTTGGCCCGGCTTCCGGGTGCCAAGCCCGGTCCCAAGGGGATCAGCCTGTTTTTGGTGCCAAAATTCATCCCCCATGCCGATGGCAGTCTTGGCGCGCGCAATGATCTGCGCTGTGTCAGCTTGGAGCATAAGCTGGGCATTCACGGCAGTCCGACCGCGGTTATGGAGTTTTCGGGCGCAACTGGTTGGCTAGTGGGCGAAGAACACAACGGCATGGCCTGTATGTTCACCATGATGAACAACGCCCGCCTGGCTGTCGGGATGCAGGGCGTTGGGGTGGCCGAGGGCGCCTATCAACACGCGCTGGCTTATGCGATGGACCGCAAACAGGGGCGCGCGCCCATTGCCGATGGCACTGGAACAATTATCGATCACGCCGATGTGCGGCGGATGTTGGCGCAGATGAAGGCCGATATTTTTGCGGCGCGTTCCATTGGAGTGGCCTGTGCGATTGCGATTGATATGGCCAAAGCCACGGGCGATACCGATTGGCAGGCACGTGCCGCGCTTTTGACCCCCATTGCCAAATCCTTTGGCAGCGACACAGGCGTCGCCGTGGCCGATCTTGGGGTGCAAATTCACGGCGGTATGGGTTTTGTCGAGGAAACCGCAGCGGCGCAATATCTGCGCGACGCGCGGATCACCCCGATTTATGAAGGCACAAATGGAATTCAATCTATGGATCTTGTGGCGCGCAAGATGATGGATGGGGGTGCCGCCGCCTTTGCTCTGATGGATGATATGGAAGCGCTGGCCTCCGCCTCAAACAGTGATTTGGCCAAAGCGGTTTTGGCAGCTATTGCGCAGTTACGCGCCACCACGCAATGGGTGGTGTCCCAGGAGCTCAATGAGCGGTTTGCGGGCTCTGTGGCCTATCAAAAAGCCTTTGCCCGGGTGTTGGGCGGATATTTTCATCTGGTGGCGTCTATGTCTGGCCAAGCCAAGCGCCAGCGTTTGGCGCGGGTCTATATCAACAGCCTTTTACCGGAGGCTGCTTCTCTGTGTGCTCAGGCGCAGGCGGGCGCGGCAGATCTTTATGCGCTTGAGCTTGATGATTTTGCCGCGTAACCCCAGCCTATGACAACGATAAGATACCCTTGGGAAACGCCCCCTGAAAATGGCGAGATGATCGAAATTGCCGAGGGGGTGCATTGGCTGCGGCTGCCTTTGCCGATGAAATTGGATCATGTGAACATCTATGTGCTGGATGACGGTGACGGTTGGACGCTGATCGACACGGGGATGAAATCGCGCAGGGTGCAGGCGATGTGGCAAGCCGTGCTTGACGGGCCTTTGCGCGGCAAGCCGGTTAAGCGGGTCGTGGCAACCCATCACCACCCTGATCATATTGGGTTTCACGGCTGGTTTGTTGAAGAATTTGGCGCGGAATATGTCTCAACGCAGGTGGCCTATCTGATGGGACGTATGCTCACAATGGATATTCAGGAGCGCTATACCGAGGGTCAGATTGAGTTTTACCGCCGCGCTGGGATGCGGGCTGATTTACTCGCGGCCCGGCAGGATGAGCGCCCCTTCAATTTTTCTGACATCGTGCATCCCATTCCCATTGGGTTTACCCGCATTGAAGAGGGTGACGTGATTGAAATGGGCGGGCGCAGTTGGGATGTTCGCGTCGATCATGGGCATGCGCCCGATCATGCGACGTTCTGGAGCCGGGATGATAATTTGGTGCTTTGCGGCGATCAGGTCATTGCGTCCATTAGCTCAAATATCGGGGTCTACCCCACTGAGCCGGATGCGAATCCTTTGGCGGACTGGCTTGACAGCTGTGCGCGATTGCAAAACTTTGCCCGCGCTGATCATTTGGCATTGCCCGGTCATAAATTGCCCTTTGTCGGCATGCCCCTGCGGCTGCGGCAATTGGAGGAAAACCACCACGGCGCTTTGACGCGGCTGCGGGCCGATTTGAAAACTCCAAAAACCGCCGGAGAGGTCATGATGGCCGTCTTCAAGCGCCAAATCGGCGATGGAGAATATGGGCTTGGTCTGGTCGAGGCTTTGGCCCATTGCAACTATCTGTGGCATGCCGGTGAGGTGACCCGCAGTTTGCACCAAGACGGCGCTTATCGCTGGGTGATGAATTAGCGCAGGCTGACGCGCGCTTTTTTGCCGCTGGGCGGGTCTGCGCGCGTGACAAATGCCGCGTTGGAGGCTAGGGAGTGCGAAACACAAAACGGAGTTGTCGCTATGGCTGACCAAAAACACGAACACGGCACAATGAATACAGACGTGCAAGAAAAGACTTTTGCAGGTTTTATGGGCCTCGTGTCGAAAAGCACAGTTGTGATCCTCGTGGCCCTGGTGCTTTTGTATCTCATAAACGGTTAAATCGATGAGATATGCTGCATTGACCTTGGCGCTTTTGTGCCTTGTCGGATGCAGCGCGGCCTTTAGGGGCGATGCCATGCGCGAGGCTGATCTGCCGCGTTATCGGCATCCTGGCGGCGCAAAAGTGACTTTGATCACTGTGCTGAGCACGCAAGACGGCAGCGGCGCACATTCTGCTTTGATCGTGAATGGCGCGCAGAGGGTCATTTTTGATCCGGCTGGGAGTCTGTCACATGCGAGTTTGGCAGAGCGCGGCGATGTGATTTACGGTGCCAACCCGGCGGTTGTGGACAGTTATATCGATTACCACACCCGCAACACCCATGACACAGTGGCGCAAACCCGAGATGTCACCGATGCGGTGGCCGGCGATCTTCTTGCTCGCGTGATGGATCATGGGCCGGTGATGCAATCCTTCTGTGCGCAGAATGTGAGCGCGCTCTTGCGCGCCACTCCGGGCTTTGAGGCCATAGGTCCGACGTTTTTTCCCAAGACGCTTATGGAGCGTTTTGCGGCGTTACCCGGTGTGAGAACGGTGCGATTCTCGCAACCAGAGGACAGGGATAAACGCACGGATTTTTACGGCTGGATCGGTCAAAAGCCGAAGTTTAACATTGAATAAAGCGTAACGCCGCCGGCTGCGATCGCCAGCAAGAGATTACCTTTCCAAACGCCCACCAAAAGCGTCACCAGCGCTGCTAAAAATCGCGGCAGATCAAAGGCCCCATCTGTCGCGCGCGGCATGAAAACCAGGGGTGCGATAATGCCCGGCATGACAGCCACAAGCGTATAGCGAAGATGGCGTTTGACCCATTCGGGCAGCTCTTTGTTGCCGATGATACCCAAAAACGAAAAGCGCAGGAGCCAAGAGCCAAAGGCCAGCCCTGCAATCACAAGCCAAAGTGTTGCGGTCGAAATGCTCATGATCTCGCCCCCATGCGTCGCTCCACCTCAGCGCCCAAAACGAGGGCGATCAATGCTGCAATGATCAAGCCAAGCCCATAGGGTGCGGGCGCAAGGAGGAGTGACAGTGTCGCTGCGGTGAAAGCGGCAACCACATGCGGTAAGCTGCGCAGCGCTGGGGCCACTAAGGCTATGAAAGCGATGGGCATGGCGAAATCCAAGGCCAGCCAATCGGGAATGCGCGTGCCCAGCCAGGCACCAAAACCTGTACCCACAACCCAGATCACCGCCACCAAACTTGTGGCGCCGAAATAAAAGGCCAATTTGCGGGGCAGGCTCATGTCAGGTTCATTTTGGTACTTCTGATCGGCGAGGGCGAAACTGTGATCTAAAATTGCATAGGCGACGAAGGCGCGGGTCCAAAATGGGGCGGCGCCCAAATGGGTGGCCAGCGTCGCCGAATAGAGCGCCATGCGCAGATTGACGGCCAGGCCGACAATAATCACAATGAAAACCGGCGCTTGATCTTGCATGAGCGATAGAGCAGTGAATTGCGCGGCACCGGCGATCACAGCCATGGAAAAGGCCACTGCGGTGAAAATATCCAGGCCAGATTCGGCGGCTAGGACACCGAAAACCATCCCATAGGGGGCGACAACGATGCAAAATGGCAAAGCCCCCCAGAGCCCAGCCCAAAAGTCATGTCTGGAGGATTGCATATGCTTGACCTATCTGTCCGGAGTGTCATTGTATGCGCTGTATAGGAGATTTCCATGATCCAAGCCAAGCCTTGTTTGATTGCCCCGAACCCTCAGGCAAAAGGGTTGACGCGGCAGGTCGCAGGTCTGGACCACTTGGGCGCGGAAATTTCGTTGAATGTGGTGGAGGAGCGGCCGCTTACCATCTGGCTCAATGGTCAAGAGATCGTGACCGCCATGACGATTGGCGATTATCCCGAATATCTGGCGCAGGGTTTTTTAAGCAATCAAGGCATGTTGACCAAAGACGAGATCGTTGAGGCGGTCGATTTTGACGCAGAGTTGGAAACCGTGGTGGTACGCACCAATCGGCCAACCAATTATGAGGCCAAACTCAAGAAAAAGACCCGCACCTCTGGCTGTGCGGTGGGCACTGTTTTTGGCGACATCATGGAGGGGATCGAGGGGCTATCTTTGCCGCCAGCGCTGCTGCGGACCTCTTGGCTCTATAGCCTTTCGCACCAGATCAATCAAATGCCGAGCCTCTATCTCAGCGCGGGCGCGATCCATGGCACGGTGCTTTGCCTCCGCGACGCGCCCTTGGTCTATATGGAAGACGTGGGGCGACACAATGCGGTGGATAAGGTGGCCGGATGGATGCGGGCGACACAAACCTCAGGCGCTGATAAGATTCTCTATACCACCGGGCGCTTGACCTCTGAGATGGTGATCAAATGCGCTTTGATGGGCATTCCGGTATTGGCGAGCCGCTCGGGGTTTACCGCCTGGGGCGTCGAATTGGCGCGGCAGGTCGGCCTGACATTAATCGGACGGATGCGCGGGCAAAGGTTTCAATGCTTATCGGGCCAGGAGCGGCTCGTTTTTGATGCGGATCCCTCCTCGGAAGAAGAGGACCGCAAGCACCGCCGGAAATCCGCGCAATGACTGCGCCTCTTGGGGTAATTCTCGCCGGCGGGCGGGCCAGCCGCATGGGCGGGGGGGATAAATCTCTACGCCCTCTGGCCGGACGACGGGTGATTGATCATGTTCTGGAGCGATTGCGCCCGCAGGTGGCTCACATGGCGCTGAGTGCCAATGGCGATCCGGCACGTTTTGAATCTCTTGATCTGCCTGTGATTGCCGATTCTATGGCGGAATTTCCAGGGCCTTTGGCGGGGGTCTTGGCCGGAATGGATTGGGCGGCCGACCAGGGCGCAGAGCATATCCTGACCGTGGCGGCAGACACGCCGTTTTTCCCTGCGGATCTTCAGGCACGTTTGGCGGATGCTCGGGAGGTGGCGGGGGTTCCGATTGCTTTGGCGGCAACGCCCGGGCCCGATAGGATATACCGTCACCCCACCTTCGGACTTTGGCCCGTGGCGCTGCGTGAGGATTTGCGGCGCGCTTTGAGGGGCGGTCTGCGCAAAGTGGTGCTTTGGACCGATCAACACGGCTGCGCCGAGGCGCTGTTCGCGGTGGATCCCCATGATCCCTTCTTCAATATCAATCGGCCAGAAGACCTGGCGCAGGCTGAGGCGATGGCATGAATGTATTTGGCGTAACTGGCTGGAAAAATGCTGGTAAAACCGGCTTGATGGAACGGTTGGTGGCGGAGTTTTGTGGCCGGGGTTTGCGGGTCTCAACCCTCAAACATGCCCATCACAGCTTTGACGTGGATCACCCCGGAAAGGACAGCCACCGGCATCGTATGGCGGGCGCGTCACAGGTTCTGCTGGCTTCAACAGAGCGCTGGGCTTTAATGAACGAGCATCGCGGTGCGCCGGAGCCGAGCTTGGCCGCGCTTTTGGCCAAATTGGACCCGGTAGACCTGGTGCTGATCGAGGGTTGGAAGCGCGATAAACATCCGAAAGTTGAGGCATGGCGGGCGGAAACCGGCAACCCGCTGATTGCGCCGAATGATCCAACGATTTTAGCTGTCGCCAGTGACACCGCTCTAGAGCTTGATCGCCCGGTGTTTGATCTGGATGACACGGCGGCAGTGGCCGATTTTATTCTAGCGCATTTGGAGATGGCCAGGTGAGCGCGCCAAGCAAACTTAGCAATGATTGTTTTGCACTGCCTGCCGGGGTGCATTGGACACCGGTGAGCGAGGCGCTCCGCCTTTTGGAACAGCGCTTGCAGTGCTGTGTTCCGGTGGAGCAATCTGCCGTTGAGGACAGCGATGGGCGGATTTTGGCACATGCAGTCATCGCCGCGAGATCGCATCCGCCCTGTGCCAACTCAGCGGTGGATGGCTATGCCTTCGCTGGCGGTCTGCAGGCGGGTGCGCAGAGTTTGCAACTGCGGGACGGGCGCTCTGCGGCTGGAGAGGCCTTTAAAGGGCGGCTCTTGCCCGGCCAAGCCCTGCGCATACTCACAGGCGCGGCTTTGCCGGGTGGTGCCGATACGGTGGTGTTGCAAGAAGATGTTCGGATAGACGACGGCCGGCTTCAGGTTACAGGTCCGCTCAAAGCAGGGGCCAATGCCCGCGCGGCTGGCGAAGATATGCAACAAGGCGTCCAGATTTTTCCGGCAGGCCATCAGCTCAGGCCGGAAGATCTTGCGGTGATCGCCGCGGTGGGTCTGGGCGAGGTTTCTGTATTCAAGCCCCTAAAGGTCGCAGTGATCTCCACAGGTGCGGAACTGCGCGCGCCAGGGCAAGCGGCGCGTGTCGACCAAATTTTTGATGCCAACCGACCGATGCTCTGTGCGGTGCTGCGACGCTGGGGTATGGAGGTGGTGGATCTTGGCATTGTGTCCGATGAGGCCGCCGCTGTGCGCGCGGCGCTTGACCGGGCCAAAGACTGCGCGGATGTCATCATGACCTCGGGGGGGGCGAGCGCCGGGGATGAGGATCACATGTCCGCGGTGTTGCGCGCGAGCGGCGGTATGGCACTTTGGCGGATTGCGGTGAAGCCGGGACGGCCTTTGGCTTTGGGCGTTTGGGGCGGGGTGCCGGTTTTTGGCCTGCCAGGCAATCCGGTGGCAGCCTTTGTGTGCACGTTGATTTTCGCCCGTCCCGCGTTGTTGCAACTGGCGGGGGCCGGATTCCAAGTGCCGCAAGCGCTGCATATACCAGCTGCATTTTCAAAAACGAAAAAAGCTGGGCGTCGCGAATATCTGCGGGCACGCTTGCGCGATGGCGCGGCCCATGTCTTCGCGTCTGAAGGATCGGGCCGGGTCTCAGGCCTGTCTTGGGCAGAAGGCCTTGTAGAATTACCAGAGGCGGCGGCCGAGATTAAACCCGGCCAAACGGTATGTTTTTTGCCCTACGCCAGTTTTGGCCTGCCATAAAAGCCCCGGGAGCCGGGGCGCCAGGCTTGCCGTGTCAGATGAATTCGACTTTTAAGATTTCATAGGAGCGCGCACCGCCAGGCGTGCGCACTTCAATGCTGTCGCCTTCGTCCTTGCCAATCAAAGCCCGGGCCAATGGCGAGCGCATGTTGAGCTTGCCACTCTCAATATCCGCCTCTGGCTCTCCCACGACTTGATAAATTTTCTCTTCATCGGTGTCCTCATCGACCAAAGTCACCGTCGCACCGAATTTCACCGACCCGGACAATTTGGCCGGATCAATGATATCGGCTCGGCCCAAGATGGCTTCCAGCTCTTTGATTCGTCCTTCAATGAATCCCTGCTTTTCGCGCGCCGAGTGATATTCGGCGTTCTCTTTCAAATCGCCCAATTCCCGCGCTTCCGCAATCGCCTTGATGATGGTTGGGCGTTCTACAGATTTCAAGGTCTTCATTTCAGCCTCCAGCTGAACGGCACCTGATCTGGTTAACGGGATTTTTTCCATTGAAACAACACTCATGATTGAAGGTTGATCTACCTGACCGAAGGCGACGCGGTTTGGCAAGGGGTTAGATTACGATTGCCATGTTTTTTTTGTGACTGCGCACCAATTGATCTTATTTTAAACAGTTCCTTCAGAAATAGAGGCCTTTGGCTCGGCCGGTGCCTGTGAGAAATGCGAAATAACGTCGCCTTTGGCCTTGGAAAGCCGCGTCACGATTGACCTGCGTTTGAATCATGGCATAAACCTTTCAGCGAGTTTGAAAATTTTGCCCATTTTTTCACGAGATGGGCCGGCAGCAAGGGAAGTAATATGTCAGATATTCAACGTGAGACCATGGACTATGACGTGGTGATTGTGGGCGCCGGTCCTTCGGGATTGTCTGCTGCGATCCGCTTGAAACAGTTGAATGCCGACCTTGAGGTTGTGGTGCTGGAGAAAGGCTCAGAAGTGGGTGCGCATATCCTCTCTGGCGCCGTGCTGGATCCCGCGGCCCTCAACGCATTGATCCCAGATTGGAAAGCCAAGGGCGCGCCCTTGAATACCGAAGTGAAGGAAGACAACTTCTATGTCTTGGGCGAGGCGGGGCAAATACGTCTGCCCAATGCGATCATGCCACCTTTGATGAACAATCACGGCAATTACATCGTTTCGATGGGCAATGTGTGCCGTTGGCTCGCCGAACAGGCCGAAGAGTTGGGCGTTGAAATTTTCCCCGGTATGGCCTGTTCCGAGCTGTTGTTTCATGACGATGGCGCGGTGAAAGGTGTGGTGGCCGGTGAATTTGGCAAGAATGCCGATGGCAGCCCGTCCGAGGCCTATGAGCCCGGCATGGAGCTCAATGGCAAATATGTGTTCCTCTCTGAAGGTGTGCGCGGTTCATTGTCAAAGCAGGTCATTGCCAAATATAATTTGGACGCGGCCTGCGATGTGCCAAAGTTTGGCCTTGGTATGAAAGAGATCTGGGAAGTGAAGCCGGAAAACCATAACCAGGGCGAGGTCACCCATTCTATGGGCTGGCCGATGGGCTTCAAACAATCTGGCGGCTCCTTCATGTATCATTTAGAAAATAATCAAGTCTATGTCGGCTTCATTATTGATTTAAATTACAAAAATCCGCATCTCTTCCCCTATATGGAATTCCAGCGCTTTAAGCATCACCCGCGGATTGCGAAGGTTTTAGAGGGCGGCAAGCGGGTGGCCTATGGCGCGCGCGCGGTCACCAAAGGGGGATTTCAATCTATGCCGCAAGCGGCCTTCCCGGGGGGCGCGATGCTGGGCTGTTCGGTCGGGCTGGTGAACCTGCCGCGTATTAAAGGCAATCACAATGCGATGCATTCGGGCATGGCGGCGGCAGAGGCGGCTTTTGCTGCGATCAGCGCGGGGCGCTCTGGCGATGTGCTCGAGAGCTATGACGCGGCTTTGCGTTCGGGTCCTGTCGGTAAAGATCTTAAGGTTGTGCGCAATGTGGCCCCGCTCGCCGCGCGCTTTGGACCTTTGGGCGGATTGGCCTTGGGCGGCTTTGATATGTGGTTCCAATCCATCTTCAAATTTAGCCTGTTTGGCACGGTCAAACATGGCAAAACCGATGCGCAATCCACCGGAAAAGCCGGAGATCATGCGCCGATTGACTATCCGAAGCCCGATGGGAAACTGTCCTTTGACCGGTTGACCAATGTCAGCTTTGCCATGACAAACCACGAGGAAAGCCAGCCGCCACATTTGCAACTGACTGACCCTGATGTGCCGATCTTGGTGAACCTGCCGGACTATGCTGAGCCTGCGCAGCGCTATTGCCCGGCCGGGGTCTATGAGGTGGTGCAGGAAGAGGGCAAAGAGGCCCGCTTTGTGGTCAACTTCCAAAACTGCGTTCATTGCAAAACCTGTGACATCAAAGACCCAAGTCAAAACATCACATGGGTGACGCCGCAGGGTGGGGATGGGCCGAATTATCCCAATATGTAACCACGCCAAAGCGTGATCTTTGAGGGCCGCCAGCAAAAAGCTGCGCGGCCCAATTGTTTTTGCCCAAGGCTCAGCCTAAGAATGACCTATCAGGGAGGCCGGTTTTGAAACGATCTGCAAAAATAATTTATGTGATGCTGCTGAGTATGACGCTCGGGGCCAGCGCAGCGGCGCAACAGGCCTCTGGTCCCTATATTGCGGCGCGCCAAGCGGCTCTTGCGCATGATTACCAACCCGCTGCAGATTATTTCGCCCGCGCTTTGGCGCAATCGCCTCGCGATTCTGTCTTGGTGTCGCAAACCATGACGGCCTTTCTGGCCTCGGGTGATGTGAAAAAAGCCCATGCTTTGGCGCGTCTGTTGGTGGCCGGTGAGGGCAGCTATCCTTTGGCTGAGGTTTTGGTGCTGTCGGAACATTTCAAACGCAATGACTATCAGGCAGCGCTGGATCATCTGGAGGCGACAACCGTCGTTGGCCGGGCCATTGATGAGTTGCTTGAAGGCTGGGCGCTCGTCGGCTTGGGGCAAATGGCTGAGGCGTTGCGCCGCTTTGATGCCGTCATTCCGGTGGAGGGTATGCGCAGCTTTGCGCTGTATCAAAAAGGTCTCGCGCTGACTTTGGTGGGAGATTTTGAAGGTGCAGCGGCAAGCTTTAGCGGCCAGGGGCAGGCAGCACCCGCCTTGAATTATCGCGGCAGTTTGGTCTGGGCGCAGATATTGGTGCAGTTGGACAGGTCAGATGACGCCCTGGCGTTTTTGCGTGATTTTCATGGATCTGGTGCGGATCACGCGGTCAACAGTTTGATGGCGCAAATTGAGGCCGGCGCATTGGTCGAGTTTGATCTGCTGCGCAACGCCAGCGAAGGCGCCGGTGAAGTTTTGCACCTCTTGGCGCAGGCTTTGCAAAATGGCGAAGGTCAAGACGGGCTGCTGCTGTACACGCGTCTGGCCAGCCATATGGCCCCGCGCAATATGCAGGCAGTTTTGCTGTCAGCTCAGCTGCTCGAACAGCTTGGCAATCCGCAGTTGGCCATTGAAACCTATACGCAGGTGCCGCGCAGCCATCCGGCCTATGTCCAGGCCGAATTGGGCCGGGCGCAGGCGTTGCAAGAGATCGGCGAAGCCACAACTGCGATTGAGGTTTTGACACAATTGGCTGGATCTTTTGAGAATCTGCGCTCTATTCACATGACCTTGGGCGATTTTTTACGCCAAGATGAGCAATATGCGCGCGCGGTGCGCAGTTATGACAGGGCGATTGCCTTGATTGATCAACCGGCGCGGGGGCATTGGTATTTGCATTATGTCAGAGGCACAGCGCATGATCGGCTGGGAGATTGGGCGGCGGCGATGCGTGATTTTGATCGTGCCTTGGAGCTGGCGCCCGATCAATTTCAGGTGCTGAACTATGTGGGCTATACTCTGGTGGATCGCGGTGAACAGCTCGATGAGGCGCTTGAGATGATCCAAAAGGCCGTCGCGGCACAGCCCGATGCAGGCTATATCATCGACAGTCTTGGGTGGGCGCAGTATCGGCTTGGCTTTTACACCGAGGCCGTGGTGCATATGGAGCGCGCGGCGGAGTTGATGGCGACGGATCCCATTGTGAATGACCACCTGGGCGATGTTTATTGGGCCGTTGGGCGCAAAACCGAGGCGCAATTTCAATGGCGACGGGCCTTGAGCTTTGCCATCGATTACTCTGGCCCAGAGGCGGTTGATCCAAAGCGCATTCAACGCAAGCTAGAGGTGGGTCTCGCGGCGGTCTTGGCTGAGGAGGGGGCGGCGCCTCTGAAAGTGGCTGATGGCGATTAGGCGCAGCGCTGCGGCAAAGATCAATCTCTGCCTGCATGTTGTGGGACAACGTGCCGATGGGTTGCATAACTTGCAAAGTGCCGTCGCCTTTCTTGATTGCGGTGAATGGGTGGAGGTGAGAAAATCCGGTCGCACCCAGCTGAACATCCTTGGCCCAAAGGCCGCAGAGCTTCCTCGGCAGGATGATAATTTGATCCTGAAGGCTGCTGCGCTCTTTCCGCGCCACTGTCAGACCGACATCCGGCTGCATAAAACCATGCCGGTTGCCTCTGGTATTGGTGGGGGCAGCGCGGACGCGGCGGCGACATTGAATGCGATGGCCGCGCTTTGGGATCTTCCTCTGCCCGATGTGGCGGCGCAGGTGCTATTGGGCGCTGATGTGCCTGTGTGTATGGGGCGTTCACCGGTTTTGATGCAGGGCATTGGTGCGCAGATATCCCCCTTGGGTGATGTGCCGGCTCTATTTGCGTGCTTGGTCAACCCAGGGCGTGGTTTGTCCACCGCGCGGGTGTTTGAACAATTGGCGTCCAAATCTAACCCGCCGCTTGAACCGCCGCCACCCGCGGCCAGAGAATTTTGCGCCTGGCTCAAACGGCAGCGCAATGATCTGCAAGCGCCAGCTTTGGCGGCGGAGCCGATGATTGCTGATGTTCTGGAGGCTTTGGCTGCACAGGCGCCGCTTTTGGCGCGCATGTCCGGGTCGGGTGCCACGTGTTTTGCTCTGTTTGAGAGCTTGGCCGCCGCGCAAGACTGTGCCTCCACCATTCAAGCCAATCAGCGCGACTGGTGGGTGGCCAGCGGCGCGCTCCTGATCTGACTGGTCTTTCGGGGCGTCAGTTTAAGCGGGCCACGACGTAATCGCTGAGGTCCGTGAGTACGGGCTTCAGCGGGTGATCTGGCAAATCCCTAAGGGCGGATTTGGCTTGCTCAGCCCAATAAAGGGCTTGGGCCCGGGTGGCCTCAAGCGTGCCGTGGCGTGTCATTAGGGCGATGGCATGGGGTAAATCCCCCGCCTCCTGCTGGCCCTTGGCAATGCATTTATGCCAAAATGCCCGCTCAGTGTCATCTGCGGCAGCTATTGCTTTGATCACAGGCAGGGTCAGTTTGCGCTCTCTGAAGTCATCACCAATGTTTTTACCGGTCGCCGTGCTGCCAGTGTAATCTAAGAGGTCATCAACGATTTGAAAGGAAATGCCCAAAGCGTCACCATAGGCTGCAAGGGCCCGGACCGTTTGATCTTCTTTGCCCGCAATGACCGCGCCCACTTCGCAGGCGGCTGCAAAGAGTGCGGCGGTTTTTCCACGGATGACTTTGAAATAGATCTCTTCGCTGGTCGTAATGTCTTGCGCGGCCGTGAGCTGCAGCACCTCGCCCTCTGCAATGGTGGCAGAGGCATTGGCCAAAATGTCCAAAACGCGCAGGCTTCCAGTTTCCACCATCAGTTGAAAGGAGCGAGAAAACAGATAATCGCCAACCAAAACGCTGGATTGGTTGTCCCAAAGCAAATTCGCGGTGGGCCTGCCGCGGCGTTGGGCGCTGTCGTCCACCACATCGTCATGCAGCAAAGTGGCGGTATGGATGAACTCAACCGTCGCCGCCAAATTGATGTGATAAGGCCCGGTATAGCCGCACATACGTGCGGTGGCCAAGGTCAGCATTGGGCGCAGGCGTTTGCCCCCGGCCTCAACCAAATGGGCGGTGACCTCAGGTATGCGGGGGGCATGCTCGGAGGCCATGCGTTGGCGGATCAAATGATTGACGGCGGTCAGATCTTCGGCCAAGGCCTTTGCCAAGCGATCATGGGGTTTTGATACTGCATCGTCCAACGACATGTTCGAATTTCCTCAAGGCTCTCGACAAACCCGCATATCAGACCCTATGTCATAGGGCATGAAAGAATTATTACGCACCACCGATCCGACGCTTATGGCCTTCGCGCAAATGCTGCTTCGCGGGGAAGACATAGCTTGCTTCGAATTTGACGTAAATACCAGCATTATCGAAGGCAGCATTGGCATTTTGCCGCGCCGGCTGATGGTGGCTGATAGAGACCATTTTGTCGCTGCCGCTGTGATGCGCGACAATGATGTAGATTTGGGGCAATAGTGCAGGTCACCGTTGATGGATTTTTGGGTGGTCAGCTGCGTTTGGCACAGCCAAAAACCGGCTATCGCGCGGGCATTGATCCGGTCCTTCTTGCGGCCGCCTGTCCGGCGCAAAGCGGGCAAGAGGTGTTAGAGCTGGGCTGCGGCGTTGGCGTGGCCAGCCTTTGTTTGGGGCGGCGCGTGCCGGGCCTTGCGCTCAACGGGGTCGAGATTTTGGGCGAATATGCGCAAATTGCGCGTGAAAACGCCGCTCGAAATGACATCGAATTTGACGTGCGTCAGGGGGATGTGTCTGCGCGGCCGACGCCGTTTTTCGACCGTAGTTTTCACCATGTGATCATGAATCCCCCCTATTTTGCGGCGGAGGCCTCCTCCATATCACCCGAAGCTGGGCGCGCCTCGGGACGTTCGGAGCAAGTGGCCTTGTCCCATTGGGTGGACATGGCCGCCAAGCGGTTGCGCCCAAAGGGATATTTGACCGTCATTCAACGGGCGGAGCGTCTGCCGGATCTGCTGGCGGCGCTTGAAGTGTGCTTGGGGTCAATTGTCGTGCAGCCGCTTGCCCCGCGGGCCGGACGGCCGGCGCATTTGATCCTCCTACGGGCGCGGAAATCTGGACGGGCCGCTTTTCAGCTCTTGTCGGCGCAGAGCCTGCATTCGGGGGACGAACATATTCAGGGGCAGCCAGATTATGTGCCAGAGGTCTCGGCGATACTGCGCGACGGCGTGGCTTTTTCGTGGCGCAATTAACCTTTGAGCAAGCTTTTGCGCATTTACTACGCGGGTAGCACCCCAGGAAAAGCAATGCGTGACAGCCTGTCAGGAATATGCTCGACTGATGTTTTAGGCAAATCAAGAGGAGGAACCATGACCTTAAATTCCCGAATCGCCGAGTTGCAACGCAAGCATATGAGCCTATCTCAAGCCGTGGAGATCGCACAGAAATCCCCAGCGTCAGATCAGTTCCATGTGGCGGAATTGAAAAAGAAAAAACTCCTCCTAAAAGAAGAGATTTCCCGATTGTCCGGTGGTTCAGGGGGATAGCGGCGGCGGCGGCGCCTTTAGGACTAAAAACGGCCACCCGATAGGATGGCCGTCTGGGAAATATTCGTATGATCGCAGCGATCAGCTCATATATTGCCCGCCATTGGCGGTCATTGTGGAGCCTGTAATGAAGCCCGCATCGTCGGAGGCGAGAAAGACCACACAGCGCGCGATTTCGGAGGCTTCGCCGAGGCGACCCGCTGGGATTTGTGCGATGATGCTATCGCGTACCTTCTCTGGCACGGCCATCACCATTTCTGTTGCGATGTAGCCCGGGCAAATCGCGTTCACGGTAATGCCGGCCCGCGCGCCCTCTTGGGCCAGCGCCTTGGTGAACCCAATATCGCCAGCTTTGGCTGCGGAATAGTTGGCCTGTGCGAATTGGCCTTTTTGCCCATTGATCGAGGAGATATTGATAATGCGACCAAATTTGCGCTCGCGCATGCCATTCCAAAGCGGATGGGTCATGTTGAATACGCCGTCGAGATTCGTGCGCATCACATCAGTCCACTGATCGCGGGACATCTTGTGAAACGGCGCATCGCGGGTGATGCCCGCATTGTTGACCAAAATGTCAACCGGACCCAAGTCGGCTTCCACAGCGGCAATGCCGGCGGCGCAGGCGTCATAGTCAGAGACATCCCATTTATAGGTCTTGATGCCAGTTTCGGCGGTGAATGCGGCAGCCTTTTCATCATTACCTGCATAGGTGGCCGCGACAGTGTAGCCTGCGGCTTGCAGGGCAGTGGAAATGGCGGCACCGATCCCTCGGGAGCCTCCAGTGACGAGTGCGATACGGGACATTTTTCTTCCTATGTGTTTTTATTGCGCAATCAAATTACAAGATGTGATCTGAATTGGCAATAATGTTTCGTGCGAAAATTCATACTTTGCTTGGAGAGGGGCAGCTTAGGGCCGCTCGAGGCACATTGCGACACCCATGCCACCACCGATACACAGCGTGGCCAGGCCGCGTTTGGCTTGGCGTCGCTGCATTTCAAACAGCAAAGTGTTCAAGATCCGGCAGCCGGAGGCGCCGATGGGGTGACCGATGGCAATCGCGCCGCCGTTGACGTTCACAATAGCTGGATCCCAGCCCATGTCTTTATTCACCGCACAGGCTTGAGCGGCGAAGGCTTCATTGGCTTCGACCAAGTCCAGATCGCCGACAGACCAACCTGCTTTGTCTAGGGCCTTGCGGCTGGCGTAGATCGGGCCGACCCCCATAACCGTTGGGTCAAGCCCGGCCGTGGCATAGCTGGCGATGCGGGCCAATGGTTCAAGGCCACGCTTTTCGGCCTCCTCTGCGGTCATGAGCAACACTGCGGCGGCGCCGTCGTTGAGGCCGGAGGCATTGGCTGCGGTGACTGTGCCGCCATCGCGCAGAAAGGCGGGCCGCATTTTTTGCATGGCCTCGAGAGTGGCGCCATGTCGGATATATTCATCGGCCTCAACAATGATGTCGCCCTTGCGGGTGGACACAGTGAAAGGGGTGATTTCGTCGGCAAACTTACCGGATTTTTGCGCAGCTTCCGCTTTGTTCTGGCTGGCCACGGCGAATTCATCTTGTACATCGCGGCTGATTTGCCATTGGGCTGCGACGTTTTCAGCGGTTTGGCCCATGTGGTAGTTGTTGAATGCGTCCCACAAGCCGTCACGGATCATGCTGTCGATGTATTTGACATCACCCATTTTGGTGCCGCTGCGCAGATGCGCAACATGGGGAGAGAGGGTCATATTCTCTTGTCCACCCGCGGCCACGATATCTGCATCGCCCAGTTGGATGTGCTGTGCGGCCAAAGCGACGGCGCGCAATCCTGACCCGCAGACTTGGTTGATGCTCCATGCCGCCGATTCGATTGGCAGACCGGCATTAATATGGGCTTGGCGGGCCGGGTTTTGGCCTTGGCCGGCTGTCAGGACTTGGCCGAGGATGGTCTCGCTGACTTCTGAAGGGTCGATGCCTGCGCGTTCCACGATAGCTTTCAAGACAGATGTGCCAAGGGCATCGGCTGGTGTATTAGCGAAGGCGCCCCCAAAGCTGCCGACAGCGGTCCGGGCGGCGGATACGATTACGATATTTGTCACAAAGTTTCTCCTCATTGATGAGGTCAACCTTCGGCACAGGAATCCTTCACTATGCGCAGTCTGGTCCTCATTTCCGCGCGTTTGTATGTATTATTTAACCCATTGACAATGCCATAGCGGTGAAAAATGCTGCAAATGCGAAAATAATTGCTGCAGTGCGGCAATTTGAGGGCGAAAACCGGCGGCCTTTTCGGCTATTGCCGCCAGGGTGGGGTTAAGGTTGGGACGCCCAAATGGTAGCCCTGCAGGCAGTCAACGCCCAGTGTGGTTAACATCTCTGCATCCGAGGCCGTTTCAACATTTTGCGCCACGCAAAACATTTCAAAACTTCCGGCTATCCCGATAACAGCTTGAATTAATGCCTGATTGTCAGCCGATTGCGCCAAGTTCTTGGTGAATTGCCCATCCATCTTGATAATGTCAAAATAAAAATCGCGCAGCTGCACCAGCGACGTTTGTCCAGCGCCAAAGTTGTCTATGGCGAAACACAGCCCCAGTTTTTGCATGTCGTTCATGAAATATCGCGCGACTTCTGGCGCGGCCATGACGCTTTTCTCAGTCATTTCCAGAATGAGGTTTCTTGCCAAATCTGGCGATCTTTGCAGACCATCCTCAAGCGTGCGCACCCATTTGGGGTAACCAATAGATTGCGCCGACATGTTCACTGAAAGCCGCACGTTGGGCTGCTCGGCCAATGTTGCCAGGCCCAGCTGCAATGTGGCGCAGTCAATCAGTCGTCCCAGCTCGGTATTTTCAACCTCTGCAATGAAATCGCGCGCCGGGATATGGCGTCCCGCGGGATCAATAATCCGGATCAAACCCTCATAAAACACCACATTTTGGGGCGCACCGGCTTGAATGACCGGTTGGAAAGCCAAGGCCGTTCGTCCGTATTTCAGTGCATCACGGACGGTCTCAAGGACATTCGCGTCCCGTTTCGCCACCGCAGCACTCAATGGGTCGGAGAAATTCTGGTCCATCGGGATGTCTTCGCCCTTGTGTGAAGGTCTCGGTCATAGTGCTTGGCAGCATCGGCGCAGAGCCCTAATATGAGGTAAATTGGAGGCGAAATGGACCGCTGTACTTGGGTTGGAATAGATAAAATTTATCAAGACTACCATGACATGGAATGGGGCGTGCCGGAATATGACAGCCGGGCTCTATGGGAAAAACTGATTTTAGATGGTTTCCAAGCGGGGTTGAGTTGGATCACGATCTTAAAAAAACGCCCGGCTTTCCGCTCTGCATTTGCGGGATTTGATCCGCAGGAAATCGCGGGCTGGGGGGCAGCTGAGGTGGAGGTTTTGCTGCAAAACCCTGGTATTGTGCGCCATCGTGGCAAAATTGAAGCCACCATCGGCAATGCGCAGGCCTATTTGCGCTTGGCCGAAGAGATGCCCTTTTCTGACCGGATGTGGGCCTATGTGGACGGGCGCCCGATTGTCGCTGGTTATGAGACATTGGCACAAGTGCCCACCCAATCACCGCTGAGCCAAAAGATTTCAAAAGATCTCAAAGCAGCCGGGTTCAAGTTTTGTGGCCCGACCATCGTTTATGCTTGGATGGAGGCTTGTGGTCTGTTCAACAATCACATCTTAAGCTGTCATCGTCACCATGCGGTCACGGCTCTTGTGCGATAACGGCCTTTAGTATCGCCAAGGCACTGTCGCTGTGCCAATTGGCATCGCCCAAAAGTCGCGCAATCTCCGCGCCATCGCGATTCAAGATCGCAGTGACCGGCAGGCCCAAGACATTCATGGCGCGGGCCAGGCTTTGGCGCGGGTCTCGATGAGCCGGCAGATTGCTCACGCCGATTTGGTCGAAAAATTCGGCGATTTTAGCCGGTGGGTTGGGACCCGTCGCAACGGTAAGCACTGTTAAATCACCGCCGCCTAAGGTCTTTTGCAGAGCAGAGAGCTCGGGCATTTCCTTGCGGCAGGGCGCGCACCAGGTGGCCCAAAAATTCAGAACCACGACTTTGCCTCGATAATCGGACAAGCGCAGCTCTGACCCGTCCGCATGCAGGAAAACCGTATCGGGTGCAGGGCGCGACGCGCTGTGGATCTGCAACTTTCGCATATCTCCCGCGCGCAGAGCTTCAAGATCGCTCATGTCTGCATTTGCAGTGGCGGCGAGGGCCGTATAGAGAACAGCAGCAAGCAAGTAACGCATATCATACTCCCAAAGGGTTCACTCATGACCAAATCCCAAAATCAAATGTGGGGCGGACGCTTCGCCGCTGGACCAGATGCCATCATGGAGGCGATCAATGCCTCGATTGGTTTCGACCAACGGATGGCGGCTCAAGATATCCAAGGCAGCCGCGCCCACGCCGCCATGTTGGGGGCAGCCGGTATCATTTCAAATAGCGACAGTGAGGCCATTCGGGAAGGGCTCCTCACGGTTTTGTCAGAAATTGAGTCGGGCAATTTTCCGTTTCGGGTGGATTTGGAAGATATTCACATGAATGTTGAGCAACGCCTGAAAGAGGTAATCGGCGCGCCTGCGGGCCGGTTGCACACGGGCCGCAGCCGCAATGACCAAGTGGCGACGGATTTTCGTCTTTGGGTCCGCGATCAAACCGATGCAGCCATTGAAGGCATTGAGGCGCTGATGAAGGCCTTTTTGCAGCAAGCCAAGGCGGGTGCCGATTGGGTGATGCCGGGTTTTACCCATCTGCAAACTGCGCAGCCGGTGACCTGGGGGCATCATATGATGGCCTATGTAGAGATGTTGGCCCGCGACAAATCGCGCTTTGAAGATGCGCGCCGCCGGATGAATGAAAGCCCGCTGGGCGCGGCGGCGCTTGCGGGCACCTCTTTTCCGATTGACCGGGATATGACCGCGGCGGCTTTGGGGTTTGACCGTCCGGCCGCCAACTCTTTAGATGCGGTCTCGGATCGTGATTTCGCTTTGGAATATCTCAGCTGCGCCAGCATCTGCGCCATGCACCTCAGCCGCTTTGCCGAGGAGCTGGTGATTTGGTCCTCAGCGCAATTTCGCTTCGTCACCCTTTCGGATCGGTTTTCAACAGGCTCGTCGATCATGCCGCAAAAGAAGAACCCCGATGCCGCGGAATTGATTCGGGCAAAGATTGGCCGGATCTTCGGCGCCAATGTGGCTTTGATGATGGTGATGAAAGGCTTGCCGCTGACCTATTCCAAGGACATGCAAGAAGACAAAGAGCAAGTCTTTGATGCCGCAGATAATTTAATGCTGGCATTGGCGGCGATGAGCGGCATGGTTGGCGATATGACTGCCAATCAAGAGAGCCTCAAAACGGCTGCCGCCTCTGGGTTCTCTACCGCCACCGATTTGGCCGATTGGCTGGTGCGTGCCCTGGGCATGCCGTTTCGCGATGCCCATCATGTTACGGGCAGCCTGGTTGCCATGGCCGAAGAGCAAGGCTGCGATCTGCCGGATTTGACCTTGGCGCAGATGCAATCTGTGCACCCGCAGATCACGTCGAATGTCTTTGAGGTGTTGGGCGTCGAGAATTCAGTAGCCTCGCGCCTGTCCTACGGCGGCACAGCGCCCGCACAGGTGCGCAGTCAAATTGCACGCTGGGAGGCGATCTTGTCATGAGATATCTGCGCCTGTTCATCTTTGCGCTTCTCTGTGCCTGCGGAGCCGATGGGCCGCCAGAACGGCCAGCACGCGCGGCGTCAGCTTTGGCCGTTCAGGCTGCGTCATAAGAGGAGAGATAGCCATGCGACATGTATTTCTGGGATTGACCATCTGGGGCGCCATTCACCCGATGTATTATTTCATCACTTGGTTTCGAGCCGAGGGGTGGAATTTGGGCGATATGGTGCAGGCCTGGCATGTGAATGCGGCCAGTAGCGGCTTGGTTTGGGATCTGACCATTGCTGCCACGGCCCTGAGCCTATGGATTATTGCAGAGGTTATTAGAAACCGAAAATTTTTCCATTTGGTCGCCATTGCCGCCACCTTTGGCATCGGCGTGAGCTGCGGTTTGCCGCTCTACCTCTATCTGCGCAGCGCGCCCGATCGTGACCCCCGGTGACGCCAGCGGCAAGAATAATGGGGCAAGGGTGTTGCCTGTTTTTGTAAGCGTGATATGCGCAAGTTTTGGGGAGTGAGGCGAAAAGATGGATCACTTTTTATACCGGGACGGATGTTTGCATGCCGAAGATGTTGCGATTTCACAGATTGCAGCAGAAGTTGGCACGCCGTTCTATCTCTATTCCTCTGCCACATTGCTGCGCCATTTTAAGCTGTTTGACGACGCTTTGGCCGGTATGGATCACCTGATTTGCTACGCGATGAAGGCGGCCTCGAACCAAGCCATTTTGACCCTTCTGGGCGCGGCAGGCGCTGGGATGGATGTGGTGTCGGGCGGTGAATATGCCCGCGCCCGCGCTGCCGGCATCCCGGGCGATCGCATTGTCTTTTCCGGTGTCGGCAAAACCCGGGCGGAAATGACCGAGGTTTTGACCGGCGGCGTGCGGCAATTCAATGTGGAAAGCGAGCCGGAAATGCGCGCGCTGTCGGAGGTGGCATCCATGCTGGGCAAAACCGCGCCCATCACCATCCGGGTCAATCCCGATGTGGATGCCAAAACCCATGCGAAAATTTCGACGGGTAAAAAAGAAGACAAATTTGGCATCCCAATTTCGCGGGCCCGCGAGGTCTATGCCATGGCGGCGCGTCTGCCGGGGCTGGAGGTTGTGGGCATTGATGTGCATATCGGCTCGCAGCTGACGGATTTGGCGCCCTATGGGGTGGCCTATGAAAAGGTTGCCGAGCTCACAGAACTTCTGCGCGCCGATGGCCATGACATCCGCCGCCTCGACCTGGGTGGCGGGCTTGGCATCCCCTATGAGAGCAACAACCACCACCCGCCCAGCCCTGAGGACTATTGCGCCTTGATCGCCGAGAAGGTGGGCCATTTGGGCTGTGAAATCGAGATCGAACCGGGCCGCTTTATTGCCGGCAATGCCGGGGTGTTTGTGTCAGAAGTCATCTACGTCAAACAGGGTGAAGATCGCGAGTTTTTGATCGTGGATGGGGCAATGAACGATCTTATTCGTCCGGCCATGTATGATGCACATCATGACATCGTGCCGATCAAGGCGCCGGCTGCTGGGACCGAATATCAAGCCTATGATGTGGTGGGACCTGTTTGTGAAAGCGGGGATACTTTCGCCAAAGGGCGTGCTTTGGCGCCGCTGAAGGCTGGCGATCTCATCGCCTTTCGCAGCGCTGGGGCCTATGGGGCTGTGATGGCCAGCGAATACAACACCCGCCCTCTGGTGCCTGAGGTCATGGTGAAGGGGGATCAATTTGCGGTGATCCGCCCAAGACCGAGCTTGGAAGATATCATTAACCGCGATATAATCCCTCAGTGGCATTAAGAGGCCATGTCATGAGGGGCTTTGATGGCCAAACTGTTCTCGCGTAGGATAATTTTTGCTCTTTGGTTGACCTTTGTCGGCCTTTGGGCGGAACGCATTATGCGCGCAGCCTGGCCGCTGCTCTCAACACTGGTTTTGGGGATTGGGGTGCTGCTTTTGGCCGCGCCAGATCTCTGGCCGCTTGTCGTGCTTAAGCTGGCGGGGGGGATTTGGCTTCTCAGCGGGCTTTACGGGCTATGGTATTTTTTCCGGCGATTTGCAGCGCCGACCCTCGGCGCGGCGCGTGCGCGTCTGGATCAGAACCTACCGGACCGCCCCTTGGCGGCGCTGCGCGATATTCAGGCTCTCGGTCAAGGTGATCCGGCCTCGGCGGCGTTGTGGCGGGCGCATTTGGCGCAAATGCGCGCTGCTGCCGCCAAGGCATCGGCTGTTGGGCCGCAGTTGGACTTGGCACCGCGGGATCCGTTTGCCCTTCGATATATCGCGCTTTTGGTGTTTGTCATTGGCGGGCTTTTCGGCTCTGTGCAGACGATGCGCACAGGGCTGGGGGATGCCTCAGTGCCGATTGCGGCAGGCCCGCAATGGGAGGTCTGGTTGCAACCGCCTGCCAATACCCGCCGCCCGGTGATATATCTCAATGATGTGATGGGCGTTGAGTTAAGCGTGCCGCAAGACACGGTGGTTCTGGTGCGCCTTTACGGGGATGCGGGCCTGCACGCGATTGAGGAAACGCTGTCCGGCCGGCCCGCTGACACGTTTGATGCGGCAGAGCCCAGTCAGAAATTTCTCGTGACCCGGTCGGGTCGATTGGCCATTTCTGGGCCTGATGGCGCCGAATGGTGGGTGTCCATGTTGCCTGATGCGCCGCCAGAAGTGGAGGTCATAGGCGAGGTTGCACGCGATGCGGAGGGCAGTTTTTCCCTGAGCTTCACCGCGCGGGACGATGTCGCGGTCACTGCGGGCCGGGCATGGGTGTATCTGAACATAGACGAGGTAAATCGCCGCTATGGGCTGGCGGCTGAACCTGCGCCGCAGCCCGATATCGAATTGACCCTGCCATTGATCATTTCGGGTGATCGCGCGGAGTTCACCGAGGTCTTAACCGAGGATCTGTCCAAACATGTCTGGGCGCATTTGCCGGTCTCGCTCCGTCTCGAAGTGGAAGACATGCGCGGGCAATTGGGGCAATCGGCGGCGTTGGAATTGGCTTTGCCAGCCCGCAATTTCTTTGACCCCCTTGCCAAGGCTTTGGTTGAGCAGCGCCGCGATTTGCTGTGGTCTCCCGATAACCGCAGACGCGTGTCGCAACTATTGCGCGCGATATCACAGGCCCCTGAAACTCTGTTCCGCGACGCGCAGGATGCCGAAATCCTGTCCAATATAATCCGCGATCTTGAGGCGGGTACGGATCTTGAGCCCGCAGCCGAGCTGCTTTGGATATTGGCGCTTGAGGTCGAGGACGGCGATTTGGAGCAGGCGGCACAAAAGCTCGCGCGCGCGCAAGATAAACTGGCCGAAGCGATTAAAAACGGGGCCACGCCAGAAGAAATTGCCCGGCTGATGGATGAATTGCGCCAAGCACAGCGGGAATATTTCAAAGAATTCGCGGAACGCAATCCGCCCTCCGAGCAACCCGAGCGCCTGCCGGATGATGAGGCCGTGTCAGAGGATCAGTTGCAAGAGATGATGGACCGTTTGCAAAAGCTCATGGAAGAGGGTCGCATGGCCGAGGCGCAAGAGCTGTTGGAAGAGATTAACCGTTTGATGCAAAATCTTCAAATGACACCCGGGCAATCGGGTGGAGAAGGGCAGGAGGGTCAAGAGGGCGGCGGGCAACAGATGGAAGATCTCGCCGATAGTTTGCGCCAGCAGCAGGAGCTCTCGGACCAAACCTTCCGTGATTTGCAGGGCCAAACCCCCGGCGATCAGCTCGGCGGCGGTGGCGCCGAGGGCGGCAATGACGCTGGCGAAGAGGGGCCATCCTTCCAAGACAGTTTAGCCGAGCAGCAAAAACAATTGGAACGTGACGTTGAACGGCAAAGGGGCAATTTGCCCGGCGCGGGCACCGAAGCGGGGCAAGCGGCCCGCCGGGCGCTGGATGAGGCCGCTGAGGCCATGGATCAAGCCGCGGAAGATTTGCGCGCCGGAGATCTTCCGGGCGCATTGGACAATCAATCGGAGGCCATCGACGCGCTGCGTGAAGGCATGCGCCGTTTGGGCGAAACACTGGATGAGCAGGCCGCGCCCGGACAGGGGGCCACCCCCAATGACCGCCGCGCCGAGGGGCAATCGCAAAGCCCATCCACGCGTGATCCTCTGGGACGGGATGTTGGGGGCAATGGCCAATTAGGTGCTGGCGAGCAGATGGTGCCGCAAGAAGAATTGCGTCTGCGCTCACAAGAATTGATGGAAGAAATTCGTCGCCGGGCCGGGTCGCTCGAACGTCCCAAAGAGGAGCGCAATTATCTCCAACGGCTGCTGGATCACTTTTAATTGGCGGCGGCCCAAAAGGCGGCGGCGCTCTTAAAGGCTGAAAGTCATACGATAGTCCAAAATGGCCTGCAAGCCATGCTGAAGCCATTGGCGCATATCATCGACCCAAAACACATAGGCGTTAATCCGATCTGTTTGGCTGGGAAAATTTTCGGTGATTTGCGGTGCAAAGATATAAATTGCGGTCAACACGCCCAGAATCAAAAGCGCCGCGACTGTGCCGCGTTGCCGGCTGTCGAGCGGTGCAACTTCCTCTGGTGCTTTGCTTGGTATCACAGGCTTTGTCAGGGGTGGCGCATCGTCAGTTGCGCTGACGAGTGAGGAAATTTTGACCGTATCAATCGGCGGCAAATTCTTAGAGGTCGGCGCGGCCATTGGTTGTGGGCGCGGCTCTACCGGCGGCTTGGCTGGGGGGGGCGGTCTGTCCAGCCCTCGCGTTGCAGGGGCTTGCTCAGGTTCTGTTTCATGGGCCATGCGCTTTTCAGCCTTGCGCGCCTCCATCTCACGCTGCACCTCTTGTTGTAGGATGCTGCTGACCTTGGGATCAATCGTGGTGCGCTCGGGTGGCGGAGTGTTGGCTGGAACAAACCAAGTCTCTTGGCAACCAGAGCATTGCACGTCCCGTCCCTCTGTGGGAATTACATCGTCGGGGATTTCATATTCCGCATCGCATTTTGGGCAGAGTAAACGCACCGAGGCCTCGATTCTATTTCGTGTCCAGGATGTAGACGATATCGATACGATAACGCTACAGCTGACGTGCTTAAAATACCACTGTTTATGCGTCACCTGCAGATTCCTGCCGATGTCACGAGACGGGTTTTCACACGGCGGTAAATACGCCCAATGACGCTGGTTTTGCAACGCGTTTGCTCCTATACCAAGGGCAAGAAACCGATAAGGAGCCGTTATGGCCTATGCAGTGCAATGGATTCGCTCTTTGCTGTTCAACATTCAGATGTATGTGGCAATGGTCATCGTGGCCATCGTCTTTCTGATTCCCATGATCTTCAGCCAAAAAGGCGCCTCGCTTGCGGCCAATGTCTATTGCTGGTGGGTGGTATGGTCAGCCCGTTGGATGATCGGACTCAAAGTCCATGTGCGCGGCACGGTTCCAAAAGGCGAAGTCTTGATCGCCGCCAAACACCAATCCTTTTTCGATATCATTGTGATTTTCAACTGCCTGGATCGGTCGAAATTCATTATGAAGCGACAACTGTTGTTTACGCCCATTGTCGGTCAATACGCCTATCGGCTCGGATGCATTCCTGTGAATCGTGGCAAGGGAGCGGCCGCCATACGCAAAATGCTTGCCGATGTTGCCTCCGGCCGCGTGGCGCCAGGGCAATTGGTGATCTACCCGCAAGGCACGCGCGTCGCGCCAGGCGACAAGAAAGTCTATAAGATGGGCTCGGGTGTTTTGTATCGCGAATTGCAGCAAGATTGCGTGCCGGTGGCTTTAAATACAGGGATCTTCTGGCCAAAACGCAGCATTTACCGCAAGCCGGGCATCGCGACCGTCGAGTTCATGGAGCCGATCCCAAAGGGCAAACCTGTGGCGGAGTTCATGGAATTGATGGAAGCGGCCGTGGAAGGGCGCTCACGCGAATTGATGGCCGAAGTGGGGTTTTACGAGTGAGGCTGCGCCACGGGTTGGCGATGAACCCGTGGCGGAATTCTAAGACAATAAGGTTCAAATCGGACATGGCGTAGCATCGCTGCGCCCGTCTCAGATTCAGTGCATGGTGTGAAAATCAGCGTCGCGTATAATGTGTGAAAGGCCGGGCAAGCTGGCGATGCGCGATGGTTTTCGCTGAAGTTCATTGACGTGAGTTTTGCCTTGAAATCGGGTGTTTTGGCTTCTACGGTTTAACGCACTACATCACGAGGAGCGTAAAATGCACTTTGGATACAGCATTATATATGTTGCAAGTGTTCCTGAAACCCTGGCCTTCTATGACAAGGCGTTTGGATTGCAAACGGGTTTCCTCCATGAAAGTGAACTTTATGGAGAGCTTAAGACCGGTGCCACAACCCTGGCTTTTGCGGCCGATGAAATGGCAAAGGTAAATGGCTTGTCTATGCGCCCCAATCGCGCCAATGAGAGACCTGCGGGCTATGAGATTGCTTTGGTCACGGATGACCCGGAAAGCGCTTTTGACAAGGCCGTGAGTGCCGGCGCTGTGGCTGTGACCGCACCGCAAGCAAAGCCTTGGGGGCAAATTGTAGGTTACCTGCGCGATAATAATGGGTGTCTTGTCGAAATTTGTTCGCCGATCGGGGGATGACAGATGCTGCCTTCGAAATTTCAAAGCAACTGGGGGCGCTGTGAGTGATCGGATTTTAAATTTGACGCAGCTTGAGGCGCTTTATGACGAGCCTTCGCGCAACAGCTTGGTCAAAGTCGCGCGACATATTACGCCGGAATATGGCGCTTGGATCGGGGCCGCGCGGTTTTGTGTATTGAGCACAGTGGGCCCTGACGGCACCGATGGCAGCCCGCGCGGGGATGCGGATCCAGTTGTGCATATCCAAGATCCGCAGACCCTCCTTATGCCCGATTGGCGCGGCAATAACCGTTTGGATTCCCTGCGCAATATCGTCGAAGATGGCCGGGTGTCTCTCATGTTCATGGTGCCCGGAAATTCGAATGTGGTACGCGTCAATGGCGATGCGCATCTTTCGGTGTCGGCGGCGCATCTTGCAAGGTTTGAGCGCAATGGCCAGCACCCACGCAGCCTGGTCGTGATATCCGTATCGGAGGTTTACAGCCAATGCGCCCGGGCGATCTTGCGGTCGGGGCTTTGGCAGGGGCAGGCTGCGCCTGATCTGCCGAGCATGGGCGATATTTTGCAAGCTCAAACTGCCGCAGCGGCCGAGCAGTCGGCACGGATCGACAGTGCGACCTATGAAAAAGACTGGCAGGCCCGGGTGACAAAATCCATGTGGTGAGCTGGGGTCGGCCCTTAGCTTGCCAAACCCTTGGTGCCCATATCTAGGAATTTTTGCCGCCGATCTTTCATCAAACTGTCTGGCTTTTTCTTGCCAAGCTCGTCGAGCAATTTGGCCAAAGTCTGTCCAACCGCTTGCATGGTGGATTTCGGGTCGCGATGCGCGCCGCCCTTTGGCTCTGCAATGATTTGATCGCAAATGCCTAATGTCGTGAGGTCCTGCGCTGTGAGACGCAGCGCCTCAGCCGCTTCGCGCATTTTTTCGGCGTCTTTCCAAAGGATGGAAGCGCAGCCCTCCGGGCTGATGACCGAGTAAATCGAATGCTCAAGCATCACCAAACGGTTGGCCGTAGCAAAGGCCACCGCCCCACCTGATCCGCCTTCGCCAATAATGACAGAGATCAGAGGCACTGTCAGCTGCAAGCATTTTTCTGTTGATCGGGCAATAGCTTCGGATTGACCGCGCTCTTCTGCGCCCTTGCCGGGAAAGGCGCCGGGGGTATCGACCAGGGAGATGACGGGCAGGCCAAACCGGTTGGCCAGATCCATCAAGCGGATGGCTTTGCGATAGCCTTCTGGCCGCGCCATGCCAAAATTGCGGGCGATGCGCGATTTGGTATCATGCCCTTTTTCATGACCAATGACCACAACAGGCCGGTCACCCAAACGGGCCAACCCGCCCATGATGGAATGATCATCGGCAAAATTGCGATCCCCGGCCAGCGGGGTGTATTCTTGGAACAGCTCTTGAATATAATCTTTACAATGGGGCCGATCAGGATGGCGCGCCACCTGGCATTTGCGCCAAGGGGTGAGCTTGGCATAAAGCTCATCGAGCAAGGCACGCGCTTTTTTGTCCAGCGCTTTGGCCTCAGCCTCAATGTCCATATCCTCATTATCACGGCCCATAGCGCGCAGCTCTTCAGCCTTGCCTTCGATCTCTGCTAAGGGGCGTTCAAATTCAAGATAGTTGGTCATGTCTGGCCTCAAAATGACGATTTGAAACCTATATGACCCCGGTGGCACCAAAGTGCAACAGAACTGCGTCAGATCGGCAAGTTTTGCCCGACCGCGTCCCTTTAGGCGCTGTTGATCATTTCATATTGTCGAACAATCACTTCGGCTTGTTTGATGGAGGCGATATCGACCAAACGGCCTTTATAGACCGTGGCACCTTCGCCGTTTTCTTTGGCCTGTTGCATGGCAGCGAGAATGTCGCGGGCCTCGGCAACAGCCTCTTCAGAGGGGGTGAAAACCTCATTGGCCAGTGCGATTTGCTTGGGATGGATCGCCCATTTGCCAACCATGCCAAGGGTGGCGGAACGGCGGGCCTGGGCGCGGAAACCCGCGTCATCGCTGAAATCGCCAAAGGGTCCATCAACCGGCAAAACCCCATGGGTGCGACAGGCCGCGACGATAGCCGCCTGGGCCCAGTGCCAAGGATCTGACCAATGCTTGCTCTCGCCATGCTGCATATAGTAATTCTCTTGCGTGCCACCGATGCCCGTGGTCTGCATGCCCATAGAGGCCGCAAAATCAGCCGCACCCAAGGACATGGCCACAAGCCGCGGTGAGCTGGCGGCAATCTCTTCGACATGGGCCAGACCTGCGGCGCTTTCGATAATGACTTCAAAGGTGATGGGCTTGCGGCGTCCCTTGGCTGTTTCAATGGCTGTGGCCAAGGCATCGACGGCGTAGACATCAGAGGCACAGCCAACCTTTGGGATCATGATTTGATCAAGCCGGTCTGAGGCGCGCTCCAAAAGATCCACAACGTCGCGGTACCAATAGGGGGTGTCGAGACCGTTAATTCGTACCGAGAGGGTCTTGCTGCCCCAATCAACGTCATGGGTCGCTTGAATGATGTTTTCGCGTGCGCTGTCTTTGTCGCTGGGCGCCACGCTGTCTTCGAGATCAAGATTGATCACATCTGCTGCACTGGCTGCCATTTTTTCAAACAGGGCGACGCGCGAACCGGGGCCGAACAATTGGCAGCGGTTGGGGCGCGCGACAGGGGTGGGTTGCAAACGAAATGACATATTGGACCTCGAGTAAGGAAATTTCAAGATTGGATGGCTTTGCAATATAATCTTGCGCAGGCAGTCGCAAGCGCAATTCTGTCACCCGGAGTGCGGGGATGATTCTGCGACGAATGCTGGCTGGATCGAGAGGAAGAACCAGTAAAAAATATAATCCGCATTAATATTCTAACAATATACTAATTTATCGAATATAAATCCATCAAACAGTAATTTCCTGCCCAACAATGGGTGAAATTTCGCGATATGTGACGTAGATTGCGCGTAACAGCACTAGGAGATTGCCATGATCAAGACCCCCTATCTATTGTTCCTCGGCGATGCGCCAGATCAGCTCGCCGCCAAAGTTGCCATCGGCATTAAAGATTGGCGCCCTGAGAATGCTGTGGCGCAGTTCCGCATGTCGGGATGCGGCGCGGATCTTGGGATTGCTGACATGTCGTTGCAAGAGGCAAAACACGCGGGGGCCAAGACTTTGGTCATCGGCGTGGCCAATCGTGGCGGGGTGATTTCTGAGGCCTGGAAAACTGTTCTGAAAGAGGCTCTGGCGATGGGCTATGATCTTGCGTCGGGCCTGCATAATTTGCTGCGCGATGAAGCCGATTTGGTGGCAACAGCCGCGAAATATGGCGGTCAGCTGCATGATGTGCGCGTGCCCTCTGTGCAATATCCCATCGCCAATGGCAAAAAGCGAAGCGGCAAGCGGTGCTTGACCGTGGGGACGGATTGCTCTGTGGGCAAGATGTATACGGCGATGGCAATGGATGCGGAGATGCGTCAACGGGGGTTGAAATCCACCTTCCGCGCAACGGGACAGACGGGGATTTTGATCACCGGGGGCGGTGTGCCTTTGGATGCGGTGATTGCCGATTTTATGGCGGGCTCCGTGGAGTATTTAACACCAGATAATGACGCCGATCATTGGGATCACATCGAAGGGCAGGGCAGCCTGTTTCACGTGTCTTATTCGGGCGTGACCATGGCACTCATTCATGGCGGTCAACCTGACGCGCTGATTTTGGGCCATGAGCCCACGCGCAGCCACATGCGCGGCTTGCCGGACTATCAGCAGCCCAGCTTGGAAGAGCTGCGCGATATGGCTTTGGCTCTGGCGCGGGTGGCCAATCCCGCGTGCCAGGTTGTGGGGATATCGGTCAATACCCAGCATATGTCTGAGGCCGAAGCCAAAAGTTACTTGGCGGAAGTGGAAGAGCGTATGGGGCTTCCAACTGTGGATCCCATTCGCATCGGATCCGGCCGCCTGGTCGATGCGTTGATGGCGCTTTGATCCAAAGGAGCGGCGCCTGTCGGCGCCGCACAACTCTATGCCTGTCGCGCGGCGTCGCCGCTTGACAGGCCCGGGCTGCCGCGACAGCCTACGCGGCAAAGGACATAAGGATGGGTATGCGGATCACGGTTCAGCCAGAGACGTTTCAATTGGCGCAGGTTTTTACAATTTCGCGGGGCTCGCGCAGTCAGGCAGAGGTCTTGACCGTTCGGATTGAGAAGGATGGGGTTATTGGCTGGGGCGAATGTGTGCCCTATGCGCGCTATGGCGAGAGCCTGGCTTCGGTGACTGCGCAGATCAACGCGCTGGGCCATATATCGCATGAGGAGCTGGGCGAGGCCCTGCCTGCGGGTGCGGCGCGCAACGCGGTTGATTGTGCTTTTTGGGATTTAGAGGCCAAGACCAGCGCTGTTTCGGTGGCACAGCGCGTTGGCTTGCAAGATCTTCAGCCTCAAATTACCGCCTATACCCTGTCTTTGGACAGTCCGGAGGCCATGGAGCGTCAAGCCAGGCTCAATGCGCATCGGCCTTTGCTGAAAATCAAGCTGGGAACGCCTGATGATATGCCTCGGCTTGAGGCGGTGCGGCGCGGCGCGCCCAAGGCACGGATCATTGTGGACGCCAATGAAGGATGGAGCGCCGAGGTGTACTCAGATCTCGCGCCGCATTTGCTGCGCCTTGGGGTCGAATTGGTCGAACAGCCTTTGCCAGCATCAGAAGATGACGCGCTTTTGGGCCTTGAGCGCCCATTGCCGATTTGTGCCGATGAGAGCTGCCATGATCGGAGCTCTTTGCCGCATATGCGTGGGAAGTATGATTATGCCAATATCAAATTGGATAAGACAGGCGGCTTGACCGAAGCCTTTGCCCTGCGCGATGCGGCGTTGGAGGCGGGTTTTGGTTTGATGGTGGGGTGTATGGTCGGCAGTTCGCTGGCGATGGCTCCAGCAGTGCTTTTGGCGCAGGCCGCGCAGTTCACCGATCTTGACGGGCCGCTGCTTTTGGCCGAAGACCGAGATCACGCTTTGAAATTTGACGCAGACGGTGTGCATCCGCCCGTCGCAGCCTTGTGGGGATAGACCAATGACACGCACCGTATATGTAAACGGCAAGTATTTGCCGGAAAATGAAGCGACGGTTTCAATTTTCGATCGAGGCTTTCTTTTCGCCGATGGCGTCTATGAGGTGACGTCGGTTTTGGATGGGAAGCTTATTGATTTTGATGGCCATGCGCGGCGTTTGGCGCGTTCACTGGGCGAGCTGGGCATGCGCAATCCGATTGCGACCGAAGATTTGCTTGAGGTGCACCGGGAGTTGGTCCGAGCGAACGGCATCGTTGAGGGGCTGATCTATTTGCAGATCACTCGCGGCGCGGCTGCTGATCGCGATTTTGCCTATCCCAGTGAAGACACGCCGCCGACCATCGTGTTGTTCACACAAAATAAACCAGGTCTTGCGGACAGCCCGATGGCGAAGACAGGCATTAAGGTGATCTCTATTGAGGACCAGCGCTGGGCCCGCCGGGACATCAAGACCGTGCAATTGCTCTATCCTTCCATGGGCAAGATGATGGCCAAGGCCGCCGGCTGTGATGATGCTTGGATGGTTGAGGATGGTGCTGTCACAGAAGGCACCTCGAACAACGCCTATATCGTTAAAGGTGGCAAGATCATCACTCGGCATTTGTCGAATGACATTTTGCATGGCATCACCCGTGCCGCGGTGTTGCGCTTTGCCCGTGAAGCGCAAATGGAAGTGGAAGAGCGCGCCTTCACAGTGGCCGAGGCGCAGGATGCAGATGAGGCCTTTTTTACATCGGCTTCGGCCTTTGTGATGCCTGTGGTTGAGCTGGATGGTGCGGCGATTGGGACCGGTGCACCGGGGCCTGTGGCCACACGGTTGCGGGAAATCTATCTTGATGAGTCGCGCAAAGTGGCAATTTAATCGCATATCCTAGATGCCCGATGGCGGTGCGCCCGCTTTCTCTTGCTCGAATCTATGAAATACAGTTTGTTAGCCGAGCAAGGGTATTGTTGTGGCTTTCAGAACGAAAATTGGATTAATCGCGTTTTGCGTGGGATTGAGCGCTTTGGGATGGTTGGCCTACTCCAGTTGGCTGAACCGCATTGAAGCGCGCATTGCCCAACGGGTCACGCTAGACGGGCTTGAGCTGGACCATCCGTTGCAAATTTCGGTCAATGGTCGCGTGGTTACAGTGTCAGGATGGGTCAATTCTGAGGCAGAGCGTGCCCGGGTGTTGCGTCATTTGCACCCCCATGGGCCAGATATCACTGTGGCAGATCGCATGTCGGTGTTGGCGGAGGCCCGCCCCTATGTGACACAAATCATCCGCGATGCGCAGGGGCTGCGGGTGTCAGGCTATGCCCCCAGCCAAGCGGCGCTTGCAGCGGTCGCGGCGCAGATTGGGGCAGGCGCTGCCGATTTGCAATTGGCCTCTGGCATATCCCAAGCGCGGTGGCGGGGGGCCATGGAAAGCGCCATCAAAAGCCTTTCGCATTTGCACTCTGCTACATTACGGCTTGAAGACAGCCAGCTTCATTTGACCGCCACGGCGCGATTGCCCGATGATGCGCAAGCGGCGCGTGCGGCTTTGCCGGCGGGATATGACAGCCAAGTGGAGATTGAGGTTCTTGACGACGGACAGCCCTTTGCGCTGTCGGTGCAGCTCTCACAGGGCCAGCTGACGGCCATGGGAAAATTTCCGACGGGCGTATTGCCGCAAATTGTACCGGAAGACATCGGCAGGCCAGCGCGGGCGTTGCGCATTGAACAGGCGAGAATTGACGATGCTGACGGCCAGTTTACCCAAGCCCTGCGGGCCGCTTTGAGGGCTATGGCACAGGTGCAATCAGGCCAGCTTGAAGTGTCAAAGGAGAGAATTGAGATCACGGGCCTGGTCAACCGTGCGGGGCTATTGCGTGCTGAGCGCGCTTTGCGGAAAAGACCTGCGAACACTGAGCTGATGCGCCGCCTGGAAATTTACGATGACGGCCAGCCGTTCTACCTCTTGGCGGAATTTGACGGCGCCGAAGTTCAGTTTCGCGGTAAGATCCCCTATGGGGTGAAGCTCTCTGCTTTGGCCACACGCTTTGAGGCACAGCGCTCCGAAAATTTGGTGCAGGCGGAGATCACGGACGGCGTGCGCGATTGGACAGGCGCCTTGGTTGCGGGTTTGGCTGGTTTGCGCGAGATGCAACATGGCCGTTTGATGGTGGCGCCGGGATCGCTTCACCTGTCGGGCACCGTAACCACGCCTGAAATACAGGCGAAAATCGAGGCGCATTTGGCGCAAAAGCCAGCGGAATTTTTGCTCACGCGCCGGTTTGATCTGGTGGATGATGGCACGCCGCCGGATTTCACACTTGCCTATGATGCCCAAAGCGGCGCACGCCTGTCCGGGAAATTGCCCAAGGGTTTGGATGCCGCGCAGATTACTCAGATTTTGCAGCTGCCCTATATTGAGGATACGGCCCAGGTGGGTTTGATCGGACGGGCGGATTTTACGCGGCAGGTCTTAAGAGTTCTGGCGGATTGGCTGCGGCACTTTGAGCAGTTTGAGTTCCAGTATTCTGCAGGGCAGCTGGCCCTAAAGGGTGTGGCTGCGCCGGGTGTGGCAGCTGAGGGTTTGGCTGCAGCTTTGTCGTCGCGGTTTGTGATTGCCACTGAAATCTCGGAGGCTGGGCCGAGCGCGGATATCGGCGCAGAGCGCATTCATGCCCGAAGCGGGCTTTTGGAGCGCCGAGTGCCTGGGGCCTGGGTGCCGGTCTATAGTTTTGAGCCGACAGCCGCGCGGTGCAGCGCTGCCACATCGACTATTTTGGAGCAGGAACACCTCAGGTTCGGGGAGGGTCTTGCGCTCTTTGATGTCAGCGCCGCGCCCGCATTGGCGCATTTGGCCGGGGTGATTGGTCATTGTTTGCGAAACTCTGCGCTGCGTGTTGACGCGGTCGATCATAGTTTTTCGATGCAAAGCGAGGCGGAGAATGACCAACTCAGCCGGGCACGGGCCAGGGCTTTGGTCGCGGCATTAACCTCGCGCGGCCTGACCAAAGAGCGCATTCAGCCAAAGGGATTCGGAGATCGCAGGCCGCATGATACGCAACAGCTGTCCTTTGCGCAGCCTGCGGACCGCATTGAATTCATTTGGGACGAGCAGCCATGAAACGATCACAGGGGGCGCGCGCGCATGTTTGAAGGTTGGATGTTTCTTGTGACCGAAATTTGGGTCCTGCTTGTGTTGGCGGGTCTGTTGGGGTTGTTTTGTGGCTGGATCATCTGGGGATTTGGCAAGAAAGGCAGAGCGCTTAACCCAGAGGATGCTGCCGTCGCGGGTAAAACTCTCCCGCCTTTGGAGCCCCAAGCGGAGCCGGGCCCGCCTGCCTTACCGCCGGGCTTTGATTTAGACAATACACCCGATGATCTGCGGCGGATTAGAGGTATTGGTCCAAAAATCGAGGCGCAATGTCATCGGCTCGGCATTTATTCCTACGCGCAAATTGCCGCTTGGACTGCTGAAGATATTGCCCATATTGATGCACAGCTGCGTGGATTTGAAGGCCGGGCCAGCCGAGACGATTGGGTGTCTGAGGCAAAAGCCTTGATGGTTGAGAAAGGCCAGTCTCAGTCCTAGTCGTGGCTCTTGGCAAATTTTGCCTGGGCGTCTGGGCTGGCTTCGGTTTGATGCGCGTCTTTCCAGCGCTCAAACGGCATACCGTAGAAAGCTTCGCGCGCCTCTGCTTTGCTCATTTCAACACCAGCCTCTTGTGCCGCTTCCTGATACCAACGCGACAGGCAATTGCGGCAAAATCCTGTAAGATTCATCATATCAATGTTCTGCACATCCGGGCGGTCTTGGATGAGATGTTGCTGCAGGCGGCGGAAGGCGGCGGCTTCAAGTTCTAATTTTAGTTGCGCGTCCATAGGGGTCATCCTTGTGATGGGGGGTGCGATTGCACCTCTGCCAGGGCCGATTGTAGGAGGGGCGCCAAAAGCGCGGCCCAAACTTCTTGGTCCTTGGAAGTTTCGATTAAATCATTTCTGACTTCAATCAAGATATTGAGCCGTCCCTGACGCAGGGCGTGGCGATCGATGCTGTCGCCGGGCAAATGCCCATCATAGGGTTCATTGATGCCAACGGTCAGATCTCCACGCGCTTGCAATCGTGCGATAACCGGATCGGCCAGGCGGCGGTCGTCGGCAAAGAGGATGCCGATGTCCCAAGGCCGTTTTGGCCGGCCGACAAGCTGCGGCGTGAAGGAGTGAATGGCAACAATGGCAGGGTCGGATGCAGCGAGCTTGGCATAGGCCGCATGATAGGGGCGGTGATAGGCCTCGAGCCGGCGCGTAATTTCAACCGCATCGGCGTTGCGATTTGCTGGAATTAGGCTGCCGTCATAGAGCTTCATGAGCAAAGTAGGATCATCTTCTCCACGGTTGGGATCAATCACCAAGCGGGAGAAATTGCTGCATAAGACGGGCGCTTTTAGGTGCCTTCCCAGCGCAAGGCTAAGCCCTTTGGCCCCCACGTCGTAAGCAATATGGCGGTTCATATCATCGGCCGGCAATCCCAGGCTGCCGTTGTTTATCTCCGGCGGCACGCGATTGGCTGCGTGATCACATGTAATAAGCCATGGCCCTTTATGTTCGGGTCCTGTAATGGAAAATGGGTATTCGTCGCTCATGACCCCTCTTAGCTGAGTTGCACAGGGATGTGAATTGGGGCATTAGGGGCTCAACATGATAGCGATAACATAAAAGAGTTCTTTGCATGAAACGTGATAGAAACGTAAAAATCGTCGCCACACTGGGTCCGGCGTCAAATGATTATGACATGATCCGGGCTTTACACGAGGCGGGTGCAGATGTGTTTCGTCTGAATATGTCCCATGGGGATCATTCGGAAATTGCCGCACGCCATGCGATCATTCGGCAGGTTGAGAAAGATCTGAACAGTCCAATCGCGATCTTGGCTGATCTGCAAGGACCAAAGCTGCGGGTTGGAACCTTTGAAAAGGGCGAAGAAGATTTGCTCACCGGAGCAGCTTTTCGTTTAGACTTGCAAGATCTTCCGGGTGATATCAATCGCGTGACCCTCCCGCATCCTGAGATTTTTCAGGCGTTGGAGCCGGGTGCACGGCTCTTGGTCAATGATGGCAAGATTCGCCTGAAGGTGCAAAGCTGTGGCCCTGATTTTGCGGAATGTGTGGTCGAAGCTGGCGGCATGATTTCAAACCGCAAGGGTGTGAACGTGCCGGATGTGGTTTTGCCGCTCAAAGCCCTTTCTGCCAAGGATAGGGCAGATCTGGAGTTTGCCTGCAATTTGGGCGTCGATTGGCTGGCTCTGTCCTTTGTGCAGCGCCCTGAAGATGTCTATGAGGCGCGTGCTTTGGCCAATGGTCGGGCTGCTGTTTTGTCGAAGATTGAAAAACCTGCGGCAGTGACGGCCTTTGATGAGATTTTGCGCGTTAGCGACGGGATCATGGTAGCACGCGGCGATCTGGGGGTCGAGCTTCCGGTGCAGGCGGTTCCGCCTATCCAAAAACAATTGGTGCGCAAATGCCGGGCGGCTGCAAAGCCCGTGATTGTCGCAACGCAGATGCTGGAAAGTATGATCGAAAGCCCCATGCCGACCCGCGCTGAGGTCAGCGACGTTGCCAATTCGATCTATGAAGGCACAGACGCGATCATGCTTTCGGCGGAATCGGCTGCCGGTCTATTTCCCATTGAAGCGGTCACCACGATGAACAATGTGGCCATCGAGGTCGAGCGTGACCCAACCTATACGGCGATTTTAGAGGCCAGTCGGAGTGTGCAGGGCAAATCTGTGGCCGATAGCATTGTGGCGGCTGCGCGGGAAATTGCCGAAACGACCGATGTTAAAGCGATTGCATGCTTTACCTCGTCGGGCACAACTGCCAGTTTAACCGCGCGGGAACGTCCACGGGTGCCGATCATTGCTTTGACGGCAAATATCAGTACCGCGCGGCGTTTGAGCCTGACCTGGGGCACGAATTGCGTGATCACCGGGCCGGTAGATCGCTTTAAGACGGCGGTTGTGGCGGCCGTACGGGCCGCAGTCAGCCAAGGTTTTGCCGAAGAGAGCGATCAAATCACCGTGACAGCTGGGGTTCCGTTTAACCAAGCTGGAACAACGAATATTCTGCGCGTTGCGCCTTGTGAGGAGCGGTTGATCTTCCGATCTGAACCGGACAGCTAATGGATTCAAATTTGGCTTTAATGATCGCCGGTGGCATTATTTTATCCATATTTGGTGTCATTAGTGCGCTCAATGCGTCGATTGAGGACCGCTCGGCACGTTTGGGGCAAGGTCTGTTTATCCTGGGGATCGGGATGGTGGCTTGGTCATGGATCATGGCGCCCGATGGGCTGACACTTTCTGATATTCCGCAGGCCTTTTTGATCGCTTTGGTGGCTTTGGTGAAATAGCATTTACCGCTTGCTCTTGCAGGCATTCGCGCCTAAAAGCCAAGCTCTAACGCGGGACCGGCCAAAAGTGGCATGCCGAGTCGCGCGCTCACGTTCTAAAATAGGAGATCGAAATGCCCAAAATGAAGACCAAGTCGAGCGCAAAAAAGCGCTTCAAGGTGTCAGCGACCGGTAAGGTCATGGCGGCACAAGCTGGCAAACGCCACGGTATGATCAAACGTACTCGTAAATTCATTCGTGACGCCCGCGGCACGACCACTCTGTCTGCTCCTGACGCGAAGATCGTCAAGAGCTACATGCCCTACGACCGCTAAGGAGGTTCACAGAGATGTCACGTGTTAAAGGTGGGACAGTAACCCACGCCCGTCACAAGAAAATCATTAAAGCTGCCAAAGGCTATTCTGGCCGCCGGAAGAATCTGTTCAAAACAGCGACCCAGGCCGTCGATAAGGCCAACCAATACGCCACGCGCGACCGGAAGGCCCGCAAGCGTAATTTCCGTAGCCTGTGGATCCAGCGTATCAATGCAGCATGCCGGAGCCATGATGAGACTTTGTCTTACAGCCGTTTCATCAACGGTCTGTCCTTGGCTGGTATCGAAGTGGATCGCAAAGTTTTGGCTGATCTGGCCGTACACGAACCTGACGCTTTTGGCGCAATCGTGACCAAAGCGCAGGCTGCGCTGGCTTAAACCAGCCTTCAACAGAATTTGGATGCAGCCTCGGAGTGACTCCGGGGCTGTTTTCGTTTTTATTCCGGCGGTGCCAGTCCGTTAGATTATTTTACTAAAATTTTTGACAACTGCGTCCCGGAGGGTTAACCTCTTATATATTTTAAAGATTTATTTTGTCACCCATCAGGCTGTGACGCTAATTTTATTCAGAATTTGGATTTCCTATGGTTCGTTTTATTTCAGCTCCTATTTTATACTGCATGGTTTCTACGGTGCTTGTTCCAATCAGCGCCGAAGCTCAAGACTTTAAGCGTTCATTCTGGCTGCACAGTGCATTGGCCCAAGCGACTGAGACTCGACAGGCGCCGTTCACCGTGTCGCTTGCCCCTGGTCTCAATAGTGTGATCGGCAATGCGGCAATGGCCGGCATTGGGTTGTCTGTGGTGGGCGCCCTTGCTCTGGGCCAAACGGATCAAGTCTCGGGCGCTGGGGGAAGCCTGTCGCAAAACGCGCTTCCCACGGGCGATTACCGCGACACGACGCAAGGGGCCTATGGCACCGAATACCGCTACAATGCCAATTTGGCGCAATTAAATGTATTGCCGCTCAACAATTATGGTTATGACGGAACTGGGATCAATGTCGCGGTGGTGGATTCTGGTATCGACGCCAGTCACCCTGAATTTCTGAATTCGACGATCCGTGGCTATGATTTTTCCAATAGCGCAACTGGCTATGGTGGCGATCCAAATGGGCATGGAACGCATGTGGCGTCGATTATTGCCGGTGATGCGGATGGTACCGGAATGCGCGGGGTGGCCTATGATGCCACTCTTTATTCTTATCGGGTAGATGCAGATGGGGACGGAACTTTTGAAGCGCTCAACACCGATTCTCGAACTGCAGCTGTTGCGCGCCGCCATATCACGGACAATATTCAAGTCTCAAACAACAGCTGGGGCAGGAAAGGGGACGTGACCAGCTATACGAACAGCCAAGTGCGCAGCTCTTATCGTCTTAGTATTGCGGCTTTTGCTGATGCGCAGGCGGCTGGCACGCTCTTCGTTTTTGCGGCGGGCAATTCTGGCAATTCTGAGGTGTCCATAGATGACGGGTTGCCTTATCATGCGCCTGAGCTTGTTGATGCTTGGCTGGTGGTTGTTGCATCAGATGAGAATGGAGTGGAAACCGGATTCACCAATCGCTGCGGCGTGGCGGCGGCGTTTTGTGTGACGGCTCCGGGCAATCGAGTTCTGGCGGCTGATGCGGGAACCACTGGCTATGTCGCCTTGAGTGGCACGTCTATGGCCGCGCCTTTCGTCAGCGGACTTGCGGCAGCTTTGATGGAAAAATTCCCAAACCTCACACCAAAACAGATTGCCACACGGATCAAAACCACCGCCTCACTTGCGCCTCTTACGGGTTTTTTTGGCGAGACATTGGCGAATGACGGGACCGCCGCTATGGAGGCAATTTTCGGTCACGGTTTGGTAGATTCTGGCGCTGCCGCCGCTCAGATTGGCAATTTAACCTATGCTTTGGGACCTGACGTGAGCCGGGGTCAGGACTTGAGCCAATCAAAACTAGCGCTCCCGGCCGGCGTGGGGCGCGATCTGGCCAAACAAATCATGGCCGATGATTTTGTAGTGTTTGATTCCTTCGATAATGCCATGTTCACCGTGTCAGGATCCCAGGTCTTTGAAGCAGCGGCTGCGGGCTTTGTGCCAAGCTACGGTGCAGGTTCCGCAATAATTGATGCGACAGGTGGCAGCGTTAAGGCCCGTCGTGCTTTACAGAGCCAGCCAAAAGAACAGCTGATTTTCAGCTTTTTGCAGCAGGGAGATACTCCAATCACTGCGGATTATTGGCAGGGGATGGCGGCTTTATTCGCGCCGCAACCCTTCGTGGTCCCGGCCGCTAAGCTGCGCATGAGTTGGGAGAGTCGCCAGGGTTCCATATCATCTTTGATGCCGTTTTTATCTTTTGGCAGCGGCGCTTTAGGGCAAGGGTCGGATCGATCTCTTGAGATTGGTTTGGCAAGTAAGGTTCGGCTTGGCGGGGCGATAGATCTGATCTCTTCGATTTCAGTTGGCGAGCAGGCGATTAATTTCGGTCTGGACGATCAAAGCGATCTTATCGGGCTTGTGAAAGCTGAATTCGGGGTGAACGCAACTCTCAACGCGGCCAATCGATTTTTCTTGCGCTATGAACAAAGCCGATATTCCGACAGGGCGGCCACTGAGTCTGACTTTGGCATGTCCGCGGCGCGGGCAGACAGTTGGATGATGGGTGTCGAAACGCAGCTACCGGAGGCGGATTTAACGGTGGGTGTGCGAAATGACTACGCATTGTCACAGGGGACCGTGTCGCTCATGACGCCGGCCAGCATGTTGAAAGATGGGACAATTCTATATGATCATAAATCATATGGCCTTGACCGATCTGTGCGGCTGCGCCCCTTCGTGGCGGTGCAGCATGACACATACGGCGGGACGCTGAATTTTGGGGCACGTTTTGGCTCTTGGGACAGGTCAGATTTGGAGGGGGTCGAATTAAGCTTTTCGCGTCAATTTTAACGTCTGCCTTTTTGCTCAATTGCAGCGCAGATCCGCAAGCCAATGATTTTGGCTTTGTGGAATGGACAATCACATCTGATTTTCTTCCTGAGGGACAACGTCTGACCGCAGAGCAAATACGGGATGTGCAGGATCGCTTGGATTTGCCCATCTCGGGAGAACCCACGGTCTACGCCAGCAATATTCTTGGCAACGCAGCTGTGGAAGGTGAATTGACGATTGAGCACTTGGACGCCAAGGGCGCAGAGGTCATTGTGACCTACAAACAGGGCTCGGGAATGGGGGCCACGGTGCTCAACCAGCGTTTGATCATGCTGAACGTGCCGAAGGATGTGTCGGTTAAAAGCTTCAAAATCATCTATCCCGAACCGCTGGCTGTCAAAAAAACTATGCGAAGAAAATGACGCTAAGATTTCCCGAAGCGCTCGCAATACTCCAAAGGTCACTGCATATTTTGCCCTTCAACCTTTCCTCAGGGCGCTGTGCTTTCCAGGGCTCTTGATGTTGGAGATCGCGCCTTACGGCGCTTTTACCCTTGGCGGGTCGCTCGAATTCCATCATACGACGGTGATGATTTCGCGTTTGGTCAAAACCCTGTGGCAGCACGTCCGCTATATCCCGCTGCTGTCAGCCTTAACCATCTCCCGTGGTCGCGCTTTTGACCGCCGAGCTCAGGCTTTTGGAGGGTTGGTTGGTCTCTTGGTCCGATTCTTTCCCTTGGCACGCCGGCGCGTTGAGGCTGAATTGCGGCGTGTTTATCCGGATATGCCGCGCCGGGAGCGCTTGGATCTGTGCCGAAATATGGGCCGCAACATGGGGCGCACCCTGTATGAAATCCTGCATTGCAGCGAATTTCAAACCCTACACCACCGCAACACCGTGTCCGGCCCGGGGCTTGAAGCCCTGCAAAAAGCTCATGCAGAGGGAAAGGGGGCCATCATCGTCTCAGGCCATTTTGGCCAATGGGAGGCGGTGCGCTCAACACTCAAGTCATTGGGGCTAGAGACAGGCGCTGTCTATCGACCGCAAACCAATCGACATTATGAGCGGCGCCTCTATTCGGGCATCGCAGCTGGCGGGCAGCCTATTCTGGCCACTGGGAAAATTGGCACCCGCGCCCTGGTGCGCCATGTGCAATCTGGCGGTTTCATCGCAATTTTACTGGATGAGAAATATCCCGATGGGGAACGGTTGCCGTTTTTGGGACAACCGGCGCTCACCGCTCTGGTCGCGGCGCAATTGGCGATCAAATATGATGTGCCGCTGGTGCCTGCTTTCGGCACCCGTATGGAGGATGGCACAAAATTCTCTGTAGAATTTGATGCCCCTATTCCCGCCACGGATAGCATCACGATGACCCAGGCCTTCAATGACAATCTGTCAGCGCGCATCTTGGCCAACCCCGATCAATGGTATTGGCTGCTCGGACGTTGGAAGGGCGCCTAAGTCATCTCCCAGGGCTCTAACCCACGGCGAGACCGGAAGTTTTACGCAAGCGCCCTTGCTCGCGCCGCATAATCTCGCTAGCACGGGGCGCAATATAATTTGGAGGATCCGATGGATGATCTGCGCGAAAAATATTTAGCCCTCATTTCAGCGGCGGCCGATGAATCTGCGCTGGAAGAGCTGCGCGTTCAAGCTGTTGGGAAGAAGGGTGAGATCAGCCTGCAAATGCGATCATTGGGTAAAATGTCGCCCGAAGAGCGGCAGGTGGCCGGTCCGGCGCTCAATGCTCTGAAAGATGAGGTTAATTCTGCCCTCACGGCGCGCAAATCTTCCATGGCGGATGCGGCTTTGGAGGAGCGTTTGAAGTCCGAATGGTTGGATGTCACGCTGCCAGGGCGCCAGAGGCCGGTGGGGACCATCCACCCAATTTCCCAAGTCTGGGAAGAAGTCACCGCAATTTTTGCCGATATGGGATTTTCCGTGGCTGAAGGGCCGCAGATTGAAACCGATTGGTATAATTTTGACGCACTCAACATGCCCGGGCACCACCCGGCCCGCGCAGAGATGGACACCTTCTATACCCACAGAGCCGAGGGCGATGACCGCCCGCCGCATGTGCTGCGCACCCATACCAGCCCGGTTCAAATCCGCTCAATGGAAAAAATGGGCGCGCCGATGCGGGTGATCTGCCCTGGTCGGGTGTATCGGGCAGACTATGATCAGACCCATACGCCAATGTTTCATCAGGTCGAAGGCTTGGCGCTGGACACAGATACTTCCATGGCCAATCTGAAGTGGTGCCTCGAAGAATTCGTGAAAGCCTTCTTCGAAGTGGATGATGTGGAGTTGCGGTTCCGCGCCTCGCATTTCCCCTTTACGGAACCTTCCGCGGAGGTGGATATTCGTTGCTCGTGGGCCGATGGGCAGCTCAAAGTGGGCGAGGGTGATGATTGGCTTGAGATTTTGGGCTCGGGCATGGTGCATCCTAAAGTATTGGCGGCCGGTGGAATTGATGCGTCGAAATACCAAGGCTTTGCGTTCGGCATGGGCATTGATCGGATCGCGATGCTGAAATACGGCATTCCGGATTTGCGCGCCTTCTTTGACAGCGACCTGCGCTGGCTGCGCCATTATGGTTTTGCGGCGCTGGATAAGCCGGGGTTGGTCAGCGGGCTGAGCCGATGACGCCGATCCAGGGGGCGTTGTGGGCGTGACCTCATGACCCGAATTTTGATTGTCGATTCTAATGGGCCGGGATTGCCGGCTTTGGGGCCGGGCTTTGCTGCGGTCTTGCAGAAGCTTTCGGGGAGCATCACCTGCAGCCTTTGCGCGCCCTATTTGGGGCAGGCCCTGCCTGACGAGGTATTTGACGGGGTGGTGTTTACCGGGTCAGCTGTGGCCTGGTGTGTTGATGCGCCGGAGGGGCAGGCCCTGCGGGATATCTGGAGGCAAGTGACCCGTTGGCAGGTGCCGATTTGGGGCTCTTGCAACGGCATGCAGCTGGCCGCTTTTATGCTGGGTGGCATATGCGCCGCCTCGCCTCGTGGCGATGAAGAGGGGCTGGCGGAGGCCATCACTTTGACTGACATCGGGCGGGAACACCCTATGATGCAGGGCCGAGCCAGCCAGTTTCGCGTGCCTTGCGTGCATCGCGACGAGGTGCAGCGCCTGCCCAATGGGGCGGTTCTTCTTGCTGGAAACGCCCATTCGCCGGTGCAGGCCTTTGCCTATGAAACCGCGGACATCAGCTTTTGGGGCACGCAGTATCATCCCGAATTTTCACGCGCAGACGTCGCAACTTGGCTGGCGGATCGCGGCAAATCATTGCCCGACAGCGAAGAGCAGGATGGGCAGGGCGATCTAGCTCTTGCAACCCGGACGTTGGAATTGCAAAACTGGCTGGCACATGTCACATCGCGCCAGAGAACCACAGGGGCAAAGTAATGAAATTCACACTGTCTTGGTTGAAAGACCATTTAGAGACCCAAGCGAGCTTGGATGAGATCACCTATGCTTTGACCGACCTTGGTCTAGAAGTCGAAGGGATTGAAAACCCAGCAGCGAAGCTGGCGGCTTTTACGATTGGCAAGGTGACAAAGGCGGAAAAGCACCCGGATGCGGATAAGCTGCGCGTCTGTCAGGTGGAGACAACGGATGGTGTGACGCAAATAATCTGCGGCGCCCCAAATGCGCGCGAAGGCATCACAGTGGTCGTGGCGGCGCCAGGGGTATATGTTCCGGGCATTGACACCACAATTGGTGTTGGCAAGATCCGTGGTATTGAGAGCTTTGGCATGATGTGCTCCGAACGCGAGATGGAGCTGAGCGACGAGCATGATGGGATCATCGAGCTGGCGCATGGCGAGGTCGGGCAAAGCTATGCCGATTGGCTGGCGCAGAACGATCCGGCGCGTGTCGATCCGGTGATTGAAATCGCCATCACGCCAAACCGCCCTGATGCCCTAGGCGTGCGCGGCATTGCTCGAGACCTGGCGGCGCGTGGATTGGGCAAATTGAAAGATCGCGATGTGACGCCGGTGCCGGCTGAATTTGTCACTGATTTCTCAGTCTCAATTGATGAGGATACGCTGGACGGCTGTCCAATTTTCTGCGGCCGCGTCATTCGCGGGGTTAAAAATGGCCCAAGCCCAGATTGGTTGCAACAGGCGTTGCGGGCCATCGGTCTGCGGCCGATCAGCTTTCTGGTGGATGTCACCAATTTCTTCACCATGGATCGCAACCGGCCGTTGCATGTGTTTGATGCCGATAAAATTGCTGGAAATTTACGGGTGCACCGGGCCGCGGGTGGCGAGGAAATTGCGGCGCTGGACGAGAAAACCTATCAGTTTTCCGAAGGTCAAATGGTGATCAGCGATGACGCTGGCGCGCAAAGCATTGCTGGGATTATGGGCGGGGCTGACACGGGATGCTCCGACGATACGGTTAACGTCTTCGTCGAATCGGCCTATTGGAACCCGGTGCAAATTGCCTATGCGGGCCGTGCGTTGCAGATTAATTCTGATGCACGCTATCGGTTCGAGCGCGGGGTGGATCCCGCCTTCACGCTTGAGGGCTTGGAGCATGCGGTGCGGATGATCGTAGATCACGCCGGTGGTGAGGCCTCCCAGGTGATCCAAGCGGGCGCTGTGCCCAATACCGAACGGGCTTTCAAATTAGATGTGGAGCGGGTTAAGTCTCTGGTGGGTATGGATATTCCAGAGCGGATGCAGCGCTCAACATTGACTGATCTTGGGTTCCGTCTTGAGGGCGATATGGCGCATGTGCCAAGCTGGCGCCCAGATGTGATGGGCGAGGCGGATTTGGTGGAAGAGGTCGCACGCATGGCCTCCTTGACCAAACTGGTGGGCAAGCCCTTTGCGCGCGTGGATTTGGGTGTGCCAAAGCCGGTGTTGTCCCTGTCCCAAACCCGCGAGCAAACCGCCCGGCGCATGATTGCTGCATTGGGCTATAATGAATGCGTGACCTATAGCTTTATTGACCGCAAATCGGCGGAAATGTTCGGCGGTGGCGCAGATGAGACCATGCTGTCTAATCCGATCAGCTCTGAGATGAGCCATATGCGCCCGTCACTTTTGCCCGGGCTGCTACAAGCGGCAGCGCGCAATCAGGCGCGCGGTATTTACGACATGGCTTTGTTCGAAGTGGGCCCGGTCTGGCATGGCGGCGAGCCGGAAGATCAAGAAACTTTGGCCTGCGGACTCTTAGTGGGCCACACCGGCCCCAAAGATGTGCATGGCACCCGCCGCGCGGTTGATATCTATGATGCCAAAGCGGATGTGGAAGCTGTGCTGCAGGCGATTGGCGCCCCATCTAAGGTGCAGTTTCAGCGCGGCCTGTCTGACTGGTGGCATCCCGGCCGATCCGCACGCATGGCATTGGGCAAGACCTCTCTGGCCGGCTTTGGGGAAGTTCATCCCAAAATCCTTGCGGCTTTGGATGTGAAGGGTCCGGTCGTGGCCTTTGCGGTACATACAAAAAATATCCCGGTTCCAAAGTCCAAATCGGCGACACGCCCGGCCTTGAATATCTCTGATTTGCAAGCGGTGGAGCGTGATTTTGCCTTTGTTGTGGATCAATCGGTCGAGGCGATCACCTTGGTGAATGCCGCCAAAGGGGCCGATAAGGTGCTGATTGACGATGTTCGTGTCTTTGACGAGTTTTCTGGCGGCTCTTTGGCGGCAGGATTGAAGTCTCTGGCGGTGACGGTCCGGTTGCAACCCAAAGATGCGACATTGAAAGATGCCGATATTGAGGCGGTTGCAGAAAAAATTGTTGAGAAAGTGACCAAAGCCACCGGCGGCAGCCTTCGCGGGTGAGCGTTGCCCAAGCCTGGACTTTAGTGTCGGGTTTGGGATCTTGACCACATCTATTTGACCTTTCCAGTGTCCAGTCCCAAGGCATAGCGCCTTGGGCATTATTGAACTGTTGTGATTATACCCATTTGAGCCTAGGGTGGTAAAAATACCCTCCTTTTGGCGACAGTTTGAGAGATTTGGCGAAGATATGAAACTAGACGCTACAGATCGTCGATTATTATCAGTTTTGCAGGTCAAAGGCCGCATTTCGAATTCGGATTTGGCCGATCAGGTCAATATGTCCGCTTCCGCCTGTCATAGGCGTGTCGGCCGCCTGGAGGCTGAAGGCTATATCCGCGATTATGTGGCGCTGGTGGATCCGCGCAAAGTGGACCGCCGCACGACCGTGTTTGTGGAGATTACTTTAAGCGGGCAAACGGAAGATGTTTTGGTGGCCTTCGAAAAGGCAGTGGCGCTGATTCCCGATGTCTTGGAGTGTCATTTGATGGCCGGCAGCGCGGATTATTTGCTTAAAGTCGTGGCGAAAGACACGGATGATTTCGCCAAAATTCATCGTACCTTTCTGGCCAAGTTACCCGGTGTCACGCAAATGCAGTCAAGCTTTGCGCTGCGCACCGTGTTTAAAACCACCGCACTTCCGCTTTAGCCAACAAAAAACCCCCACGTAACGCGGGGGTTTTCATGTGTTTCGGAGCGCGTAGCCCAGAGCAATGATTTACATCATTTACCCTTCACGTTCAGCTTTCTTACGCGCCAGCTTACGGGTGCGACGGATGGACTCGGCCTTCTCGCGCGCATTTTTCTCGGATGGTTTCTCGAAATGTTGCTTGAGCTTCATTTCACGAAACACACCTTCGCGTTGTAGCTTTTTCTTCAAAGCCCGAAGGGCCTGATCGACATTATTGTCGCGAACACTAACCTGCATGTGGTTTTCACCACCTTTCTAGTTTAAATTGCAAAATTGCAGGAGGCTGCTGAATAGCGCAGGCTTGTTGCTTTGTCTAGCGGCCAGATATTTGGGGGATCCATGAAAGTCGAACAACACTTATCAGAACTTCTTGCAGCGATCCTGCCCCATGTGGTGTTTGATGGCTGGTCGCAGACCAGCTTTGATTGCGCAGTGGCGGATTTGAAAATGGACCCGGGTTTTGCGGCCATGCTCGCGCCGCGCGGCGCGCTGGATTTGGCCGTTGCCTATCATCGTCAAGGCGATGCACAGATGCGCGCGGCCTATCAGGGCTCATCGACCGAATCATTGAAAATAAGAGAAAAAATTACATTGGCGGTGCGCCTGCGACTTGAGGCAATTGCGGATAAGGAGGCGGTGAGGCGCGCCACTTCGCTCTTTGCTTTGCCGCAACATGCGGGCGAGGGAGCCAAGTTGATATGGGGAACGGCCGATGACATTTGGGATGTCTTGCAAGACAGCTCGCGTGATGTGAATTGGTATTCAAAGCGCGCGACCTTAAGCGCTGTCTATGGTGCAACGGTGTTGTTTTGGCTGGGCGATGAGAGCCCGGGCCATGCGGCGACCTGGGCGTTTTTGGATCGGCGCATTGAAAATGTCATGCAAATCGAACTGGCCAAGGCAAAGATTCGCGACAACAAGCCTTTGAGTGCCGCTTTGGCGGGGCCGCTATGGCTTTTGGGAAAAATCAAGGCCCCCCAAATGCGCGATGATTTGCCCGGCCGGGCGTCTAAGTTTTAGTCTGCAATTTTGTAAAGGAGGGCACCTATGTCCCAAATGACGGCTGTTGAAATAACGGCGCCCGGCGCAGCTGACGTGTTGCAAGTCACCACGCGCCCCCGTCCGCGCGCAGGTCATGGGCAGGTGGTGATTGCCTTGGCTTATGCCGGGGTCAATCGGCCCGATGCGCTACAGCGTGCCGGCCTTTATAACCCACCTGCAGGTGCCAGTGATCTGCCGGGGCTGGAGGGGGCAGGGATCATTGCCGAAGTGGGTGCGGGCGTGACCGAATGGGCCGTCGGCGATGAGGTTTGTGCGCTCTTGCCCGGAGGCGGATACGCAGAGTTTGTCGCCACCTCGGCCCACCACTGCTTGCCTATTCCGCGTGGCTTGAGCCTGAAGCAAGCCGCTTGCCTGCCGGAGACCTATTTCACCGTCTATTCCAATGTGTTTCAGCGCGGCGCGTTGCAGGCTGGAGAAAAATTTTTGGTGCATGGCGGCTCATCAGGCATCGGAACAACGGCCATTCAATTGGCGCATTTATTCGGGGCTAGGGTCTTTGCGACCGCTGGATCAGAGGCAAAATGCCAAGCGTGCAAGGACCTTGGGGCAGAGCGGGCGATAAATTATCGCCATGAGGTCTTTGAGGAGGTGCTTAAAGCCTATGGGGGTATGAACCTCATTCTTGATATGGTCGGCGGATCCTATATTCAGCGCAATCTCAAATCCTTGGCCGATGACGGGCGTTTGGTACAGATCGCCTTTCTGCAAGGGCCGAAGGTGGAGCTTAATTTGGTGCAAATGATGACCCGCCGTTTGACGTTGACGGGCTCAACCCTGCGACCGCAAAGTGATCTGGCCAAGGCTAAAATTGCGCAGGCCTTGCATGATGAGGTCTGGCCGCATCTGGCGGCTGGGCGCATTGCCCCGATCCTCGACAGCACATTTCCGCTGGCTGAGGCCCATAAGGCCCATGCGCATATGGAAGCCAGCCAGCATATCGGTAAAATCGTCTTGGAAATTTGAGCTCCGCGCATTGATCATAAATAAGGGCTGATGGTCCTGCGGGGGCTTTCCCTTTCCTGCGCAAGGGATTATACAGCTTTCAAGTTCCCCAAACATGGTAACTCGTCCCGCCAAAACCCGGGACCGCCGCGAGGCGTTGAGGAAGCTATGTCTGGGATTAAAGTTTAGGATGGAGGCCGAAATGGCAAAACCAATTATGGCAAAGGCCACCGCAGTTTGGCTGGTGGATAATACAACCCTCAGCTTCAAACAAATTGCTGATTTCGTTGAAATGCATGAGCTTGAAATTCAAGGCATTGCCGATGGGGATGTGGCTGCGGGCGTAAAAGGCTTCGATCCAATTGGCAACAATCAGTTGACACAAGAAGAGCTGGATAAGGCGCAGGCCGATCCAGCGCATAAGCTGACTTTGAAGTATTATGCCGCCGCTGTCGGAGAAGAAAAACGCCGTGGTCCGCGCTACACGCCGCTGTCCAAGCGTCAAGACCGCCCAGCGTCGATCCTTTGGTTGGTTAAGTTCCACCCGGAGCTTTCTGATGGTCAAATTTCGAAACTTGTTGGGACAACAAAGCCCACCATTCAGGCCATCCGCGAACGGACCCATTGGAATATTACCAACATCAACCCGATTGATCCGGTGGCCTTGGGCCTGTGTAAGCAGTCAGAGTTGGATGCTTTGGTGCAAAAGGCAAATGCCAAGAAATTGCGTGATGGTGAGGCGATGTCTGACGATGAGCGCCGCCGCCTGGTCAGCACCGAGCAAAGCCTTGGAATGCCCGAAGAGCCGCGCATTCCAGCCGCTATTTCAGGGCTGGAAACCTTCACCCTGGCCGATGCGCCAGAGGAGGAGGAAGACGAGCGTCAGCATGGTGATTTGTTGGATGCCGACAGTTTCTTCAATCTGCCAAGCGGCGATGGTGAAGAGCAGCCGGGTTGAATTGAGACTCTTAAATACAACACCAATAAAGGCGGCTTCGGCCGCCTTTCTCCTTTTGCCGATGCAGAGGTCTTGCTTAAAGCGTTTTGCGTGCCCGGAGGGCCGCCGTGATCGTCCCATCGTCCAAATAGTCCAGCTCACCGCCAATTGGCACGCCCTGAGCGAGGGTTGAGACGCGTACATCGCCCAGTTGATCGGCGATATAATGGGCGGTGGTTTGCCCGTCGATGGTGGCATTGAGGGCTAAAATCACTTCGGTGACATTCTCATCGCGGACCCGGCGTAACAGCCGAGGAATGCGCAACTCATCGGGGCCAATGGCATCGAGTGCCGAAAGGGTTCCGCCCAGCACATGGTAGCGGCCCTTGAACATATGGCTGCGCTCCATGGCCCAAAGGTCAGAAACTTCCTCTACCACACAAATCTCGCCATTCTCGCGTTTGGGATTTTGGCAAATGTCGCAGGTATCGGCAGTGCCGATATTGCCGCAATTTAGGCATTCGCGGACGGTGACGGCCACCTCAGCCAAAACATCCGCCAGAGGCGTCATCAACAGTGCACGTTTCTTGACCATATGCAGAACCGCACGCCGCGCCGAACGCGGTCCAAGCCCCGGCAGCTTGGCCATCAATTCGATCAAATGGTCGAGATCTTTGCTGCTGTTGCTCATGGATTGGGCCTAAGGGTTAAAAGGGCAGTTTCATATCCGTCGGCAGGCCAAGGCTTTGCTGCAGAGCTTTCATTTCCGATGCGGATCTGTCTGCCGCTTTGGCCTGTGCGTCTTTAATCGCGGCAAGGATGAGGTCTTCGACCACTTCTTTTTCGTTCGGATCAAAAATGCTGGCATCGATATTTAAGCCGGTCAAAACGCCCTTGGCATTTGCCGTTGCAGTCACCAGCCCGGCGCCGCTTTCGCCTGTGACCGAAATATTTGCCAGATCATCCTGCAATTGGGTCATTTTTCCCTGCATTTCCTGAGCTGTCTTCATCATTTTGGCCATATCGCCTAGGCCGCCGAGACCGTTTAGCATTGTGTCACCTCTTCTTGTGCGTGTTGTAAAAGCGGCCCGCAGCGCAGGGCTGGGGCATTGGCAGTGGATTATTCGTCGTCAAAGGGATCCCATTCATCTTCGACCTCAGGCAGGGCGTCGATCTGCGCCTCCGCCGCGATATCTTTGGCGGTGCGAATGTCACTGATCTGTGCCTTGGGAAAGGCGACAAGGACTGCTTGCACCAAAGGGTGCGCCTTGGCTTGCTCTTTGAGCTCAAGGGCGGCCGCATCGCGCAGCTCTGCGATGGTGCTTGCGCCATTGGTGCCGATAGAGACGGCCCATCTCTGCCCGGTCCAGGTTTGCAACCGGCTGCCCAGTCGTTGAGCCAGATCACGCGGGGCTTTTTCTGTCGGCTCAAATTCAATCCGGCCGGGGCTATAGCTGACCAATTTTAAACTGGTTTCCACATCAACCAAGAGTTTGACGTCGCGGTGATGGCGGATCAGCTCCAACACATCCTCAAACCGAGCAAAATGCGCCAGCGTCTCTGCCGCGGGGGCCTTTGCCTGCGCGGCTGAGGCTGTGGTCCCGCTGGATCGTTGGGCCCGAGGGGCCATCGTGTCCGCGCCATAGGCTGATGGGTTGGTCGCTTGTGGGGCGGTGGCCGGGGCGCTTTGGCGCGGTCCCCCGCCCGCTCCATGAGGGGTGCCAGCGTTTTGGGGTTCTGGTGTGGGAACGGGCGTGTTTTGCAGCTTTCGGATCAATTCATCTGGCGTGGGCAGATCGGCCACATGGGTTAGGCGGATCAACGCCATTTCTGCAGCCATCATCGCATTGGGTGCCCGCCCGACCTCTTCTAGGGCGGTGAGCAGCATTTGCCACATTCGGCTTAACACGCGCATCGGCAACCGCTCTGCCATGACCAGCCCTCGGCTTCGTTCATCGGGCGAGACCGTGGGATCTTCGGCGGCCACGGGCGTGATCTTGATGACGCTGACCCAATGGCTGACCTCTGCCAGGTCGCGCAAGACCGCCATAGGATCGGCGCCGGCGGCATATTGCGCAGACAGCTCGCCCAAGGCACCTTCCGCATCCCCGCGCAAAATCAGATCGAACAGATCCAAAACCCGCCCTCGATCCGCAAGGCCCAGCATGGCGCGGACCTGATCGGCTGTGGTTTCTCCAGCGCCGTGGGAAATGGCCTGATCCAGAAGCGATTGCGCATCGCGGGCCGAGCCTTCAGCGGCGCGGGTGATGAGACCCAGCGCCTCTTCTGTGATCTCGGCGCCCTCTGCTTTTGCGATTCTCTGCAGCATCGAAATCATGACATCCGGTTCAATGCGCCGCAGATCAAATCTTTGACAGCGCGACAGAACTGTCACGGGGACTTTGCGAATTTCTGTGGTGGCAAAGATAAATTTCACATGCGCAGGCGGCTCCTCCAAGGTCTTGAGCAACGCGTTGAAAGCGTTGGTCGACAGCATGTGGACCTCATCGATGATATAGATCTTGTAGCGTGCAGAGGCGGCACGATAGGCCACCGAATCAATAATTTCGCGAATATCGCCAACGCCGGTGCGGCTGGCGGCATCCATCTCCATCACGTCGACATGGCGCCCCTCCATGATGGCCGTGCAATGCTCGCAGCTGCCACAGGGGTCGATGGTTGGGCCGCTTGTGCCATCGGGACCGATGCAATTCATGCCCTTGGCAATGATGCGCGCAGTGGTGGTTTTGCCGGTTCCGCGAATGCCCGTCATGATGAAGGCTTGGGCGATGCGGTCGGCTTCAAAGGCATTGCGCAGGGTTTGGACCATAGCGTCCTGCCCAACCAAATCGGCAAAGGTCTCTGGGCGGTATTTGCGCGCCAAAACTTGATATGCAGCGGTGTCGGTCATGATATCCCTCGAATCCTGCTGGGATGCTACAGGCCGCGCCGGCATTGGTCCAGCAAACCCCGCATGGGATGCTGGCAATTTTTACCGGTGAGATGGGAGGGTGAGAGGTTGGACATCGACCCAAGTGGGGCTCGTTGTGGCTGCTTCCTTCCGGATCTGACCAGGTTGGCGAGGCACTTGCCCGCGCCAACCTCTCGTGCCCCGTATAGGGCTTTGAAATTGACATTGCAATTCATCGCTGGGGCGAATTGAATGCACCGGTGATAAAAAGTTGGGATTGAGCACATGCGCCATGCGGAAACAGTTACTTTTGGGGGCTCTGCGCTCAACCGGGCCGCAGAATTGCGCGGCCCAGAGGCCCAGGCGGACCTTCAGGCGCTGAGTTCGGCCAAAACCACCTTGTTTTGGCGTGGAAAGCCCCTAGTGCAGCTCCAGGCGGAGGGCGCGCTGGGCTTGGCTTGGCTGGAGTTGGATCACCCGGCTTTAGGCCGCGCGGCCGATTCTCTGGTCTTTTTGGGGCTGAATGAGGCCAAAGAGCCGTTGTTTTTGGCGGATATCTCCATTTGGGAGCCTGAAGAGCTGCCTGAAACCTTGAATGCCTTTCTGGATCCGTCGCAGCAGGTGCATCCGGCTTTGACGAATGGCGAGTATTTCGCTGAATTACGGGCGATTATGACGCAATTGTCCGCGCGTGATGCTGAACTGGCGGCCACCGGGCGCGGGCTTTTGGAATGGCACCGCACCCATGGGTACTGCGCCACCTGTGGCGCGCCGTCTGATATGGCGATGGCGGGATGGCAGCGCAATTGCCCAGCCTGCAATCGTTCGCATTTCCCGCGCACTGATCCGGTTGTGATCATGCTGATTACGCATGGAAATAAGGTTCTGATGGGGCGTTCGCATGCCTGGCCGGACGGGATGTATTCGCTTTTGGCGGGTTTTGTTGAACCAGGTGAGACATTGGAGGCGGCTGTGCGTCGGGAGGTTTTTGAAGAATCGGGTATTCGTGTCGGGCAGGTCCGTTACCTGGCCAGCCAGCCTTGGCCCTTTCCTGCGTCTTTGATGTTTGGCTGTGCCGGCGAGGCGTTGAATGCGGATATAGTCATCGATCCCAAAGAGATTGAAGACGCGCTCTGGGTCAGCCGCGAAGAGATGTTGGACGTGTTCGAGGGGGTGCATCCTGAAATTAAACCGGCCCGAAAGGGTGCGATTGCGCATTTTCTACTGGAACATTGGCTGGCAGATCATTTAGAGTAACCCGAAGTTTTGAATAAATTGAATTAATAACATGTGTGAAAATTATTAATCCCAAGGCAGCAGATGAAGTTTTCAAGCCAAGAAGATATAGAAGCACCTGCGCAGGCGGTTTTTGCCGCCCTGTGCGATCATGAGCAGTTTCAACGTGTGATGCAGCAACGCGGCATCGCTATGCGTCGGGTGGATGATCGCCCGGAGGTGGGGCCGGGCATGGCTTGGGAGATCGATTTCAAATTCCGCGGCCGGGCGCGAAAACTGCGCTGTTTGGTGACGGAGGTGCAAGCGCCGGAGCGTTTGGGCCTATCAAACGAATCAGATGGGCTGACGGGGGATGTGGCGATTTCGGTTGTGACTTTGGCGCCAAACCGCTCCCGATTGTTGGTATCAGTTGAAATGAAGCCCAAAAACCTATCGGCGCGGCTCTTGCTGCAATCCATGCGCTTTGCAAAAGGCTCATTGGATCGGAAATTCAAATCCCGACTTCATGATTGGGCCGTGCAGATGTGCCGAAGCGGTCAGGTCAACAGCGGTTAAGGCCGGCCTGGATCGGCCGGATAGGTTCCTAACACGCGAATCATATCGGTGAAAAATGCCAGCTCATCGAAGGCGCGTTTCACCTCAGGGTCATCGGGATGGCCTTCAATATCCGCATAAAACTGCGTTGCGCGAAAGGCGCCACCCAGCATGTAGCTTTCCAATTTGATCATGTTGACCCCATTGGTCGCAAAGCCGCCCATGGCCTTATAAAGCGCGGCGGGGATGTTGCGCACTTGAAAAACAAAGCTGGTCAGCATCTTACCTCTGCGCCGTTCAGGCAGGTTTTGCGCCGACATGACCAAAAAGCGAGTGGTGTTATGAGTTTGATCTTCAACGTCTTTTTGTAAGACCTCCAAGCCATGAATGCGGCCGGCCAATTCAGAGGCCAGCGCTGCGGCGGTGCGTTCATTGCGCGCGGCAATATCGGCGGCAGCCCCGGCATTATCCGCGGCGGCTTCACCGCGGATGCCATGGGCGTCCAGAAATTTCCGGCATTGTGGTAAAATTACCAAATGCCCACGGGCCACTTTGATATCGCTCAAAGCGACGCCGGGCAGGGCCAAAAGGTTGATCCGCACGCGCACAAAGACTTCGTCATTAATGAATAGACCGCTTTCGGGCAGCAGGCGGTGCATATCGGCGACGCGTCCGTAGGTGGTATTTTCCACGGGAAGCATGGCAAATTCTGCCGCTCCGGTTTTCACCGCCGCGATGACGTCTTCGAATGTGGCGCAGGGGAGGGGCTCATGATCGGGCCGGGAGGCGACACAGGCTTCATGAGAATAGGCGCCGAGTTCTCCTTGGAAGGCTATTTTTTCGGCCATTTTGTGTCTCCTGAGCAAATTCCGCGAAAAAGGGCGTTTCGTCGCGCCATCTACACCTTGCACGACAGGGGGGGAAGGGACTAGAGGGATACAACCCAATTGTAATGATGGATCGCGACATGTTTGACACGATGACTTTGACCAAAATTGCAGCCGCCCTCTGTTCGGCTCTGCTTGTTTTTGTTCTTGGCGGCTGGATTGCTGACAAAATTTATAGCCCTGCGCACCATGGGGAATACCATGGCGTTGCTTGGATCGAAACCGATAGCGGTGAAGAAGACGACGAGGCGGAGGCCGAAGACGGCCCTATGTTGGAAGACCTCCTGGCCTCAGCTGACCTTGAGAAAGGCGCGAAAGTGTTCAAGAAATGCGCCGCTTGCCATAAATTGGAAGCGGGCGCCAATGGTGTTGGGCCGCATCTTTACGCAGTTGTTGATCGGGCCGTGGGTTCGGTTGACGGCTTTGGCTACTCCGGCAGCCTTGTGGCCGTGGCCGAGACTTGGAGCCCTGAGAACCTTGATGGTTTCCTGACCAAGCCCTCCAAATACGCGCCAGGCACAAAGATGAGTTTCAATGGCTTGTCCAAGCCCGAAGATCGCGCGAATTTAATCGCCTATCTTGAGACCATCAGCGACTAACCGCAAAGAAGATGTTGTCGCTGCAATTTTCTGCACGAAACTGCGACAGGGCTGCCGTTCGGCGGCCCTTTGTGCATTTCGGGCGCTGTGAGGGCCCGTACCGGCGCAGATTTGCCGGAAAATAATGCGCTGCCCCCTTCGCAATTGCGAAAAAACCTCTAAGTTAAACTTTGTTGGTGAGTTTGATAAAAACAGTGGGGTAAGCAGATGACTTTAGGGTTTTGTGACAGTCTGGTATTGGGCGCAGCTCTGGTTGTGACGAGCGCAGGCGGGCTTGCTGCAGAGGCGCATGATCCGATTACCGTCAGTCATGGCTATTCTTATTTTGGTGATTTGAAATATCCGGCGGATTTTGCGCATTTGGATTATGTGAACCCGGCGGCGCCCAAGGGCGGTGAAATTTCGCAATGGTTTTTTGGGGCCTTTGACAGCTTCAACCCCTATGCCCGCAAGGGCAACCAAGCTGCCCTATCGGCGATCCCGTTTGAAACAGTCATGACCTCTTTTGCAGATGATGCAACCGCGAGCTATTGTTTCCTGTGTACCACCGTTGAATACCCCGAAAGTCTCGATTGGGCCATTTTCACCCTGCGCGATGATGTGCGGTTTTCGGACGGATCGGCTTTGACGGCTGAAGATGTGAAGTTCAGCTTTAATTTGTTCATGGAGCAGGGTTTACCCTCCTACCGCGCGGCTGTGTCGGGTATGGTGGCCGAGATCGAGATCCTCTCCCCGCTGCAGATCAAATTTACCTTCACAGAGGATGCGCCGCGCCGCGATGTGATCGATTTGGCTGGCGGCATTCCTGTGTTCTCAAAGACCTGGTTCGAAAGCACTGGCGCGCGGTTAGACGATTCCTCGCTTATTCCTTTCATCGGCACCGGTCCCTATGTGCTTGACAGCTATGAGGTGAACCAGCGCGTGATCTATGTCCGCCGCGATGATTACTGGGGCGAAGCTCTTCCCGCCAATATCGGCCGGAATAATTTTGACCGCATTAGAGTTGAATATTTTGCAGATTCAGCTGCGGCCTTTGAGGGGTTCAAGGGGGGGCTCTACACGTTCCGATCTGAAAACAGCTCAAAACAATGGGCGACCTCCTATGATTTTGCGTCCATTGAGTCGGGGCATGTGGTGAAAACCGAATTGCCCGATGGCAATCTGGCCATGGCGCAGGCCTATGTGTTTAACCTGCGGCGCGAAAAGTTCCAAGATCGGCGGGTGCGCGAAGCTTTAGCAATGATGTTTAATTTTGAATGGTCAAACGCCCAGTTGTTCTATGGTCTTTACGAGAGGGTGCAGTCCTTTTGGGGCAATTCTGAGCTTGAGGCCAAAGGGGCGCCGACCCCGGGCGAGCGGGCCGTGCTGCAACCTTTGGTAGATCAGGGCCTGTTGAGCGCCGATATCCTCACCGATGAGGCGGTCATGGCACCGGTTTCCGGCGCGCGGCAATTGGATCGCAAAAACCTGCGCCGGGCGTCGCAGCTGATGGACGAGGCGGGCTGGCGCGTCAACAGCGATGGGATGCGCGAAAAAGCCGGACAGGTCTTCACTCTTGAGGTGCTCGACAGCTCGCCCGCCTTTGACCGTATCACCAATCCTATGATTGAGAATATGAAAGCTCTGGGCATTGATGCGCGCCTCAACCGTGTGGATACGGCGCAGGAAAGTGAACGCACCCGTGCCTATGATTTCGATGTCACCACCCATTCGATGCGTATGAGTTTTGAACCTTCTTCGGGTTTGGAGCAATATTTTGGCACCAAGGCCATGGACCAAAGCAGCCGCAATTTGATGGGGCTTTCGGACCCTGCCGTTGATGCTTTGATCGAAAAAACAGTACGCGCGCAAAGCAAAGCCGAGCTGAACACAAATATACACGCGCTGGATCGCGTGTTGCGGGCCAAACGCTTTTGGATCCCGCAATGGTTCAAAGCGGTGCATACGGTTGCCTATTACGATCAATATGGCTACCCCGACCCGCTGCCGCCCTTCGCACGCGGCGAGCTGGATTTTTGGTGGTTTGATGCAGATAAAGCCGCAAAGCTAAAGGCCGCAGGTGTGTTAAACTAACATGGTTGCATATATTATCCGCAGGCTTTTGCTGGTCATCCCCACACTTCTGGGGGTGATGATTGTCAACTTTGCCCTGATCCAATTTGTCCCAGGTGGCCCGGTCGAACAGGTCTTGGCGCAGTTGGAAGGTGAAGGGGATGTCTTTGCCGCTATCACTGGCGGCGATGACGCGGGCATTGGCGAAAGCGCGGGCAATGATCAATATGCTGGCGCGCGCGGTTTGCCCCAGGAGTATATTGAACAATTGGAGCGTGAATTCGGCCTCGATCGCCCCCCTTTAGAGCGCTTCACCCGCATGATGTGGAAATATATGCAGTTCGATTTTGGTGAGAGCTATTTTCGTTCCATCAAGGTGGTGGATTTGGTGCTGGAGAAAATGCCGGTGTCGATCTCTTTGGGCCTTTGGTCCACCTTGCTGATCTACTTGGTAAGCATACCTCTTGGGGTGCGCAAGGCCATGCGTGACGGCAGCACATTTGACACAGTGACCAGCGCCTTGGTGATTGTTGGCTACGGCATCCCGTCGTTTCTCTTTGCCATCATGCTTTTGGTGCTCTTCGCCGGCGGCTCCTATTGGCAGATTTTCCCGCTGCGCGGCCTAACCTCGAATGGTTTTGAGGAGATGAACCTTTTGGCCAAGATCGGCGATTATTTTTGGCATATGGCCCTGCCGATTTTCGCCTCTGTGATCTCTGGTTTTGCCACGCTGACGCTGTTGACCAAGAATTCATTCCTCGATGAAATTCGCAAGCAATACGTCGTGACCGCCCGTGCGAAAGGGCTGACCGAGAACCGCGTGTTGTTTGGTCATATCTTTCGCAATGCGATGTTGATCGTGATTGCCGGGTTTCCAAGCTTGTTTATTGGCGTATTCTTCGGGGGATCGCTGTTCATTGAGACGATTTTCTCTCTGGATGGCCTCGGCCGTCTTGGGTTTGAGGCGGCGATATCACGCGACTATCCGGTGATGTTTGGCACCTTGTTCGCCTTTGGCCTGCTTGGGTTGATCGTTGGAATTTTGTCGGATCTGATGTATGTCATCATTGACCCGCGGATTGATTTTGAGGCCCGCGGATGATCAATCTTTCTCCTCTCAACCGGCGCCGCCTCAATAACTTCAAGAAAAACCGGCGCGCAGTTTGGTCTTTTTGGATCTTTTCTCTGCTCTTTGGCCTCAGCTTATTTGCCGAATTTATCGCCAATGACAAACCAATATTGGTCAGTTATCGCGGTGAGCTGTTCATGCCCGTGACGCAGTTTTACCCCGAAACGGCCTTTGGGGGCGACTTTCAGACCGAAGCCACTTACCGCGATCCAGAGGTGCAATGCTTGATCCGTTCCGGCGGCTTAGAGATCTGTTTTGACGATCCCGAAGGGACCATGGCCGCCATCGATGCGGGGGATTTTGGGGCGCAGGTGGCGGAGTTTTCCCGAGGTTGGATGCTATGGCCACCCGTGCCCTATAGCTACGACACACCGAATGATTTGGGCCGCGCAGCCCCGTCGCCGCCGGATACGTCTCATTGGCTGGGAACAGATGACACCACCCGCGACGTGCTGGCACGGGTGATTTATGGCTTCCGACTGTCAATCGTTTTTGCGCTGGTGGTGACCGTTTTCGCGTCGATCATCGGCATCATCGCCGGGGCGGTGCAGGGGTATTTTGGCGGCTGGACGGATCTTTTGTTCCAAAGGTTCCTTGAAATTTTTTCTGCTCTCCCATCGCTTTACGTCATCATCATTATGACAGCGATCTTGGGGCGCAGCTTTTGGCTTTTGGCGACCCTGTCCATCATCTTCGGCTGGCCGGCGCTTACGGGCCTGATTCGGGCAGAGTTTTTTCGCGCGCGGAATTTTGAATATGTGCGCGCGGCCGAAGCGCTTGGGGTGAGCAATTGGACCATCATGATGCGCCATATTCTGCCCAATGCGATGGTGGCCACGCTGACCTTTCTGCCTTTCATTGTTACCGGCGCCATTTCAACCCTGGCGGGCCTTGATTTTCTAGGCTTTGGCTTGCCGTCCTCTTCGCCCTCTTTGGGGGAACTCACCCAGCAGGCGAAGCTTAATTTGCAATCCCCCCATCTTGGCTTCACCGCATTTTTTGTTTTTACCATCATGTTGTCGCTTTTGGTCTTTATTTTTGAAGGGGTGCGCGATGCCTTTGATCCGCGCAAGGTGTTTCAATGAGCCTGCTTGAAATCCGCGGTCTCACGGTTGATTTTCGCCAAGACGGTCGCGAGATGCCCGCGGTGCGCAATGTGTCTTTTCACGTGGGCGCCGGAGAGACTGTCGCTGTGGTGGGCGAATCTGGGTCGGGCAAATCTGTGACCGCTTTGGCCACTGTTGACCTCTTGCCCGAAAGTGCTGTGGCGCGCGGCTCAGTGCTCTATCAAGGTGAAGAGATGATTGGCGCGCCAGAGGACCGGCTGCAACGCATTCGGGGCAATGATATCAGCTTTATTTTTCAAGAGCCGATGACCTCTTTAAACCCGCTGCACACCATCGAAAAACAGTTGGGCGAGAGTCTTTCGGTTCATCAAGGGTTGCGCGGCCAGCCGTTGCAGGACCGCATTGTGGAATTGCTGGGCAAGGTCGGTATCCCTGATCCGATGATGCGGCTCAAATCCTATCCACATCAGCTGTCGGGGGGGCAAAGGCAGCGGGTGATGATTGCCATGGCTTTGGCCAATGAGCCACAATTGTTGATTGCCGATGAGCCAACAACCGCTCTTGATGTGACAATAGAGGCGCAAATTTTAGAACTTTTGGCCGATTTGCAGCGCAGCGAGGGCCTGAGCCTGTTGTTCATCACGCATGACTTGGGCGTCGTGCGAAAAATCGCAGATCGCGTGGTGGTGATGCGCCAGGGGGAAGTGGTGGAAACTGGACCTTGCGCGCAGATTTTTGATGCGCCGGGCCATGCCTATACCAAAATGCTGCTCGATGCAGAGACCATAGGCGCGCCTGCGCCGGTGGCTGAAGATGCCCCAGAGCTGCTTTGCACCGATCAGCTGCGGGTTTGGTTTCCCATTCAACGCGGGATTTTGCGCCGTACGGTTGGGCATGTGAAGGCGGTCAATGCCGCCAGCCTTTCGGTGCGGGCTGGGGAGACCTTGGGGGTGGTGGGAGAATCCGGCTCTGGGAAAACCTCGCTTGCTCTTGCGGTTATGCGGCTCATCGCGTCAAAAAATAAAATTTCCTTTTTGGGTCAGGATATCGATGCCCTCAACCGGCGGCAAATGCGCCCATTGCGCAGTGATATGCAGATCGTATTTCAAGATCCGTTTGGCAGCCTGAGCCCGCGCATGTCGGTGATGGAGATTATCTCCGAGGGTCTTGAGATCCACAGCCGTGGCAATCGCAGTCACCATCGCGAGGCAGTGGCTTCGATGCTGCGCGAGGTGGGGCTGGATCCGGACACGATGGACCGTTATCCCCATGAATTTTCTGGCGGGCAGCGTCAGCGTATCGCTATTGCTCGGGCTATGATTTTAAACCCAAAATTCGTCGTGCTTGATGAGCCGACCTCGGCGCTTGATCGCACGGTCCAGGTGCAAATTGTCGATCTATTACGCGACTTGCAGCAAAAATATCAGCTTGGATATCTCTTCATCAGCCATGATTTGAAGGTTGTGCGTGCTTTGTCACATCGCGTGTTGGTCATGAAAGACGGCGACATTGTCGAGCATGGGATGGCGCAGGACATCTTTGAGAACCCGAAGCACCCCTATACCCAAACGCTCTTGGCGGCGGCCCTGGGTTAAACGGTGTAGCGAAACTCTGCGTCGGGCAATCCATCAATTTCAACGCGGCAGCTCTGACCCCGCGCCACTGGCCCGACCCCGGCCGGCGTGCCTGTCATGATCAAATCGCCCGGGGCGAGGGCCACATGGGTTGATAGGGCCGCGATGACATCTGCAATGGGCCAGGTCATGTCCCCAATTTTTGCATTCTGGCGCAGCTGCCCATCCACGTGGCTGCGGATCGCAGCCTCAGGGGCGATGCTTTGCCCGGGAACAATCGCTCCGATCACGGCGCTCTCGTCAAATGCTTTGGACATATCCCAAGGGCGGCGCTGAGATTTTGCGACGGCTTGTAAATCACGGCGGGTTAAATCATTGCCGCAGGCAAAGCCGAAGATATGGGATGCGGCGTCCTTGGCGGCGATATCCCGCCCGCCAGTGCCGATCGCGACCACCAATTCCGCCTCATGATGCAGGTCTTGCGTCAAGCTCGGGTAGGCCAAAGCGGCGCCGCTGGGCACAATGGCATCCGCGGGTTTGGTGAAAAAGAACGGCGGATCGCGTTCATCATTGCCAAATTCCCGCGCATGTTCGGCGTAATTTCGCCCGACGCAGAAAATGCGCCGCACCGCAAAACGCTCGGTTCGGCCTGAGATTTCGACGCTGGGCGCCGGGATGCGAAAAATAAAATCTGTCATGCGCCATGGATGCGGCAAATTCGGGATAAGAGCAAGCCGCTCTATGCGGGCGGGCGGGGGGCTGCGCTTTAGCTTGGGTCCACCAAGACGCAGGAAATTTCCTGCGCATGGAGCCTGCGGCAGGCGAGGTCTGCGCTGTGTTGCGTCAAGCCGGTGAACAGGGCCTCATAGCCGCTGGCGCGGGCTTTGACTTTGCGTTCGGCGCCGTCCAGCGTGGTCATCTCTGCCAAGGCCATGCGGAGTAGAACCCGTTCTGCCTCATAGCGGGAGCTGAATTTTCCGATATTGATGCCCCAATTGCGGCTGCCGGAGGAGTCGCGGCGCGCTACGGTTTCGGTTTCTTGCTCGGCCACGGGCGCGGCCACAAAAGAGAATTGTGGCGGCCGGGCGCGCGGCGCGGTTGTGGACATTTCCGGGTCATAGGTCGAGGCCGAGACCTGCACGGCCACGGCGCCGGATGTCGCTGATTGAACGGCTGTTAGGATGTCATCGGGTTGCACCTGCACATCGGGCAGTGCTGCCAAAAGTGGCTCCTCAGGAGCGCTGGCCTCGCCAAAGGGTCGCATTTTGGGCCGGAGCGAGCGTTTGACGGCAGTCACCAGACGCAGAGTTTTCCCGCCATTCTCGTTTTCGTTTTGATCATAGGGCGGCAGGCTGGGACGCTGAAGTTTGGCGGTTGAGGGCGCGCGGTCAAAGCCCATATCTAAAAGTTGCGCGACACGTTTGTTGCGCGCCGCTGTGGATGATCCGCCGAACATTGTGGCGACAATGCGCTCCCCGCCGCGCTCGGCGGAGGCGACCAAATTGAAGCCAGCGGCCCGTGTGTAACCCGTCTTGATCCCGTCGGCCCCCTTATAGGCTGCGAGAAAGCGCCGGTTGGTATTATTCACTTTGCGAATCTTGGCATCGGCACTGCGCCGCGAAAATAGGTTATAATATTGCGGGTAGTCATAAATCATATGACGGCCCAAAATGGTCATATCGCGCGCGGTCGACAGATGGCCGGAGCGTGTGAGACCATGGGCGTTTTTAAACGTTGTGCGGGACATGCCCATGGCGCGGGCTGTGCGGGTCATGCGTTTGGCAAATGCGGCCTCTGAGCCTGAAATGGCCTCACCAATTGCGGTGGCCGCGTCATTGGCCGATTTGATGGCCGCAGCGCGAATGAGATAGCGCAGTTTGATTTTCTGGCCGCGTTTGAGCCAGAGTTTTGACGGGGGCTCGGCCGCGGCATTGCGCGACACGGTGACGTAGCTGTCCAAGGAGATTTCGTTTTTCTCAATCGCCTGAAACGCGACATAGAGCGTCATCATTTTGGTTAGGGACGCCGGATGCAGACGGGTATCGGCGTTGCGGGAATGATAGATTTTGCCATTTCGCGCATCCATAACCACCGCTGCATAGGGCGCGGCCTGCACCGCCACGGGCGGAAGTAGGGTCACCGCAAGAAAAGTTGCGATGAAATAGGGAATGAGCCGGTGTTTCACGCCTGCTGCCTCGCTCTTTATATGTGCCGGGATTTTTCCCGTGCTTTGCTCAGGAGAAGTCTAGCACAAACGAATCAGTGAAAAAATAGCTAAAATAAGGCTATTTTAAGGACTGAAGATCGCTCATTTGCGCAAATTTAGAATTTCCCCACTAAATCTTGTATGCTGCGCGAGTTTTGCCTTGAAATAGTCACATTTCCATCAAAAGCGCGCTGACCTTATTAAACGAGGAAGCTTTAAAAAACCTTGGGCCTTCGGGCGGCGCATCTGCTTTTTCCATCTCCCATTCATAGCGTCCCGGAATATGAATCGCCGCCGCTCCGGCTGCGAGCGCGGGTAGAATGTCAGATTTTATGGAATTGCCAACCATAGCCGTCGCAGCCAGCTGCGCCCCGAAAATTCTTTGATAAGTCGTGTTATGTTTTTCACTGACGATATGGACGTCCTCAAATAGGTCTCCCAAACCTGATTGCGCCAATTTTTGTTCCTGATGCAAAAGATCGCCCTTGGTCACGAGCACCAGCGCATACTCTTGGGCCAGCCGTGGCAGGCATTCGGCAACGCCAGGTAATAGATGAATGGGATGGTTCAACATGTCTCGTCCCATCGTCAGTATGTCGTGGATCACATGGGCAGGGACCTGGCCCTTGGACACGTCAATTGCTGTTTCGACCATGGACAGCATAAACCCCTTTATCCCATAGCCATATCGTCCCAAGTTGCGTCGCTCGGCGGCCAATAGCTCTGCGTGCAGAGGGTCGGGGGGCATATATGCGCTGAGCATATCGGCAAAGCGGTCCTGGGTGAGGCGAAAGAATTCCTCATTCTGCCAAAGCGTGTCGTCGGCATCGAGGCCCAAAATTTTGATACTGCTCGGCAAGCTGGCCCTTTCCATTAACTGCTATAGTTTTATATAGAGGGTCAGACAGCGATTTTGCAAATCGGCCATAAGAGGGTAAATATTGTGACGGCGCATTGGACCATGGCAGCAGATACTCCCGAAGATGAGGGCGATTTCGGCGTGGCCTTGGACAGCCGTCCAAAAACCAAACGCCCGCCGCTTTACAAGGTGCTCATCCTAAATGATGATTACACGCCCATGGAATTTGTGATTATGGTTCTGGAGCGTTTTTTTGGTCTGACTCACCAAGAAAGTTTTGAACTGATGCTCACAGTGCATAAAAAAGGCCTGGCAGTGGTTGGGGTTTATAGCCGTGAGATCGCAGAAACCAAAGTGGCGCAGGTCCTGGATATGGCACAGCGCCATGAACATCCGCTGCAATGCACCATGGAAAAAGAATAACCCGTGGCGCGGCTCTCCCTTGCGTTTGACACCGGGCTCGCGCGCAGCGATGGGCCGGTGGCCCTGCTGCACCCGCCGGTTGGTTTCGATGTGGCGGGACTTTCAGCCCCTTTAATCATTCAGCCACATGTTGCGCTCAATGCCGCTTGGCACAATCAAGGTTTTTCCTGTGATGTCGCCCTCCCAGCGCGGCGCTTTGCGCTTGCGGTGGTCTGTTGCACGCGCTCGAAGCAACAGACTGCAGATCTTATCGCACAGGCCGCCGCTTGCGCTGATATTGTGGTGGTGGATGGGCAAAAAACCGATGGCATAGACAGCCACTATAAGACGCTCCGTAAGTTGGCCGCCGTTCAAGGCACGATCACCAAGGCCCATGGGCGCCTGTTTTGGTTTGCCGGTACGCAATTGCCCAGCCTGCGTGCGGTGGATCAAAATTTTGGCGAATTCGTCACGCAATCGGGGGTGTTTTCCGCCGGGGCCGTGGATCCTGCATCTGCTTTGCTGGGGGAGGCTTTGCCAGAGCATTTGGCAGGCGATGTGCTGGATTTGGGCGCGGGGTGGGGCTATTTGTCGGCGCAGATTGTAAAGCGCAATGCGGTCACGCGGCTTGATTTGGTTGAAGCCGATCACTTTGCTTTGGACTGCGCCAAACGCAATGTCAGCGATCCGCGGGCTGCGTTTCATTGGGCTGACGCGCGCGATTGGAAGGGCGCTTATGATGCGGTCGTGATGAACCCGCCATTCCACTCCGGGCGAGAGGGCGATCCCGATTTGGGTCGCGCATTTATCACCGCCGCCCGGCGTTGTTTACGGCCAAAGGGTACGGTTTACATGGTGGCCAATCGCCATCTGCCGTATGAAACGACGCTAGAACAGTGTTTTGCAAAGGTGTTGGAGCTTCCGGGCAACGGTCGATTTAAGCTGTTCCAGGCATCTCGCCCAAAGCGGAAATAACCGCTAGACTGCGTAAGATTCGCAACCTCTGGAGAGCCCATGTCTTTTTCAGTCACCGGTAAAACGGCCATTGTCACAGGCGCTGCCAATGGTGTGGGCTTGGCCATTGCCCGGCATTTGGCCGATGCGGGCGCCAATGTCATGTTTGCCGATAAGGATGAGGCACGGTTGCGCGCTGAAGTGGGCGATATGGCGGATGAGGCCAGCAATATCCGCTATTTTTCTGGAGATCTGCGGGAAAAATTGACCATTGCCAATTTGCTTTCGGCCACTTTGGATGCTTTTGATCAAGTCGATATTCTGGTCAACGGCGCACGGCAGATCTTGCGCACCTCTCCTCTGGAACAAGAGGATGAAAGTATAGAGATCATGTTGGACCAAAATCTTATGGCGGGATTTAAACTCTCGCAATTGGTGGCCCGGCGGATGATCAAACAGGGCAAGGACAGCGATCGTCCCTGTGTGGGCACAATCATTAACCTTTCGTCCATCGCGGCTCAAAGAACGCAATCGGACCTGATGGGATTTTCAGTCAGCTGTGCGGCGCTCGATCAAATGACCCGATGTTTGGCGGTCAGCCTTGCGCCCGATCGCGTGCGGGTCAATGCGGTGGCTTTTGGCTCTGTCATGTCCGCATCTTTGCAAGATCATCTCCGCGAACACCCAGATCACCGTGACGCGATTTTGGCGGCGACGCCACAAGGGCGCATTGCGGGTCCGACAGAGGTTGCGGAAGCTGTGCAATTTTTAGCCTCAGACAGTTCGTCCTTTGTCACAGGCGAAATATTAACCGTAGATGGCGGCCGCAGCCTGGTTGACGCGGTGAGCACATCGCTGCATTGAAGAGAGCCATGACAGAGACATTTGATTCCGAAAAAGCCGCTGCAAGCGCATGGTTCCGCCAATTGCGTGACGATATTGTTTCGCGTTTTGAAGCGATAGAAGCGCAGCATGAGATAGATGCGCCCTGCGGTACATTCACCGTCACCCCGACGCAGCGCACGGCTGAAGATGGCTCGGATGCTGGTGGCGGGTTGATGAGTGTGATGCGCGGTGGCCGGGTGTTTGAGAAAGTTGGGGTCAATGTCTCGACAGTTTTCGGTACATTGGGCGCGCGGGCGCAGGAGGCAATGGCGGCGCGCAAAGGGATCCCCGGCATGCGCGATGATCCAAGATTTTGGGCGGCGGGCATTTCGCTTGTGGCGCATATGCAAAATCCGCATTGCCCAGCAGTGCACATGAATACCCGGATGTTTTGGACGCCGCATGCCTGGTGGTTTGGCGGTGGGTCTGATCTTAATCCGTGCATTGAATATGCGGAAGATACAGCGCAGTTTCATGGGGTTTTAAATTCCTATTGCGCGCCGCATGGGGCAGATATCTATCCGCGCTACAAGGCTTGGGCGGACGAATATTTCTATATTCCCCACCGCAAGCGCGCGCGCGGTGTGGGCGGCATTTTCTATGATGATCACTGCACCGGCGATTGGGAGAAAGACTTTGCGCTTACCCAAGATGTCGGGCGGGCATTTTTGCCGGCCTATGCGCCACTGGTCGAAGCGCGGCTTAATCAGCCATGGGGCGAGGCGGAACGCGACGCTCAACTGATTCATCGTGGGTTATACGCCGAATATAACCTGCTTTATGACCGCGGCACGAAATTTGGTCTCGAAACTGGCCATGATCCAGATGCCGTCTTAATGAGCTTGCCGCCTTTGGCCAAATGGACCTAACAGTCTCGGGCCGCCTGATCGTTGGTATGATTGGGTTATCTTGACTGATATCGGTAGTCCTTTGTTAAGAAAACCCGCGCTGCATCTGCAAAAGCAGGTGCACAGCGCCCTCACAAAATTAATCTGATATTACGTTTATTTTAATTAACATTAACGTAACAGATAATTTAGATATGGCGGGTGCGGCGTCATGAAGTCTTATAAGGCTATATTTTTAAATCATTTTTTTGACATAATTCTGAACTATCAGGGACGCATCACCCAACCGCACACATCTTTTGTAAAAACTCCATTAAATTCAATCGAAGCTCTCTCCACGCATTAACAGAACTTTAGGTTTTACCGACTTCATCTGGCGCAACGGAAATTTAAGACAGCTTACTGGAATATGATTGGATTGTTCGATGACTAAAAAGACCCTCACATTGGCCATGATATTTGTTTTTGCACATATTGCATTTGTGGCCCCTTTTGTGCCTTCAAAAAATATTTTGCCCGCTGGATTTGGGGCTCTATCTATGACCTCAATGGCGCTTGTGCTGGTCCTTGCGGCCCGTTGGCGCATTGTCGACCGGATCTTGGGCGGGCCGGACAAATCCTATGGATCGCACCGTTGGCTTGGGCTCTTCGCCATCGGTGGGGGGCTGGCGCATTGGGCATTGGCCTCACCCGTCGGGTTGGGTACTTTGCCAGCGCTGGCAGGGCGCGGCAGCGATGCAGGGTTGATTGCGATGCTTGGCCTGATTGTTTTGACACTCGCGGCCATGGTGAGGGTGATCCCATATCACATCTGGAAAGCGAGCCATATGTTGATGGGGCCTTTGTTCCTCTTGGCGGCTTTTCATACTTTCTTTGTCGCCAGCCCCTTGGCCTTGGGTGCCGCCCCTTGGACATTGATGGCGGGAGTTTCAATCGTTGGAGTAATCGCATGGTGCCAAACGTTGCTGCGTAAATTGGTTCCAGCACGTTTGGTTGAGGTCGAGCGGGCAACGCCATTTGAAGGCGGTGTTGACGTCACATTCCGCTCCAAAAGGCCAATGCCCAAGTTTCAACCTGGTCAATTTGCGATGCTTGGTCACAAAAGCATGCGTGCCGAAGCGCATCCGTTTACCATAGCCGGTGGAGATGAGATGACCCGGCGTTTTGTCATCCGTGCGGCAGGGGATTGGACTGATAATTTTGTTAAAACAGTCAAAGTCGGTGATCGTTTCCGCCTCGGTCGCGGCGTGGGACGGTTCTTGCCGCAGATTGACAGCCAGCGAAAGGAACAATTTTGGGTTGCCGGCGGCGTTGGTATCACACCTTTCCTTTCCGCCCTTGAGCGTATGCAGCCCGATGTGGCGGCCCGCGTGACTTTGATTTTCGGCATTCGGTCGCGTGCCTCTGCTGGTGCGATTGAGGATGTAGAGCGCCATGCAAGACGCTTGCCACAGCTCAATTTGATTGTCCTGTCTGACGATCGCAACGAAGGGCTGACAGCGCCGCGATTGGCACAGATCATCCGTGATATGAACGAAGATACCCAGGTCTATCTATGCGGGCCGCAGGGGTTAAAGAACATGATCGTTCGTGCATGGGCCATGGCAGGCATGAGTGGGCGGATCTATAGCGAACACTTCGACTTCCGGGGTGCTTATGGGATGGAGCATGTGAATTACATTTTCGGGCCGATCCTAGATGCTGCGCGACATGTAAAGCTGGCGGTAAAAAGACCTCTGCATAACGCAATTTCCACATGAACTGAGGGCCGCGCCGGCCTGGGCGGGCGCATATGTCCGTTGGTGAAATAACTGCAAAATTTGAGCGATAACCACGTGTATCAGTATACCCAGATGGTGAATGCGCCTGCCGGGGGGCAGGCAGGCGCAGCCCGGTGTTGCCACCGGGCAAAGTGTTTTGGCTTGGCAGCTGGGCTATGCAGACGTCTTTGCTTACGAGTCCTTAACGATATCAGCCTTTACAACCTAGAAATCTGTGCCCGGCGGAAACGCCGGGCTGCTCAATGTTTTTGGGTCTTGTTGCAGGGCATTTAACCGCTTGCCGGTCATGCTGCGCAGCTAACGGGCCTCCGGCTCCGGGTAGACTTTCCCAGGGTTCATCAGGTTTTTCGGATCTAGAGCGGTTTTGATGGCCTGCATCATCTCCAAAGCCACCGGATCCTTGCGCCGCGCCATCGAGTTTCGTTTGGAAAGACCGATGCCATGTTCGGCTGAAAAGCTGCCTTGCAACCCAAGGACAACGTCCTCAATCGCCTCCGTAATCGGTTCTTTGAGCCGACCACTCCGGTCTGAAGGGTAGAATGTATAATGTAAATTCCCATCGCCCAAGTGTGACAGGTAGAATTCGTAACCTTCTGGATCAATCTTTTGGACGCGGGCGGTGATCTGCTTCAAAAAGCTTGGCACCGCCTCAAGAGGGACGGCGACATCCGTGTCCACCGCGCCGGGAAAGCCTACGGTGATTTCAGCCGCGGCCTCTCTGCGGGCCCACATGCTGCGCCGCTGGGCTTCATTTTGTGCGATAACGGCGTCCTGCGCCTTATCGTTTGAAATCATGTCCATAAGAGCGGTTTCTAAAATGGCTTGCAATTTAGGCGTGCCGCTCTCGTCAGGCTGTAAATCGGATGCGCGCGTGCTGGCCACTTCCACCAGAATATTCACTTCATGAGCTCCCTCAAACGGCTCATCAGCACCAGAAATTCTTTCAATATGCCGCTCGATATACCGCCTTGGCATGAACTCAAAGGCTTCAACCCCGCCACCGGTTTCATTTTGCAACCGGTTGAGCAGCGGCAGAGCATCTTCCAATTCGCGCAAGCCGACCATGGCTGTGACATAGGCCAGAGGCTTTCGGTACAGGCGCAAAACCGCAGCTGTGATAATGCCCAACGTTCCCTCAGCGCCGATGAACATATGTTTGAGATTGAGCCCGGTGTTGTCCTTGCGCAGTTCCGACATCAGGTTCATCACCCGCCCATCGGCCAGAACGACCTCCAGCCCAAGGCAGAGATCGCGCGTATTGCCATAGCGCAGCACATTAGAGCCACCTGCATTTGTCGACAGGTTGCCACCAATCATCGCGGAGCCACGGGCCCCAAAAATGAGCGGAAAGACCAGATCATGGGCATCAACTGCTTGGTGTATACTGTCCAACACAGCGCCGCTTTCCACGATGGCGACTTGAGCATTGGGCTTAATTTCCCGAATGGCATTCATCCGATCTAGGCTGATCATGATCGCATCTTGCGCCTTTGTCGCTCCGGTCAGGCCAGTATTGCCTCCAACCGGCACCATAGCGATATTTTGGGCAAAACAGGCACGCGCAATTGCTTGCACCTCTTCGGTATTGGCCGGTCGGGTCACAGCCAAGGGTTGCCAGTGATAGACATCTGTCCAATCGCGAGTCCAAGCCTGCGCGTCCTGCCCTGTCACCACGTATTTGTCGCCAATACTGGCACGAATTTGATCCAAAAGTTCCATAAGCGATGCTAGGGCAAAAAAATAGGAAATAGCAAGTCAGATAAGTGCTTGACGAGGGCCGCCGCATTGCCTATTTCCCGCTTCCAGAGGCGGTATAGCTCAGTTGGTTAGAGCAGCGGAATCATAATCCGCGTGTCCGGGGTTCAAGTCCCTGTGCCGCTACCAAACTTCCAATATAATCAATTACTTAACTTTTCGGTTGACGCACATTGTGCGTAGCACACCTCTAGCACAGTTTTTTCTAGCTTTCTGACTTTTTCTAGTGCAGAATCTGAGTGTTAAACACGGTGTTGATAGTGCCTAAATTGAACCCAAACACACCCACGTTGATGGATGGTGAGGTTCGTCTTTTTAAACGCAAGCACAGCAAAGTCTGGCAAATTGCTTTTACATTGGACGGGCGACAGGTTCGTGTGAGCTCAAAGAAACACAGTTTAAATGATGCTGTGGCAGCAGTGCGTGAGATCTATTTAGACTATAGATTTAGGCAAAAGAACGGGCTGCCTGTGATATCCAAACGCTTTGCAGATGTGGCTGCGTTGTGCCGTGCCAGCATGAAGCAACAGCTAGATAATGGCGTGGGTAAGAAGAGCTTTCGTGATTACATCATCGTGATTGATAAGTATCTGGTTCCCTTCTTTGGTGATATTTTTGTGACCAGTATTGATTATGAGATGCTGCAAAAGTTTGCGCGCTGGCGTGAGGCAAAGATGGGACGAGAGCCAAGGTCGTCCACGCTCAACACACATAACTCTGCGTTAAACAGAATATTTGATGAAGCTGTTGCCCGTGGCTACATGAACAAGTCACAAGTGCCTGTGTTGGTAAACAAGGGTCGTGACAGTGTGCGGCGACCTGACTTTACCCGTGAAGAGTATGCAACTCTCATTCGCAAGCTACCAAGTTGGATTGATGCAGGGCGTGAGGGCAAGTCACGGGACATGCGGCATCTGCTGCGTGACTACATTCTCATTCTTGCCAACACAGGTATGCGGCATGGCACAGAAGCAGAGAACCTGCGCTGGAAGCATATCAGTCTATTTGAAGACAAGGGCCTCAAATACCTTGAGATGAGCGTAACGGGTAAAACAGGACGCCGTGATATCATCTGTAGGGCAGGTACCATAAACTATCTCAAGCGCATTCAAAGCAGATGCCCTGATATAGCTGATATGAGCTTTGAGCAGTTGACTGTCAATCGCAGAGTAAAAAGGGACCAGATCGCGGCGTAAAACTGGTCCACTGAGTTATCGTTTGTCGTGCGCTTTGGCGCGAGTGCTTGTCATATAGCTAACGCGTGCCAAAGCGCATGTTGGCTGTTAGGCCAACATTATTCTGGTCTTGATTGGGCTTTGTTTACTTCTGTTTGTTACGACTGTGTTTGAGCCTGTAGCTTTCGCCGTTCATCTCGAGAATGTGGACGTGATGGGTCAAGCGATCCAGCAGCGCGCCTGTCCGCCATTACCTATTATTAAGTGGCTGATTTAATTAATACTAATATTAAAACAAAATACCTACCCACAACGCTACCCACAATGAAACATCAGATCAAAATAGAGTTAATCAGGGGTTACTGTGCCTGATCGCTGCAGTTGAGCCGCAGGCCCATGGACCGGGCGCCCCTGTTCTGGGGCCCCGCGCCTCGGACCACGGGCCTTTAGTATTAACGTTGTAAATTCATTCGGGGGCGGTTTTGTTTACTGCCATTAACTGAAGAAGCAGACATTGCCCTATCCAAGCACTAACGGCTGCTATGCGGACAATCCGGTCTTTTGCTAGTGCAGCTATTGCGGACGCAGAAATCCTTCGCAAATACGGCACGGAACTCGCGACGCGCCACATTTTTCCAAACCGGCCGTTCAAGCGCCGCAAACCCCCAGGATTTTAGGCCGGCATCTCGCTGCGATCGTTTTCAACCCGCAACCAGTCCAAGAATGCCTCTGCGCTTTGAGACATCGGCTGATCCGTGAAAACGAGAAAGTAACCCGCGTTTTCAACTCTGACATCAGATAATCTAACAAGCGTTCCATCACCAAATTCAGACGCAACCAAATCATCCCACAGGGCGATCCCCTGGCCATCCACCACAGCCTGAACGCGGCTGTTCGAGTCTGGGATCGTCAAGCTGGCCCGGCTGGGCGCGTAAGGTAGCCCCGCGGCTTTGTGCCAGGCGCGCCAACCCGCATCGCCGGAGCTGTCTCCCAAGAGCGGAAGCTGTCTGACCGCCTCAGCCAACCCAAGCTGTTTTACCTGCTCTGCAAGTACGCGGTTTGCGGTTGGAACGGCAGGCAGGGAAAGAAGAAGTTCGCTTTTATGACCCTCCCAGCCGCCAATTCCCCAAAGTACAGCCATGTCGATTTTCAAAGATCTCA